>Ga0307432_1000790_pt1 | contig 21704 bp, 21 predicted proteins | sample SalMarWE160150MG_FD_202158 | JGI IMG/M metagenome (GOLD analysis project Ga0307432, IMG submission 202158) | Salt marsh sediment microbial communities from the Plum Island Ecosystem LTER, Massachusetts, United States - WE1603-150 | ecosystem: Environmental > Aquatic > Marine > Intertidal zone >...
AATTTTAGTCCCGAATTTATCTATCAGGCGACCGGCTATGACCATACCAACACCATATAAGAGTTGAAAGGCCATGATGATATGCGAATAATCTTTTTCACCTATGCCGAGATCTGACTCCAGCAGAGGTTTTAATATCCCTATTACCTGCCTGTCGAGGTAGTTCACAGTCGTGGCAAAAAATATAAGTGCACAGACTGTCCATCTGTAGTTACTGAGTTTTTTTATTTCAGACATAATCTATTATTTAATAAAGAGATATCAGACATTATATGTTGATGATGAGGTCGTTCCGCCACGGCCTGTCCAGTTGGTATGGAAAAACTCACCCCTCGGTTTATCGATACGTTCATAGGTGTGTGCCCCGAAATAATCCCTCTGGGCCTGGAGCAGGTTTGCCGGGAGTCTTTCACAGCGATATCCGTCAAAATATCCCAGGGCAGAAGATATTGCCGGTACAGGAATGCCGTTTGCCACCGAAGCAGAAACAACATTTCTCCAGCCTTTTTGTGCATTCTCGACCTTCTGTTTGAAGAATGGATCAAGCAGCAGATTGGTGATGGAAGGATTATTGTCAAATGCCTCCTTTATCTTACCCAGAAATGCAGAACGTATTATACAGCCTCCACGCCACATCAGTGCAATTCCACCGTAATTCAGATCCCAATTATACTCCTGTGCAGCAGCTCTCATCAGGGTATAACCCTGTGCATATGAGACTATTTTTGAAGCATAGAGAGCCTCCTTAAGATCATTTATGAAACCAGCCTTTTCCCCTTCGAATGAGGGAGACGGCCCTCTGAGAATCTTTGACGCTTTTACCCTTTCCTCCTTTACTGCCGACAGGCATCTTGAAAAAACAGCCTCACCGATGAGGGTGAGAGGTATCCCAAGGTCAAGTGCAGCAACTCCCGTCCATTTGCCTGTTCCCTTTTGTCCGGCAGTGTCAAGTATCTTATCCACAAGAGGTTGTCCATCAGTATCCTTAAATGCAAGAATGTCTCTCGTTATCTCAATCAGGTAACTGTTAAGTTCACCTTCATTCCAGTCTTTAAAAACGCGATGCATCTCATCGGCACTCATATGAAGAAGATCTTTCATGATCTGGTATGCTTCACATATAAGCTGCATATCACCATATTCAATCCCATTATGAACCATTTTAACAAAATGACCTGCTCCGTTTTCTCCAACCCAGTCGCAGCATGGTGTGCCATCTTCTACCTTAGCGGCAATTGCCTGGAATATTGGTTTCACATGAGGCCAGGCTTCCTTAGAACCTCCGGGCATTATTGAGGGTCCGAGCAATGCACCCTCTTCTCCTCCCGAGACCCCTGTTCCGATATACAGAAGACCTTTGCTTTCAACCAGAGCGTTCCGTCTATTGGTGTCAGGAAAATGAGTGTTGCCTCCGTCGATTATAATATCACCTTTTTCCAGGTGCGGGATAAGGGAGCTGATCATAACATCGACTGCACTTCCGGCTTTTACCATAATCATAACTATCCTTGGCTGTTTAAGAGACTTTATAAGTTCCTCTATTGAATGAACCCCGGCAATATTTTTCCCTTTTGCCCTTCCCTCAATAAAATTGTCAACTTTCTTTAATGTACGGTTATAAACAGTTACACGGAAACCTTTGCTCTCCATGTTGAGGACAAGATTCTCCCCCATAACTGCAAGCCCTATTAGTCCGATGTCAGATAATGTATTCATAATCAAATGAGTATATTATGATAGTCCATTTATTCTATTAATTCCTTCATTTATCTATATGAGTCTCTCTTTTGAACTCCACAGTCCTACTGCCGGATTAGAAATATAGAATATTTCCTCTTCATCATCCATTTTATTAAAGCCGTCTCTCAGTTTTTTGGAATCATATTTTCTTGTTGTCTCTTCAAGTCCGGCATATTTGAATCCTACGGACTCAATCTCCTCTTTTGTCAGATGTCCCGGGCAATATGTAACTGAAAATCTTCCTTCGGTGCTGCCATGAATGAGATGAGCCGCAGCGCTAAGGTTATTCCTGAGATCTTCATTATCTTTTAGTGCTTCAAGTGTTGCCGGTGTTCCGAAGTAACCATATTTTCTGATCAGTCTGTCAATCTCCTTATCTTCACTAAATTCTTTCAGTCCGGGAGCAAGGACGATCAGCTCACCGTTGTCAGCCATTGCCATGCGGGTTCTGTAAATGCTTTTATTACCCAGCCATGTGCTCTTGAATTCTGAAGGATCGAGGTACACAACAACCTTCTTCAAAGGCTTTTCAAATAGTGTGAAATTAACCTTAATGGATAATTCGGCAGCCAGTCTGAATACCTCCTCATCATCGCCTATATAAAGACCCCGGATCACAAGCCTGTCTTTTTCATCATAGCCGATTACGGTATGTACATATACAACAGGCAGGTGAGTAATAAAATGAGATGATGCATAATTAAGCATTGCTCTTAACGGATTATCAGCCTTTCCCAGGATCCTTTCAATACCGTAAATAGCACCCACAAAATGGCTTTTATTGATCCCCTCAGCACCTCCGGTACCGACAAAAAGATTCTTATTATAATTTGCCATTCCAGCCACTTCATGCGGAACTACCTGGCCAACAGACAGAATCAAATCATGACCGCCATTGTAAACCAGGTTGTTGAGCTGGGCCGGCCATGAATAATCCAGAGCTCCGTTTGTTATTTCCGAAATATATTCACCAGGCACGGTACCTGCAGTTACTACATCTTTTCTCCAGTCGTGGACACGAAACAGATCTTTCGGTACTCCTTTGAACATCTCGCTGATCTGAATATCCGTCATAGGAGCGTGTGTACCCAGGGCCGGGAGGATATCTTTTAATCTCTTTCCATAATATTTGTAAAGAAGAACAGTAATATCACCTGCCCTGGAGTGAAACCGTGTAAAGTCAGGAGGAATGATGAGTACTTTTCTCTTTCTGCCAAGTTTAACAAGGGCAGAATAGAGTCCATATTCGAGGTCGGCAGGACTTATCACCGTATCAGGCGAACCAGTTTGATAGTATGTCATTGTTAATCAATGAATTATTATGATGTTATTCTTATATGTTGATGTATATGGCATATCGCATATCATAAATTGCCTATCTCTATACTCCGCTGTACGCACTGAACCCTCCATCGACAGGTATGACCACACCAGTCACAAATTTCGACAGATCAGAAGCAAGATATATCAATGTCCCTGTAAGTTCATCCGGCGTACCGTATCTTTCCATGGGTGTACTGTTTATGATCTTCATTCCCCTTGGTGTTGATTCACCTGTCTTTTCGTCAACCAGAAGGAACCTGTTCTGATCAGTAAGAAGAAAACCGGGTGCTATTGCATTTACCCTGACACCTGTTTTGGAAAAATGTACAGCGAGCCATTGTGTGAAATTATTGACAGCCGCTTTAGCTGCAGAATACGCAGCAATTTTTGTCAGCGGCCGGTATGAATTCATCGAAGAGATATTTATTATCACGCCAGATCTCTTCTTAACCATGTCTTCACCAAACACCATTGAGGGTATCAGGGTTCCCTTGAAGTTCAGATCAAAGACCTTGTCAAAACCTTCCAGCCTGAGACCGAAAAAGGTATCTTCAGGATTTTCTTCTCCCTCTATTCTTTCAACTTTGGTTGTGGCGTCAGGTGAGTTGCCACCTGCGCCGTTTACAAGAATATCCACCATGCCAAATTTGCTGTTCACATCTCTTTTTGCCGCTTCAAGGGTATTCCTGTCAAGGACATCAGCTGAAATTCCCAGGCACGGAATTCCATATTCTTTTTCGATTTCTGAGGCTGTTACAACAGCTTTGTCTGTATTTCTATCAAGGATGACAATCTTCACTCCATGTGCGGCCATCGATCTGGCCATCGCTGAGCAAATAACTCCGGCGCCTCCGGTAATTACTGCTACTTTATCTTTAAGGTTCAATTCATTCATTAATTTATTTCTAATTTCTTATTTGAATTCTTATACCTCTCCCCGGGCGGGAGGCATTTTTAATATTTTGCATAAGAGGAGGTGAGGCATCAAAATCCAAAATACTCCTTTGCATTTTTGTAAGATATTCCTTCTATCAATGGTTTAAGAAGCTCTTCCTCATCGGGTATGAGTCCCTTTTCAACCTGCTCTCCGACATAGTTGCATACGAGACGTCTGAAGTATTCGTGGCGGGGGTAGGAGAGAAAGCTTCTGGAATCAGTCACCATTCCCACAAATCTTCTTAACAGACCAAGGGACGAAAGATCTCTTAAATGCTTTTCCAAACCGTTTTTCTGATCAAGAAACCACCAGGCAGCACCATACTGAACCTTTCCGGGCGATGAACCATCATTAAAATTGCCGGCCATCGTAATAAACATCTCGTTATCGGAGGGATTAAGGTTGTATAGTATGCTCTTCGCAAGCTGATCTGTTTCATCCAGGCTGTTTAAAAATCCTGACATTTTAAGGGCATCCTGGGGAGCTCCGATTGAATCCCATCCGGTATCGGGACCCATTTGTCTGAACAAGCGGCTGTTGTTATTTCTTATTGCTCCTGCATGAAATTGTTGTGTCCAGCCTCTCTTGTGATTCATACGGCATAATTCTGTCATTATCGCAGTCCTGTATTTCTCTGACTCCTCGCATGATACTGCTTTTCCTGCGAGCAGTTTTTTGAATATACTGTCAGCCTCCGAGGCAGTAAAAGGAGCAAAATAGAAACGATCAAGACCATGATCCGACAACCTTGTACCCATATCATGAAAAAACTGATGCCTCCGGTCAACCATTTCAATAAGGTCATCGAAGGTTTGGATCTGCTTCCCGCAAGCTTCTCCCAACTTTTCAATATATGACCTGAATTTCACAGTATCATCTGTTTTTATCAGGTTGTCGGGACGGAATGCAGGCAGTACTTTTACCTCAAATGAGTCTTTTAGTCTTTTGTGATGTTCAAGATTATCTGCCGGATCATCAGTGGTGCATACAATTTCGACATTCATCTTCCTTAGCAGTGCTCTGATGCTGTATTCTTCAGACTGAAGGAGTGTACTTGCTTTTTCGTAAATCCCTTTTGCCGTTGACGGGGACAGAAGTTCGAAGATCCCAAAGTACCTTGCAAGTTCAAGATGTGTCCAGTGATATAACGGATTCCCGACAGCTGCCGGCACTGTTTCTGCCCATTTACCGAATTTGTCGGGATCGGAAGCATTCCCCGTGCAGTATTTTTCGTTGACCCCGTTTGTCCTCATTGCACGCCACTTATAATGATCGCCTTCAAGCCATGCCATGGTAAGGTTTTCAAACCGGCGGTCGTCTGCTATCATTTCAGGAGAGAGATGACAATGGAAATCAATTACAGGCTGATTATCAGAGTATTGATGATATAATCTTATTGCTGTTTCGTTGTCAAGGAGGAAATTTTCATGAATGAACGGTCTCATACGGGAAAAGTTTTTAAGATGACAAGTCAATTCTGCAATATAACAAATATATTTTCGTTAACGATAACGAAAATAAAAATTAGCTGTCATTCTTTAAATAAATATCAACAGGATTTGATAATCCGGAAAAGGACTCCGGTTAAAAAGGGTTTAATCATTAATTGTCTATCCGGTCAAAGATTGTATTTTTGTCTAATACGGATAACCGGTTAGCGGCTTCCGGCTGCCGGCCAACTGCGAGTAAAAATGTAAAACATAATATTTAAATGCTATATCATGAAAGTTGAGTTACGATACGCTTCACATCCCATTGATTTTAAGAGTTATCACACAGATAAGATCAGAAAGGAATTCCTGATTGAAAAGATATTTGATACAGATGAGATTTTACTGGTTTATTCATTATATGACCGTTATATTGTTGGCGGAGCTATGCCTGTAAACAGGTCTCTTGTTCTTGAATCAGCAGATGATCTTAAATCAGGTTATTTCCTTGAGAGAAGGGAGATGGGTATAATAAATGTAGGTGGCAAGGGAATAATTGAAACTTCAGAAGGAAATTATGAACTTGCCTACAAAGAGGCATTATATCTCGGAAAAGAGATTAAGGAGGTTGTTTTCAGATCGGCCGATCCGCTCAAACCATCCAGGCTGTATATCAACTCTGCCCCGGCTCATCATAAATACCCGACAAAAAAAGTGACTCTTAAAGATGCTGAAGTTGCAATATTGGGAACTCCGGAAAAATCGAACCATCGAACAATAAATAAATTACTGGTTAACAGTGTTTTACCTACATGCCAGATGCAAATGGGTATGACTGAGCTTAAACCGGGAAGTGTATGGAACACGATGCCTGTTCATACTCATAACAGAAGGATGGAGGCTTATTTCTACTTTGAAATACCAGAGCAACAGGCTGTTTGTCATTTCATGGGAGATCCGGATGAAACTCGTCATATCTGGTTGAGAAATGAACAGGCCGTACTTTCTCCTTCATGGAGTATTCACAGTGCAGCCGGCACATCAAATTATACATTTATATGGGGAATGGCAGGTGAGAATCTCGATTACAGCGATATGGATGTCAGATATCCGGACACACTGAAATAAAAGATTATTTATGAAAGAACTATTTGATCTTACCGGAAAGGTTGCTCTTGTAACAGGAGGAACGCATGGTATCGGACTGGCGATCGGCCTTGTTCTTGCAAAAGCAGGAGCAAAAGTATGCGTCAATGATATCATGGGTGAAAAACTGGATAGCTGCAAGGCAGAATTTACAAAGAAAGGACTTGATGTTTATACTCTGGAATTCGATGTGACTGTTGAAGCAGATGTTGACAGGGGAATATCACAGATAGAGAAAAATATAGGCACAATTGATATCCTGGTCAATAATGCAGGGATCATAAAACGCATTCCGATTTTGGAAATGCCTCTCTCCGATTACAAACAGGTAATTGATGTAGACCTTGTTGCACCACTGATTGTATCGAAACGTGTAGTACCGGGTATGATCGAAAAAAGAAGCGGCAAGATCATCAATATGTGTTCAATGATGAGCGTATATGGAAGGAATTCGGTATCTGCATATGCTTCAGCCAAGGGAGGACTTAAACTTCTGACACAAAATATGACATGTGAATGGGCAAAATATAATATACAGATTAACGGCATTGGTCCCGGATATATTGAAACTGCCCAAACAGCTGCGATCCGGGAGGATGCTCATCCCTTCAATGATCTGGTCATGACCCGTACTCCGGCAGGCAGATGGGGTAAACCTGAAGATGTAGCCTATGCGGCACTTTTTCTTGCTTCAAAAGCTTCAGACTTTGTTAACGGCCATATATTATATGTTGATGGCGGTATACTTGCCAATTTCGGTTACATAAAAGGTGAAAACGAAGTCTAGGATTTTCTCATTACTTTTCAGGAACGTCACCACCCGTAAAATGTACCGATCCTGTTTCTGTTCCTGTTCCTTCTTCCTCTTTTGCCCTGCCATTGAAATAAAGAATGGTTGCATATATCGGTAGCAGAGGGAAAACGATCGCGTTGGCCAGTGCACCAAGAATTATATAGAGAGGATTGGTTATAAAGTTTGTAACATTGGCTGCGTCCACAGGATTTGCAAACATTTTAAAAAAACTACCTGAGAATGGGATCATTATCAGCATTGAAAGGATCAATGATATGACTATAAGGATAAGGATAAAGACTGCTGTCCATCCCATATTTGACCAGAAACCTTTGTGAGTCAGGTTGAAAGAGCGCCTTATTGCATGTCCTATATTAGTGCCCTCTACCATAAGTACAGGTAAAAAGAACAGATATAATGTGACCATGTAAAGAGCAACAAAAAAGATACCGATGATTAGTGCAAAAAGTCCCAGTATCAGCGCAATAGATCCGAAAAAGGCAAAGAGTATTATTATGATCAGGTAGGGTATGAAATATTTCAACGCTTTATAGGATGAAACGAAAATAGTCTCTTCACAGTCAATCGGATTATAAATGATATAATAATGCAGGATTGTTGTAAAAAGAAGATTTAACAGTGACACTATAATTATCGGCCAGATAAAATCCCTCATTTTATTAAGCATTTCCTCCGGATCAGTAATATAAGTCAACTCACTGAAATCAATGGATGAAGAGATAAACTGCATGATTAAAGACATGACGAGGGAGATAATGAAGAGAATGATAAATCTTCCTCTGTAAAAATTCCATAATGAACTCATTGCACTGTCGAGATTGTGCCTGCTGTATAATGGGTGACTGCTAATATTTTCCATGATATTATTCTTATAATATATCAAATCTAAAAAATAATCTTTACAACGACCATCTTTAACTTATCTTTTATTAATTATTCTTTCCAAATAACTAATAACCAAGAACTAATTACTAATTACAATAATCCCCTTCATTTTCCTTTTCTCCACCGTCTCGTCACATTTCCTAATTGCAGTCCAGGACCTGTTTTTTTAGGCGGGAAAATACCCTCATTCACCCTCTTGATATCTTCAATGGTATAAAATGCTTTTGGATTGAACTTATTGATTATATTGATAACCTCTTCCAGCTCATGACGTTGAACAATAGTATAAATAATATGTATTTTTTCCTTTGCACCATGTGCCTCAATACTTGTGGCACCAAAGCCATTGATGTTAAGGTTGTGTACCAGGTCAGGTCCGTTAAGATGAGCAAAAACCCTTATCATCTGGATGCCCAATGCCAGCCTCTCTTCTATTATCATTCCTATAAAATTGCCTGTTGCAAAGCCTGCAGCATAGGCAAAATAATTAATGTAATTATCAAGATTCTGCATTATTTTGCTTACAGCTACGATCCAGATAAACACTTCAAAAAAACCCAGTAAAGGTGCAATGCTTTTTCTTCCTTTTGAAACAAAAATAATTCTCATCGTACCCAATGATACATCACATATACGTGCCAGAAAGATTAAAAATGGCAATATTCCATAGCTGAAAAGATTTGAGTCAAAGAATGAGGTTTCCATGGTGATCAGAGTTTAATTTTATGTGAAGCAAATATAACTAGAATGGTGTAATGGTACAATGGTATAATGGTTCGACGGTGTTGAGGTATTGGAGCGTTAAGTGTGCCTTTCACAAAATCCTTTGTTCAGATACAGTGCCTTAAAGAATATTTAGTCCAGCCTCTAAAGCACTGACTCAGGAAATATTATTGTTATCATCGTTGATAAGACTCTGAAACTTCCTGGACCAGGCAGTTCCGACCAGCTTTTGTTTTACAAAAAAAAGATTCTCCTCATCAGGGTTATTGCTATCGATATACCATGGTAAATGACGTGCCTCGTAAGGATAAGCAGTACGATACATCTCAATATTATAATTTGCATGCCTCCGCTTTGCTCTTGGTCTGTAAAGAGCGAATGTAGTATCAATAGGAGCAAAGTAAAGAAGATCACTCACCTTGTGCTTATAGAAGAACTGTTCATATGAGATTACCTCCTGTTTCATGGAATAGCAGTCGGGAAGATCATCAATTTTTAATGAAAATCCAACCTTCTGTGCAAATTTGTGACTCTTTAAAACCTTCAAAAAAAATAGCAGGAAATCGTCAGGACATTCATCTATCGGAACAATATCTGAATCGGAATAAACAAAAAAATCATCTTTGAACCTGTTGTAAATACCTGACAACCACAGGGCATTCTTCCCCAGATTCTTTTCAAGCCTGAAAATCGGATATTTACAGTTATCATAGTACTGTAGCAGCGGAGGATAAGTGGAAAGATTATCTATTATAGATATGTTTTTATATCCTCTTTTTTCGAGACTGGCAATCAGTTTCTTAACTGATTCGAGCCTGTTAAAATTATTGATGATAATAGGAATTTCCTTATAATCAGTGATTTTTGGAGGTTTTACAAGTTCACAGAGAAAGTTAAAGAAACCCAATAAACGATAGTAGGCATATTTGAAGAAATTCTTAGGAATAATTTTGTTATTAATGGTGTTCATCTGGTATATTTTAATCGCAGGTCAACCTTCCTGTCATAAACATAGTAACAAGATTCATCACAGGAGACCTCATCGTATAAAACCCTGGGTGTAACAGAATTGATGACAATATATTTTGCATCGCTGGAATATGTTGCAGTTATAGTATATAGTTTATTTACCGGAACATTATGGGTAATAGTAGCCGATAGTGTGGAGAATGATTCAACTAATATAGAGTCTTCAAGATAACCGTCGTATATATTGACCGTTATAAATGTTGGAGATTTATCAAGTTTGATATTAAGTATTGCAGTAACAGGTTCATCAGAGGTACATTCAGAACATTTAATGAACCCTGTTACCGGCTTTTCGCAGGAGAAGAATACCACCAGTATTATAAATACAAGAGTATTTCTGAGTTTTCCTATATTGCCTCCTAGTACCATTTGATTATTTTTACCGGTGCTCTTTCATTATCAAAAAAGAAGTTATAGGAGACTCCAAATCTGCCCCATACTGGTCCTATCCTGTGAAAATCAGTATTCATGAATTCAACGCCCGATATTAAAATAATGTTGTTCTTTATCCATTTGAGGCTGATACACGGGATCACTTTGAAGCAGTTATCTGGCCTGATTAAGGTACCTTTAAACTTGCTTCCGAATGAATAAGCTGCAGATAATGAAGGAGAAAGGAGAATGTTGCTTTTAAACATATTATCGGTAAGGGGAAAATCTTTAAACACCCCTGCATGTACTATTGAACTCCTGTCAAGGTACTGGTAATACAGATAATCGCTTTCCTTTACCAGTACCCGTGTATGCCATAATTTGGTATCAAGGCCTGCAATGAATCCAAGGTTCAGGAGAGGCTCCTTGAATGCGAAACTGATACCGGTGAATATATCCCTGAAATCCGACTTGAATGATAATGTTAATGCCAGCTGATCTACCTCAAGTTTCTTGTTTGTAGGAAATTCATTCCTTTCCAGGAGTTTAATAATATCCTTTCGGCTGTATCTGACTGCTATATTATAAGGATTTATAGCTTTTCTTTCAGGGTCGGTCCACCTGTCACCGGATTTAATAAGTATCTCTGCTGCATTTTCCTGGTCGGCCCTTATGGTTATATCCAATGCATCCCATCGGTACTTGTTTTGAGTATATATATCGACTCCTTTTTGCCTGAGAAGATTCATTATGAGTGTATCTCCGTTTTGTGCGGCGATCAGAAATGGTGTAAATCCCTCATTATCCCTTGCTTCCATATTTGCGCCATTCTGGATAAGAAGATCGGCAACATTAGCATGACCAGCCCATATTGCAGCCATCAGGGGAGTTGTGCCATCAAATGCCTTTTGATCAGTTTCAGCCCCATAGTATAGAAGAAGATCGGTGATATATATGTATCCGTATATAGATGCATAGTGTAGTGGTGCAGCCCCGTAATTATCTATATAATTTACTTCGGCCCCATATCGTATCAGGGTTTCTGCTATTTCAAAGTTTTGATTCCTGACAGCTATTGTCAGAGGTGTTTCGTACCTGTTTGTAATCCTGTTTACATCGGCACCATATTTAATAAGTATATATGCACTTTTCGTCTTGTCGTTTTGAACAGCGAAAATAAGCGGAGTGGCACCCTCTTCTGTCTCAATATCAATATCAGCTCCCATAAGGGCCATTCTTTCTATCTCTGTGTCGTATCCTTTTGAGGCTGCAATCATCAGGTTGTATTCAAGAGCACCGAATGAGGAAAGAGGAAGATATTCTGAAGTATCGATATTAACTATTTCAGCCTGTGGTAATACCTTTAAAGATATAACCATAAAGTCTATAAGCAGAAAAATGTGCTTTAATGACATTTTTTTTGACATCGTGGCTACAAAGTTAATTCTTTGAACTTAATCCGGCATATCTGCCAGTTGCGTTTTTTTATGAGGCCAGTCGAATTGTGTATTTCTTTTCATAAAATTTAATATTTTATTTTACTCCTGAAAAGAATACTTTTTATTTTTGTTTCAGAAAAAATGCTTCTTTTTTGTCAGGGACAAAAAAAATATTACTGGTTATACTTCTGGCTTTCGTCGTAAATTATAATCCGGGGGCAATTGAGAAAAGCAATAAAGCTGCTGATAAACTTGTTCCGGGTAATGTCAGGCTATCTAACAGTAATTCATCAGGAAGAGAATTTGCTTCAGCTGAAAAGACTATCCGTGCCTTCATGCGCAAGTGGTCTATCACAGGCACTTCGGTTGCTATATCAAAGGACGGCAAATTGATATATGCCAGGGGATTCGGTTATTCAGATACCACATCAGGGGAGGAGATACAGCCATATCATAAATTCCGTATAGCCAGTATCTCCAAGCTGGTTACGGCAGTAGCGATAATGAAACTTGCTGAAGATAGTAAATTAGATCTGAATGACAGGGTTTTTGGACCGGATGCTATCCTTAATGATCCATATTTCAGTAATCCAAGTGACAAAAGAGTATATGGAATTACTGTTGCTCATCTTCTCAGCCATAAAGGGGGATGGACTCAACGGTGGGGAGATCATATGTTCATGCCCCTGGTTGTTGCTGATCATATGGGCATGAAACCTCCGGTTGATACCAGGGCTATTGTAAGATTTGCCCTTGATAAAAGGCTTCATTTTACACCCGGCAAAGGCAGGGCATACTCAAACCTGGGGTATAGTATTCTCGGGCTGGTAATAGAAGAGGTTTCAGGAATGCCTTATGAGGAATATTGCCGGAAAGTAATATTGGAGCCTCTGGGTATTTATGATATGACACTTGCCCGTAATCTGCCTTCACTAAAGGCTCCCTATGAAGTAACTTACTATTCACCTTCCGATGTTGTTCCGAAGCCATCAATATACGGTACAGGTGAACTGGTCTCTCCGGTCTACGGCGGAAATGATATTGAAGCCCTTGGCGGAGCAGGTGCATGGCTGGGAACTGCACCTGACCTTCTTCGCCTGCTCCTGGCGGTTGACGGATTCGAAACTAAAGAGGATATCCTGACCCGTGAGAGTATTAAAATTATGACCGATATACAAAACGGACTTGCCCCAATAGGATGGAAAGCAACGATCAGCAACGGAACATGGTGGAGAACCGGGTCATTCCCCGGAAGTGCAGCAATGATGAAAAGACAACCTGACGGGACAGCCTGGGTTGTACTCTTTAACTCAAGTACCTGGAACGGACCAGAAATACATTCTTACGTTAATACCATGATATACAAAGTAATATCCCGGTTTAAATTAACCGGTGAATATGATCTGTTTGACTATTCACTGCCTGTACCCCTTAAAACCGACTTTATTGCTTCAACACCTGCTGAATAATGTGCTTCTCAGTTAATGTAAACCTGATTAAGGAAGAGCTTGAAGAGAGATATGGTATCTCATTTCCTGATAAATACCGATATGAGCCAAGTTACTATTATCATGCATTCGGACTGCCAGTTATACCTGCAGTCTGTTCGGAAAATCCGGCTACTATAACCTTTCTTAAATGGGGATTGATACCTTCCTGGATTAAGAATCACGAAGATGCTGGAGCAATAAGATTTAAAACCTTTAATGCCATGGCTGAAAGTGTTGATATGAAACCATCTTTTTCATCCTCCTTCAGATCAAAAAGATGTCTTATCCCGGTCAGAGGTTTTTATGAATGGCAGCATGTGGGAAAAAGAAAAATACCATGGTATGTATACAGGGCTGATAATGATATTATTACACTGGCAGGACTCTACAGCGTATGGTTGCCAGACACCGGGGTAGAACCATTAAAGACTTTTACTATTATAACAACAGATGCCAACGAACTGATGGCCGAGGTTCATAACTCAAAGAAACGAATGCCTGTTATTCTGGAAAGATCAGATGAAAAGAAATGGGTAGATGTCAAAATCCCTCCTGCCAGAGTTTCGGAAATGCTTAAACCCTGTCCTTCCGATGTTCTTAAGGCTCATACAATCGGTCCTTTGGTAAATGACAGAAATGCAGACAGGAATACTCCGGATGTGATCAAAGAATATACCTGGACAAAAGACGGATACATGTTCTGATCAGCTTGATAAAGCAATAAGTGTTGCTCTTGAAAAACTTGAAACCGAAGGTAAAAAATACCTCTTATACCATCATTCCCTGATAAAGGCGGTAAATAACTGCGTAAGATAAAAAGATCGAAGCCGTTCCTATTGAGCCACAAAGTGGTATGTTAAAGTTCCGGCCTGGATCTTCGGGGAATAGATATCCGGGTTGAATCTCGAGATCAACGCTGTATTAACGGCTGTCTCTTCGAGACACCTGTCAGTGGCAGTTCTTTCAGTCGCGATTATCCTGGCTTCTTCTACAATGCCTTCCTGGTTTACGAGGATGGCCAGAACTATCTTACCTGATCCTTCACACTTGTATATTGGAATGGGAAGGTAAGTGTGATTACGTCCTTCCAGGTTATAATATATTCGTGTCGGGCCCCGGTAATTTGCTGCCATTACTTCGGATTCCTGTGGTTCTTTCTCTTCTGACTCATCAATTCTGTTTTCAAATGCAAGCTTTTCGTCTTCAGCAGCCTCCTTAAGCCTCTTCCATTCATCTATATAATTATCAGTACCAAGTTTACCGCTCTCAATAAGTTCCTCTTTGACCTTATTAATATAATCCTCAGGATCTATTTGTACATCAGGCTTATTTGCCAGATTACGGGCAATATTGAGAAGCTCTTCATCTCCCTGCAGTATCTGTTCTATGCCTTTTGACGGAAGCTCGATCAGTCTTTCCTTGTCCTGAAGGTTATCAGGACTCTCTTCCGCAAATTCAATCACGAATTCGTTTGAAACTATATTGATGGAGCGTATCTGGAACAACATAAAGAATATAGCTGCTACAAGATGAAATATCACCGTACCCATTATTCCGATAATTTTGCCCTTATAGTCTTTCATACAATGCAAAATTAATTCATTTTTATTCCTTCTTCTTTTTCTTTTTGACTGGTTTAGCCGGTTTCGATCTTTTATTTGATTTGTTCTTTAGCAGTCCATTTTTAACTCCATCAATAAATTTTGCCCAGGCAAAAGGATTTAACAGGTTATTTATCGGATACTGGTAACGGGTTGCCATAGCATTGAAATTTTGTTCCATCACATACCTGTATCCGGCTTCAGGTGATATACTTACACCGGTTTGATTCGATACTGCAATATATATGGAGGCCAGATTCTCATTCATATTTGCAGTGGTCTGTTCAACCGGACGCTCCTGGGCCATATCCTTAATGAATTCATTATAGGTTTTCCATGGTAGGATGGTAACCTCTTCGATGGGAATGGTATCAAGCTCGAGAACAATATCTACCATGCAGTGCCTTTTATTATAATCAGGTGGAATAATTGTATGGTATCTTTTAAATCCCAGCGCTCTGAAAAAAATAGTATCGCCCGGAGTGCTGGTTATCGAATATATTCCTGTTATTTCGCTGATTGTTCCCCTTCGCAGCTTCTTTGAAATTACTGCAACCCCTGATACCGGATTATCAGTAATATCCGTTATGATACCACTTACCTGTACAAATCTTTCCTGACCGTTTGTATGTCTGCTCAGAAGCAGAATAAGCAGCAGTGAAAAAATTACTTTATAAGTGAATCTGTTCAAGAGTATCCGCAATACTATTATAACGTACCTTATCCCTTTAGAGTTTACAAAGTAAGCATTATTGAGCGTAACGTTATAACATTTAACTATATTTTAATAGTTCTGTCTTTTCAGTTTGCCCGTGATATACTATCTTTTTCTGAGCTCATACAGGAAGATAAAAAACAATATTATTATTGATGCTGATAAAGTAGCAAAAGAGGCTGACATTTCTGACAGCCTCTCCACGACAAAATGCAGCGGTTGTATACAGGTTATTCCTCCTTCGAATCATCTTTCTTCGCCGACCTCAGTAAAAGGATTTCATTCAGGACAATCTCGGTGATGTATTTTGTAACACCATTCTTGTCGTCATAAGTCCTGTAAACAAGCCTGCCATTCACAACAACCTCATTTCCTTTTTTAAGATATTTAGATGCTCTGTCTGCAAGACCATTCCATGCTACAATGTTATGCCACATCGTCTCTTCAATTTTCTGCCCGTCACTATTCTTATAAGCATCATTTGTTGCAAGAGTGAATTTTGCAACCTTCTTTCCGCTGTCAAGTGTCTTGATTTCCGGATCCTGACCTAGGTTCCCGATGAGTTGTACTCTGTTTCTTAATGCATTCATGACTGATAGTTTTAATTAACAAATATTAATGTCATATCAAACTTAAATCCTTCTGTAAAAAGGTGTCGGTTGATAAACATTTACATCCGGTTCATAATCTTTTATAGTCGTTTGTAGTCGTTTGAAAACGTTTTTTTGTATCTTTATCAAAACTTTAGTGCTGTGGAAAGAAAATGTCTCGATTGCGGCGACACAATTCGTGGTCGTACCGATAAGAAGTTCTGTTCTGACCAGTGCAGAAATAATTACAACAATCGTCTGAACCGTGATTCAAATAATTTTGTTAGAAACGTTCATGGCTTGCTGCGTAAGAACAGAAGGATACTTGCCGACCTTTATACAGAGGGAAGGACAAGGGTCCATAAGGATGCTCTCTTTGCCCTTGGATACAATTTCAACTTTTTTACCCATTTCATAGAAACCTCAAAGGGCGAGAAATACCAGTACTGTTTTGAGTATGGTTACAGGGAAACAGGTAATGACTTTATTGAATTACAACATAATAGCCAATACCTTGAATATCAGTAATATAAAATGATTAAATTAATAAGATTACCAGGAGCTATTTACAAGTTCCCATATATTCGTAAAGCTTATCCTTACTATTTTTTCCATAATATCCCAGTCAACAGTCTCAATTTCATCGGCAGGAGTATGGTATTCCTCCCGGTGTCCCGGCTTGAACCTCATTACCGGTATTCCTGCCTCTACAAATGTTCTGTGGTCGCTTCCTCCGGGAGGGTCATCTGAAGGTTCATAAATCACATCCAGATCAATGCCATATTCCTTCAGATTTTTTGCTGTAAGTTCTTTAAACTCAGGGCAGGAGCTTGTATATGTCATGGTTACCTTGTTTGGTTCATCGTCTGATATATATCTTGATATCATATCGAAATTCAGATTCAGGCGAAGATGTTCTTTGGGGTATGTCAGGTTATTAACGTAATAGCGTGAGCCCAGCAATCCCTTCTCTTCAGCCGTCCACAATGTAATTATTATTGTTTTTTCAGGTTTTTTACCTGTTCCCATAATTGCTTTTGCCAGCGTGAGAATCCCCACCGTGCCGGATGCATTATCATCCGCACCGTTCCATATATAACCATTGCTCATTCCTTCATGATCATAATGTGCACCCAGTACTACAATCTGTTCGGGATCATTGCCTTCAATAATACCTATCACATTTCTTACGCGTACCGGAGTGCTTTTTACATCTGTTTTAAGATATATTGTCTTGGAGGTTATCGGCGGAAATTTTGATAGTATGCCTGAATTAGCGGTCTTAATATAATCATCTATCACAATGCCGCTTTTGTCGAGGATTTCACCGGCTACATTTGATGATACCGATATTCTTACAAAGTTACCGTAACCGATTCTGCCCGGCAACGAATATCTTTCATATGGCTGTCTGGAACTAGGAGTCAACTCAGAGGGTGACATATTGAGAAAATCCGGCACTGGCGAATATCCAACAGTTGTGGATGCGGGATTAAATTCAAGGATACCTGCGGCACCCATTTTTCTCAGCATGTTTTCCGTATTTCTTGCCGAGGCCAATAATTCAGAAGAGGATAGTCTTTCCCTGGCAAATTCCGGTACGCCTGAAATTTTCAGGATGAATTTGCCTTTAACATTTAAATTACTGAAGTCATCGTACTTGAGCCGTTCATTCCTGAATCCGTATCCGGCAAAAACCACGGGGGCTTCAATTTCGACCTCTCTGTCAGCAGCTCTAAAAAAAAAGTCTGTGTTATATGTTAAAGATATCGCTTTAACTGTAATTCCATCAGTGGATTTTACCTTCATAACATGTTCGTCACCCTGCTCTGTTTTAAGGAGATTAAAATTCTGAAAGTAGGTTCTTTTCGAATTATTATTATAACCCCATGAAGTTGTATAGTCACCTCCCGGTTTAACCTCATAAAGCTGTAACATGCTGGCAATATAATCACCGGCAATGTATTCCCCCTTTTCTCCGGCTTCCCTGCCTTCGGTCCAGTCAGAGGCAAGAAAACCCATCTGAGCCTTGAGCACGTCCTGCGAAATGGCTTTCAGTCCTTTTTCAACATAATTCTCCTGTCCTGTGCAAGGTTGAAAGACCATAACAGCAAATAACACTAACAATATTATGTACTTTTTCATTTCTGCAGACTGTTAAATTCAATTTATAATAACCCTAAGGTAAAGAATAAAATACATCGTGCTGCAACTTTTCAGCTATTTCCGGCGTTATATATTCATAAATTATTATCCCAAATTTACATTTATCTGATTAATTGAAACTTAAAACTTGAATTATGAAAAAGCTACTGGCGTTTACATTTACAATCCTCCTTGCTTTGCCAGCACTGGCTCAGTTGAATTTCGGATTGAAAGCAGGGTTAAGCAGTACCTCAATAACTATGGATGAAATAAAGTCTGTCTCTTCCGGGACTCATGATTATAGTATAGAGGAGATCGAAGGAATGAATTACGGATTTCATGGTGGGTTGTTTGTAAGACTTAAGATTACAAAATTATTTATTCAACCCGAATTGTTGTTCTCAACACGGACAAATGAATATAAGGTCACGGATGTACTGACCACTGATGTGAATGATGTGAAACAGAAATTCAGTAAGATTGATATCCCGGTAATGGTTGGAGTAAAACTGGGTCCGGCCCGGATCAATGCAGGTCCCGTGGGTTCATTTCTTATAAATACACCCGAAGAGCTGGTAGATGATCCTGATATTGAAGCTATATATGGCAGAATGTCATTTGGCTACCAGGCAGGTGTTGGAGTCGATATTATAAATAAGCTGACTGTTGATCTGAGATATGAGGGAAGCCTGAAGAAATATCAGACCCAGATTGAAAATGCTGCCGGTACATCAATTAACCTCGATGACAGGCCAAATGCTATACTCTTAAGTCTTGGTTTGATGTTCTGATATACAACCTGATTATATCTGGGAGGCTGTATCAAAAATCATCATCTCCATCCCGACAGGTCAGGAGTATTTCCCTTAAAAGCGGGACAGGCTCTCCTCTAAAGAGGAGGAGATAGTTAAAATATTATAAATCAATAATTTCCTCCCGCTTTCTGCGGGAGGTGTCATACCTATGGGGTCATGACGGGGTGGTTATAATTACTTTTGAGACAGTCTCTTTTTATTTCGATAAAAACATCTTGGCAGCAACTAATAACAGAAGTACTCCAAAAAGTTTCTTCAGGATGTTTTGCGGGATATTCAACGCAAGTTTGGATCCGAAGTAAGAACCTATCAGGAACGCCACCGCCAGGATAAGGGCAAACTTGAAGTTTACCTGTCCCGCCTTCCAGTAATTCCAGGTAGCAATAATACCTATAGGAGGAAGCATAACAGCAAGACTGGTACCCTGGGCCATGTGCTGACTGAAACCCATAATAAATACAAGAGCCGGAACCATGACTATGGCACCACCGATACCAAACATCCCCGCAACTACTCCTGTTATGATTCCTATTACAAGGAGAAGAATTAACATTGAAACAGACATATCGTTTTTCATTTTAATGAATATTTCAGATTGAATTATGTAAAAATAGAAATTTTTTATAATCTATTATTTATGAGAGGCGATAGACTATTTGTCTTAAGGATTTCGGAAGGAATTAATTATTTTAAAAAAGTCTGTTTTGTTTTTGAAAGCAAATCAATAAATTTGACGCTCCTTTGATGAAAATGAAAAGAAATAAAAATATTCTGGTTTTCTCGGTTATTGGGATTATAACGGTATTCTGTATATTATTGATTTACAATACAATATTTGGATTGAACATAAAACCCGTTAACCAGAAAACCACTCTGTATATTCCTGCCGGTTCGACCTATAACCAGGCTATTGATACATTAAATACTGATCTCGACATTAAGAATATAAAACTATTTGAATGGATTGCTGAAAAGAAAAATTATCCTTCTCTGGTTAAACCCGGCCGTTATGTCATTGACAGAGCTATAAGCTATAATGGACTGATTAACCTTTTGCGCTCAGGAAGGCAGACACCTGTAATGGTGACTTTCAACAATATAAGGTATCTCACTGATCTTGCAGGAAGGATTGGCGGTCAGATTGAAGCCGATTCTTCATCTATCATGGATTTTCTTTCCGATCCTTTAAACTACAATGATGATGGATTTACAAAGGAGAATGTAATCTCTGTTTTTATCCCAAATACTTATGAGTTTTTCTGGGATACAGATGCGGGAGAATTATATGAAAGGATGTTAAAAGAGTATAAAAGATTCTGGAACGAAGAACGTATTGCAAAAGCTAAGGCAATAAATCTATCTAAGATTGAAGTAGCCATTCTTGCTTCAATTATCGATGATGAAGTGGCAAAAGCAGATGAAAAACCAAGAATTGCCGGTGTTTATCTGAACAGGATTAAAAGAGGAATTCCGCTTCAGGCATGTCCGACAATAAAATTTGCACTGAATGATTTCACCATCACCAGGGTATTAAAAGAGCATCTCACGATCAACTCACCCTATAATACCTATATGCACAGAGGATTTCCTCCGGGACCAACCGGCTGCCCGACCATTGAAGGCATTGATGCAGTTCTCAATGCAGAAAAACATGATTACCTGTATTTTGCAGCGAAAGCTGACTTTTCAGGATATCATAATTTCTCACGGACACTTATAGAGCATAACAGGTATGCTGCCGAGTACCAGCGGGAACTGAATAAGAGAAAGATTTACAGATAAAAAATATTCACCACGGATTTCACGGATTAACAAGGAAATAGCACAGAGTAAAAAAATCCGTGTTAGTCAATGTTCTCCGTGGTAAGTATAAGTCAATAAAACTAATAGGGGTAAATCACTTCGACTTCCCTGTCAAGGGAAACTCCAAATTTTTTATATACTGATTCCCTGATCTTTTCTGAAAGGTCATATATCTCTTTCCCTGTTGCTTTACCATGATTAACCAGGACAAGTGCCTGTTTTTCATGCACTCCGGCATCACCAATTCTTTTACCTTTCCATTCGCATTGTTCGATAAGCCAGCCGGCCGCAAGTTTTATGCCTCCTGAAAGATCAGTGTATGAAGGAATATCAGGAAATTTCTCTTTAAGTTTTTGAGCTTCATCAATACTGACCACCGGATTCTTAAAAAAGCTGCCTGCATTTCCAATTTGCAAGGGATCAGGCAGTTTACTTCTTCTGATATTGATAACAGCCTGCCGTACAGTTTTAAGTGATAATGATCCTGATTTTTCTGCTTCTTCTCTTAAGGAACCATAACTTATATCAAATTGCGGATTGATTGCGAGTCTGTAAAAAACACTGGTAATAAGATATTTGCTTTTTAGTTCATTTTTAAATATACTGTCGCGGTATCCGAACCGGCACTCTTCATTGGTGAATTCCCTGATCTTCCCATTTGTCAGAGAGATGGCTTTTACTTTCTTAATGGTATCTTTAACTTCAAC
>Ga0307432_1000791_pt1 | contig 21691 bp, 17 predicted proteins | sample SalMarWE160150MG_FD_202158 | JGI IMG/M metagenome (GOLD analysis project Ga0307432, IMG submission 202158) | Salt marsh sediment microbial communities from the Plum Island Ecosystem LTER, Massachusetts, United States - WE1603-150 | ecosystem: Environmental > Aquatic > Marine > Intertidal zone >...
CCCGCAGTTTTGTTGATGAACTGTTCTGAATAGTCCTATCTTTGAGTGAATAGCATCTCATTGCTAATAACTTGCCACGTTCTCCAACCTGTCCTAACCTTCTCTTTAGCCTCTGCAATGAATGCAGGGTAACCCACTTCACGACATTTTCTTAAGTTTTCAACGTTATTTGTGCTATATCGCCTACATATTAGAGCGGAAGTTTCCCGCCTGGACCCCAAAGGTATTGAACTAAGATCGGCGTCAGAATGAGGACAAGGCTCTTCAGATTCCGGTTTGAAATCCTCACATTCAGCGCATGTCCAGTATCCTTTTGACTTGACACACTTTGCAATACTGCACATTGCGGAAGGCCCCCCACCCTTGAAACAGCCTGGGCACGGCCCAGCCTTTTCTCTTCTCACAACGTATTCCCTAAGTGTCTCAAGTGTATTGCATACCTCTTGCGCTTTCAGACCGGCTAGCACAGCAACATCTGGAAGGTTAAAGCCCTCCCAGATTTCAATGATCGTTTTCGCTGCTTGAAGACTCTCATGCATATGAACATCGCAACCAAGACATATGATACCGCAAGGAGCGATTACTCCACGATCCTCTTCATTTACGTCATTCAAACTTAGCTTCATGATGAATCCCCCTTGTTAAGAATGCAGGCCCTTTAGAGATAGTATCCGAGATTCCCCATATCAACCACCGTGTCGATGTTATTACCCCTGCTCGCTGGCTGTTAACCTGAGGTGAGCACCACGCGCCAAGCCCTGCGGTCGTGGTAGCCAGATGGGTGAGCGCGCAGATCTCACAGCTAGCCATAAACGTCCAAGATGACTCGCATTGTGCCAGGCTCATACCTGAGATGCCGTTGCGCTACATCCAACCACATGTCTATCGCATGCGCCGCCTTCCCCAGAGCATCAGCCTCACTTCTTGCCCGCGCGGTACACCAATGAAGACGGCTGCAATGGACAATGTACCTCCTGTCTTCACGAACCGTGCCTTCATCACAGTCTATGTCAACCTCGAACTCAATCGTGACCTTTGACATTCTGGGCCCCTCAGTGGTAACTAATCACGTACCTGATTGACTTGTCGCCCCCTATTCCATATAGCGAACCGAGCACTGGCTAGCAGCAGTAGTGCTGCTCCTAGAACGTTACAACTTTATGTTGGACGCTAAACAACCTGATGGGACGTGGCCCTCTTTCCTTTGACGTGGCATTCACCTAGTCGCTGCGGGAGTAAAATAGATTCCCCAGTGTTCGTCCATTCCAAGGTGACCTTCTGGGGTTCCTTGCTGGCGTTCAGGCCGCTGTTCTACAAAAACCCTGATATGGAAGTCGAGTTTCCTCAGACATCCTGGTAACGAAGCAGGTTGTGTCATTCGTCTGCAGATTGTACCTTCGTTGCCTACCTTCTCTATCAATCGTAGTACGCCGCTATCAACTCTCGGTGGTAATTGCTATCACCGAAGGCGGTGTCGGTTGACCTTGCTCGCTTGAAGTAGAGGTGCATATCGTGGTCCCAGGTGAAGCCTATGCCACCGTGAATCTGAATCCCATGGTCGGTAACCATCTTATAGGTATCACCACAGTAGCTCTTGGCCATAGAGACCGCCATAGGGGCATCGGGGGAATCCTCTCTTATTGCCTCGGCTGCCCATTCCATGAGAGACCTGGCGTACTCGAGTCCGCTGTACATGTCAGCGCACTTGTGTTTGATGGCCTGGAAGTTGCCAATCGGTACACCGAATGCCACCCTCTCTTTGGCGTAGTTGACGGCGGTCTCAAGCACCCACTCGCCTCCGCCCACTATCTCAGCGCAGAGCGCTGCTGTTGCCTTGAGCACCGTATCTTTAATAACCGGCCAGCCGCCATGTGGTTCACCGACAATGTTCTTGGCCGCAACTGCCACTCTGTTGAAGATGACCTCATACTGCTTTCTGGTTTCGTCCATGGTCTTCAGCGGAGTGACGTATATGCCCCATTCCCTGGTGTCTACTAGGAAGAGAGTGATTCCTTCTTCAGGGTCGGTGCTGCGATTGGTACGGGCGGCAACCAGTATGTAGTCCGCTGCCTTAGCGTCAGGGACAAATAGCTTGGTGCCGTCAATGATGTAGTCATCACCTCGTTGAGTAGCCTTGACCTGAATTCCTTCAGGCCACAGGTCTCCATCCTTCTCCAGCACGGCAAGCGTGAGAACTAGCTCTCCATTGGCTATCTTGGGCAGGTATTCCTTCTTCTGCTCCTCGGTGCCGGCAGTGAGAATCGGCATCCCAGCGAGAAGCAAAGTTGAAAGAAACGGGCCGGGCAGCATGGCTCGCCCCATCTCCTCACAGAGAATTGTCAGATCGCGGAAGTTCATCCCGGTGCCCCCGTATTCATCGGGAAGTATCAGGCCCAGCCATCCAACGTCCGCCATCTTCTTCCACAGTTCCGGGGAATGGCCGACCTCGTCTTCCATCATCTCTCTCACAAGTGTCTTGGGGCATTCATTTGCCAGAAAGTCTCGAGCCATTGCTTTTAGCATTTCTTGCTCTTCGTTAAGGATAAATTCCATGTTTTCTGCTCCCTCTTCTTGATTCGGATAGGAATAATCCGGGCGAATCCTCGACTCCTGCCCCTATCTGGGCAGTCCCAGTATCCTCTCGGCAATGATGTTGCGGTTGATCTCCGAGGTGCCCATTTCTATGGTGGCGCCGCGCGACCTGAGCATATCGTACACCCAGTCGCCTTCGTTTACGGCGAATTCTGACCCCCTGACAAGTTGAGAGTAGGCTCCCAGAATCTCCATGACCATGTCGCCGCGCCGCTGCCTCATCTCCGCCTGGAAGTTCTTCACAACCGACGGCTCATTTCCGAGCGGTATTCCTTTGCGCATCTTAGCCACCATACGAGCGCCACTCCACCTCATCGCCGCAGCCTCGATAGCGAACTGGGCTATCCGCTGGCGAAAAATGTCGTTCTCCCAGACCACTTTGCCGTAGCGTCTGGTATTCTTGGCCACGTCAACGATACCCTCGATAGCTGCAGCACGCCTGTCAGCGAGGCCGGCAAGGCCGACGCCTCCAGCACCACCGTAGAAGGCCCCACCACCGCTTCTCTCGTGCTGAAGGGCGGTCATCGCCACATACCAGCCCCTTCCCTGCTCTCCCATCATGTTCTTGTGGGGAATCCGCATGTCATCGAAAAACATCTCGCCAAATTCGGCTTCGCCGGACATCTGGCGCAGTGGTCTTCGGCTGAAGCCCGGCGTGGTCGTGTCAAAGACAAAGTAGCTCAGGTTGCGGTGTCTGGCTGCATCGGGCTCTGTTTTCACTACCAGCAGACACCAGTCAGCGAATTCCCACATACTTGTCCAGGTCTTCTGTCCGTTGACCACCCACTCATCTCCATCCCTCACACCGGTGGTCTGGACGTTGGCCAAATCCGACCCGGCATCGGGCTCAGAAAATCCCTCACACCAGCTTTCCTCCCCACTGAGTACCTTGGGGATGAAACGCTTTTTCATCCACTCCTCACCGTGGGAGAGGATGGTCGGCGCTCCCACCAGCAGACCCAGGGATAGCGGGCCACCAGGTGTCCCGGTGCGGGCCATTTCTTCCTGAATAACCGCTATCTCCTCTCGCGGTCGCTCAATGCCGCCATACTCTTTGGGGTAGCCAAACCCGGTATAGCCGGCATCGTAGCACTTCTTTGTCCACTCCTTACCCTGTTCGTGGCTCTGTTTGCTGTACGGCTCGGGCGCCACGTACTCCGGTGTTCCCCACCCCTTGGGCAGGTTTGCCCTCAGCCAGTCTCGAATCTCTCGCCTGAGGGCTTCCAACTTTTCTGATCCCCCTGAGACCATATTGCCTCCCCCTTTCATCATGTTACCCAGGATTTCCCATTTCAACTTACGATGAGGCGATACTTATCCCTCATCTCTCCCGGCACTGGGATTCTATGACCCTTTCGGCCTGATTGTCAAGCCAAATCAGCTTCTAAATGAAATTGGCATTCCCTCCAAGCAGGGTACGAAAAGAGGTGCAAGGGCAGATTACTACTTATTGGAAGTTCAGCAGAGTAGCCAGACTGACTTAACATTCTGACGGAATGTGATTAAACAGAACTCCCAATTGTGCAATAATGCCGAGCTTGACAGGGCCAGAGTTATCGCTCGTATACTCCATTGATAAGTCCTGCCTTAAATACTTGACTACGCACACGTCCTCTCTCGCTCCATCCCCTCCATCTCTTAACTCAGAATGCTAGAGCAGGCTCCATCTATGCTTCAAGAAGCGCTGAGGAATCTTTATCCTTAAGAGGGCTTTACTTTATTGGTAACAAATCATCATCAGCTATCAACGAAGGAGGCCCAGCGAGTCACCCGTCATCTACGCTATGCCACCATCTATGATGATGGTTTCCCCGGTTATGTAGCTGGAGGCATCTGATGCCAGGTAGAGCACGGTTCTGGCTACATCCTCGACCTCCCCAAGACGGCCCAGGGCAGTACGCCTAGCGGCAGCTTCACCAACCGCTGGTTCCTTCCATAGCGCTTCGCTCAGTCGCGTCTTGATAACCCCCGGGGCAATGGCGTTGACCCGGATGTTATACTGACCCCACTCCTTAGCCATAACCTTGGTCAGCATTATCAGGGCAGCCTTGGTGACGCTGTAGATTCCCTGTTGTCCCCCTGGCCTGATCCCGCCAACCGAAGCCGTATTGACAATGCTACCACCACCCTGTTCCCGCATTATTTTAGCTACCATCTGGCTGAGCAGAAACGGCCCCTTGAGGTTAACACTCATGGTTACATCCCATGCCCGCTCTTCAGCATCTATTATGGGACCGTAGTAAGGGTTGGTGCCAGCATTGTTCATCAGGATATCAATCCTGCCAAACTCAGCCATTACTTTTTCAACCAGGTCTTTTAACTCTTCCATCTTTGCAATATGGGCGGCTATCGCCAGGCCCTTTCTACCCCTGGCCCGGATTTCCTCAGCTACTACCTCTAGGTCAGGAAGCTTCCGGCTGCTTACCACCACATCTGCCCCAGCCTCGGCAAATGCCAGGGCGCTGGCCTGACCAATACCCCGACTCCCCCCGGCTACCAGCGCTACCTTGCCCTCTAGAGAAAAGTTGACAATACCCATCTTCACTCTCCTTTGTTTTTTCTTTATTATATACTGCATAATCGCCTCACCAATCAAGCCACTATCAGGCGAGAGAACCGGGAAGTTAGACAGAAGCCTTTGCCTTCTTGACAAGCAGGCCGAGAAAGAGCATCCTCAAAATGTAGGCAAATCTTGGTGAGGTTCCCTCCATAAGAGACCGGGTTAGAATAGGAGATACTGGTTAATATGGGAACTAATTGCTACAGAAAAGGAGGTTAACCAATATGGAAAGTAGCCAGACTCACAAGTTCCAGCCAAAAACGGTTGACCAGATTAGTTTCGCGGTAAAGGACATTGACAAGGTTATTGAGGCATGGTCAGCACTATACGGCATTGGGCCGTGGACCTTCAGCGAAGGTGGCGGTAGTGATGCCAAGGGGCGCCCCTGGAAGATAAGGATGGCCTTTGCCTACTTAGGACCAGTACAGATTGAGCTTGTACAGTGTACGGAGGGCAGGATATTCCAGTCCCGCTTCCTTGATAACTGGGGAGAAGGTTTGCATCACATCGGCTTTTACGTGGATGATGTAGATGCCGAGGTTTCTAACCTCGTGGCACAGGGAGCCAAGCTTTTCATCCATGACCCGGGTAACTTTGCCTACTTGGATGCTGGTGGACCGGGCGGTGCTATCTTTGAACTTATGAAAAGGGTTAGCTAGGATAAATTTAGATAGACAAAAGTAAGGAGGTTTTGTTATGTAGAGATTACAGACCATGTAAGGTAACAAAAACAATACATGGAAGAGTAAGGAGGTTACCATGATTAGAACCGTTGAGCAGTATCTGGAGAGCTTGAGGGATGGCAGGGTGATTTATAACTCAGGAGAAAAGGTAAAGGATGTAACAACACACCCAATTCTGAGGAGAGTTGTAAAGGGGGGGTGTATGGATTATGTTCTTACTAATGACCCTGAGTATCGCGACCTCTTCGTGGCCCAGAATGAGAAGGGCGAAGATGTCCATTTCCTGTGGACAGCACCCAAAACATCCGAAGACCTTCTACGCAAGAGGCAGGCCTACATAGAGGGTTCCAGGTTTGGCGGAGTGGGCCTGCATAGCATGGGCGTTGATGGCCTGGCTGCGTCAAGGGTTGTCGCTGGAAGGATGGACAGCAAACTGGGCACCAACTATATTGAGCATGTAGAGCTTTATCGGGAACATCTACAAAGCACAGACGCTGGTGTTACCGGAGCCCAGACAGATGTTAAAGGGGATAGAGGACTTCATCCCGCAAGCCAGGTGCAACATAAGGATTACTATGTCAGGATTGCTGACCGGCAGAAGGATGGGATAGTGGTAAGTGGAGCCAAGTACCATATAAGTGCCACTCCAGCTTGTAATGAAGTCATTGTTCTGCCCTGCCGGACTCACATGGAGCCAGACAAGGATTATGCCGTAGTTTTTTGGACGCCGCTAAATGCGGAGGGCATAACCCTTATTTCCTCAGAACCTACCATCAGGGGGCTAAGCACTGAAGAAACATATTGGGATTATCCTATTTCAGCAAGGCATGGCATCGGTGATAGTGAGTGCATGATTATATTTGATAATGTTTTCGTGCCCTGGGAAAATGTGTTTCAGGCTGGCGAATGGCAGTTTTCCCGAGATATTGCCTATGCCTTTGGCACTTTTCACCGCCTTTATGCCTGCTGTAGGATGGTACCGGCCATGGAAAATATGACTGGTATAGCCGCATTGATGGCTGAATATAATGGCCTGGAGAAATATGCGCATATTCAAAACAAGTTAGCCTGGCTTGCCAATGTTACCGAGAGTCTCAAAGCCATAAGTGAGGCAGCCTGCATGTTCCCCGATAAAGAAGTTGAGGCAGATTTAGTTGTTCCCAATGGAATGCTGACCAATATAGCCAAGTATATGTATGCCGACAACTTCCATGAGGCGACAAAGGTAGTGCAGGATATTTGCGGAGGAATTGTAGCCGACCCCATCCAATATAGAGACTGGATGAACCCTGAAGAACGCCCCTTCTTGGAGAAGTATCTCGGAGGCAAAGCTGGCATACCAACCGAACACCGGCTTAAGGCGATAAGGTATCTAAAGGATGCAACAGGCTGGCAGCACGGCAGCCATAGCATCCACGCTGAGGGTTCTCTAGCCGCACAAATGAAGATGTTTTACTTTGACGCCGATTGGGACCTGTATAAAGCCCGGGCCAAAAGAGCGGCGGGGATTCCAGGATGGGATGAGCATCCCGCCGTCGCTGCTACAAGAGACCTTGGGGCTTTGACTGAAGAAAAGATGCCACCCGTCGACACCTCATATAACGTATAGCTTTCTCTGGGAGTGGCTCTAAGGCAGGGGTTAGACCGGCTTTACGCAGATAGGTAGGTGACACTTTAGGAAGAAGGAGAGGTATTTTAAGATTTACCAGAATTTCCGCTGGCGATTATGCCCAGGAGACAAAGAGGAGTATTACCAATCGTTTGGCAGGTATTTACATAGATAGCCAACCAGAATCCTCAGTGGCTCAACGGTTAAGGGTGAAGTGCAAAATGGCAATGTTAAGTTAATAGGGGTATAACAATGCTGGAAAAACTGGCTCTAGATGGCAAAGTAGCCGTGGTTACCGGGGGTGGTGGAGGGTTGGGTACAGCTATTTCGCTGGCCCTGGCCCAAGCTGGGGCTGATATTGTGGTTACCGATTTCCGCCCCGAGGACGGTGAGAGCACAGCAGCCGAGGTTGCTACTCTGGGACGAAAAGCGGTGTTCATCGCTGCCGATGTCACTCAGTCCCAGGAGGTCAACAGCATGATGGCCAGGGCTATTTCCCAGTGGGGCACGGTCGACATCCTGGTCAACTGTGCTGGTGTCATTAGATGGGGGACACGGAAGCCAATTTGGGAAATAACTGACCAGGAGTGGCATCGTGGGATTGATACCAATGTTACCGGTGCTTTCTTTTGCTCCCGGGCTGTGGCCAAACATATGGTGGGGAGGAAGCGGGGGAGGATAATCAATATTGCTTCCGGCTGGGGGATGAGGGGAATGAGGGATAGCTTCATGTACTGCACGGCCAAGGCAGGGGTAATCACGCTTACTATGTCCCTGGCTTTAACCCTGGTACGGGATGGCATCAGAGTTAATGCTATCGCCCCCGGTCTCTTTCGTACCTGGGAACCCAAGGAAAGGTATGACGCCAGAGCTGCCTTTATCCCTACAGGTCGTGTTGGTGACCCACGGGAGATAGGAGCGCTGGTGGTTTACCTGGCCTCTGATGCCTCTGATTATGTAACCGGAGAGGTATTTCCTATTGATGGTGGCACATTAGCCAGCGGCTCCGCCCCGATTGGTTATGCCCCCCTCATCCCTATTTAGAAAAGCAAGACAGGGAGGAAGGCTAACATGATTCCCAAGGAGTTCAGCTTGGAAGGGAAAGCGGCTATTGTAGCTGGAGCTGGGCGGAGCTGGCTTAAGACCATGGCTTCGTACCTAGCTGAGGCAGGGGCTGATATCGTCCTTTCTAGTCAAGACCAAAAGCAAATGGAGGAGGCGGCTCAGGAGGTGAAGAAGTGGGGTCGGCGCACAATGGCTATCCCGACAGATGTAACCAACTGCCAGCAGATTGAGGAAATGGTAGCGACGGTCATATCCCAGTGGGGCAAGGTAGACATCTTGGTCAATAGCATGGACCTCCAGTTTGCCAAGCCCTTACTCGAAGTGGTTGAAGATGAATGGCACCAGGTGATAGCCACCAACCTGACCGCGGTCTTCCTGTGTACCAAGGCAGTGGGCAGACACATGATAGAGTCGAAAAGGGGCAAGATTGTTACCATTAGCTCTGTCTTGGCTGAGAGGGGTCTGCCCAATAGCACAGCCTATTGCGCTAGCAAGGGAGGGGTTGGTCAGTTTACTAAGGCTTTAGCTCTAGAGTGGGCACGACAGAATATCCAGGTTAATGCTATCGGAGTAGGTTGGGCATCTGACGAGGCTCACGGCGAGGAAGCCGAGCCAACAGACCCTTTGGCGCGTTATATTCCGCTGCGTCGCCTATGCCGAGCCGATGATATCGGAGCACTATTAGTATACCTTGCTTCTGATGCCTCAAGCTATGTGACCGGGCAGACCTACTTCGTTAGTGGTGGAGTCATGGCTCATGGCTAGGACGGCTGTTGGCTTTGTCCTTGCGGTCGGTTCCATCTGTGGTGATAGATTCCATTCCGCCCATCTCGGTGTTCCCGAATCAGCAGGTTTCCTCCTTCTGACTCTTCTAGCCTCAGTTGCGATAGGCCTAATAACAGGAACTTTCGTGAAACGTCAATTACATCAGGTTTGTCGGCTTCGCCAAAGGGCGCTAGCTACCGCCATACCACCCAGCGGTTCGGGTGCCCTCAATTTAGCTTCCATATTGGGGTGCCCACGATTACAATATGTGATTTGCACTAACACCGAATAATCATATGCTCAATCATTTACCTGTTCACTCATTCTAGTTTGCTAAAGACGAATGTCAATACTCCAAGATAGACATGAACCCTTGTCCGCAAGGCCGCCATTTCACTTGCCAAGGCCTGGTCTATCCACTTTCCGAAGTACGTGAGAAAACATGGCGATGTGACCACAATCGTCTCTTTCGTTAAATGAAGTAACAAAATGAGCAATTGTTGCCTAGGTTAAACAATCATCTATTTTGTTCAACTGAAATTATCATTGCAATATAAGACTTGCCCTAGAGAGCATCGGCGCAGATAAGTCACTAGGTCAACAAATACTAGGATATGCTGCCATCATCGGCCTCCTGGGCTGGCTTGTGTCTGACCAGCTTCGCTTGTCTGGCCCTCATTCGCCACCACATCCAGAGGAGAAACAGCAATCCTGCCAACCCCACCACCGTCATACCGACCGTGTTGTCAGTGTGACTCGCATCGAACTCCTGGATTGGTGCCAACAGGATGAACAGGCTTAGCGCGCCAGCGGCGAGCGCCGTTTTATGCATCCCGGACCATGATGACCCGTTGCCGGACATCCGCATTACCACCCAAGCAACCAGCGTCACCAGCCCGATACTGATGAACATGGTCACCCAAGGGGGAAGATTGGTGTTCGGCAGCCTCCAGAATACCAGGAAGAACGCTATGGCTCCAGTAAAGCCAATGAGCCAAAACCAGAATGGATGGCGCATACATGCAGTCTTTGGCATAAAGAGCTGTCGAGGCAAGCGCCATGCCAACAAAACTAGAGCAACTACAACCGCCACCGTCAGAACATAGGGAATGAGGGGCGGGCTGTAATTGGTCAGGAAAAAGTACCCGAGGGCAACATCTGCTGCCAGGAGGGCCGAAAGGCCGATGAGGCCCCGTTGCCCGATCCACTGCTCACCACGCCGTTGATGAAACATGAGTTCTACCAGCAAGATCGGGATAGCTATGCTCACCACGGCGTGAAAAAGCGTCAGCTCAAGACTCCATACCCAGTTGACTCCCAGCCATCGCCCATAAGAGCCCAGGATGCCGATATCAACCCAGGCAGGGTCAAAGAAGCTCTTTAGCATCACACCCTCTTCGAGAATGCCGTAAGCAGCACCCAGTACAAACAAGCTAAGCCATCCCTTGTGCCAGCGATGCTTCAACTCGCGGGCAAGAATGGCCCCGCTGCCGTAAAGGGCTGTTAGCAACATAAATCCGAAAGGGTTAAAGAATTCCACCGGGGGAGCCGATCCCGAGAGCAGTTTGGCAATGGCTGGAGCCAGAAAGAAAAGTACAATCGGTGGTAGTGCTTTTTCATCGTCTTCAAGTATTTAAGAAAGATTTATAGAGACTGTTTAGCAACGCATCGCGAGGCTTCACCCTCGCTATTATAGGGCGACCTTAAAGGATCGCGCTGCTTCTTTGCTTTGATAGACTCAGGACAGGTTCTGTCGAATGGCGAATCATTTTAAGGATACTTGCTGCCCATCGTCCACAATTTTGGTAGTTGCCTTATTCATCATGCACGATTGGCCCAATGAATTGGGCAACTACATTTTTAACCAGCCTGGGGATGGTATAATTATCACCGAGGCTTGCTTTTGTTGCATGGCGAAGCCCCTTTGTCATTGCGAGCGTAGCCAGAGGCGAAGCGAAGCAATCTCATGGTGTATCTTTCCCACCTCCTCCTCACCGAGATTGCTTCGTCCAGTTCTCTCACTTCGTTCGGAACAGGCCTCGCAATGACATATTGGTCCCATCCTTATTTACTCCCCTATTTATTACTGTTTGCTCTGTTCGCCCTGTCCGCCTTGCCATCTCCCCCGATAAATCTGCGTTCGGAGAGCCTAGTCCTTATTTGGTGCATGACTGTATTAGCCTATCTTTCAGCCCCGATCTGTCGGCCTCTAAGGGTCTGTCCTGTCTGTGGGGGTAGGTTGGTTGCCTAAGGCGACCAACCATGCCTAGAGCAGATGCTCTAGGCTACCCATTACAATCATAATCCGAGAATAGATTTAATTCGTTTATTTTTTAATTGAAATGCCGTTCATTGTTCGACGGGCTCACCACGAACGGCATCTGGCACACCTATTTTGCAGCCTGCTTTGCAGCCATGATTTATCGGTGGGGAGCAACCCACGATTCCTACTCAAGAAGGATGCACAGGTAGCCTTACAATGAACTCCGCCCAAGTCTGCACACCAACCCTACAGTTTGACCTTATTGTAAACACCAACTGTTATCGCAGTTTTTCCCCAGTGTAAAATGTGGGCTGTTAGTAGATCCAGTTCCCATAACACACAGGTTATTACGACCACATAGTGGAAAATGCTACCAATTTGCCCTGTATACTTGTTTATGCCTATTGACATTCTCGCAATAAATAGTTTAATATCCTTCAAAATAAGAGGAGGTATATTAAATGGAAGCTTATTGTGTGAAATGTCGCGCCAAGAGAGAGATGAGGAATCCTACAAAGATAACCATGAAGAATGGTAAGCCGGCAACTCAGGGTACGTGCCCTGTATGCGGGACCAAGATGTTCAGAATTGGCAAGAGTTGAAGCTGATACAGCGCGTATTTTGCTGATGAGGCTGGGTATCTAGATGCAAAGGGTGCCCAGCCTTTCTACCACTAATTTCACATTTTGGGCAAATCCTGCCTGATAACCCCCAAGTGGCAACGCTGAAGCCAGGGGCTTGACGGGCGAGGATTAATCTAATGCTTTGCATAAAATATATCCAGTGACGACAGGACAGCTAAGACATCCTCACATCAGTTGCTGGCGGGACACATGGAAGGAGGCGAAGAATGAGCGAAAAGAAGAGCGGCACAGGCCTTGAGTCCAACGTGGCCGGACTGTTATCGTATTTATTAGGCTGGATAACTGGATTGATATTCTTTCTTATAGAGCAGAAGGACGAATTCGTCCGCTTTCATGCCATGCAATCCATCATAGTCTTCGGTGCCGTAAGCGTGGTTCAGATCGTGCTGTTTATCTTGGGTTTCATTCCCCACCTTTGGATTCTATTTGCCGTAATCGGGTACATAGTATGGCTGTTTGCCTTTGTGCTATGGATCGTGCTAATGGTAAAAGCCTACCAGGGAGAACGCTTCAAGCTGCCCGTGGCAGGCGACATGGCCGAGAAGTATTCGGCGAAACGGTAGGTTAGAACCTCGGCATCGGCGCAACCTATATATACAATGGGCTATAGACACCACCCTAACATGCAAAGGCGGCATATTCCCCGTTGCATGCTTTCTCCGTTTTGAACACCGGTGACCAGCTTTTTTCTTTCGCAGTGTATCCTCAGCAATTGGGACGAGGCGCGTTATCTTGCTGACTAACCATTCATCGTTGCAGACATTACCTCATCGGTAAAGGTGAAGACATCGCCAGATCGGATGGCCCTGCAGAGTGTTAAGGGATAAACATGCTAGCGGCAGTCTCGGCAACCTTTAACAGCAGCCAGGGGTAGATGCCAAGCAGCAGGACACCGAGACAGGCGAAGGAGAGCGCTGTCTGGAGTGATCTCGGGGAAGATACTCGCTCCTCCGACACCGGAGCGCCGAGGAACATCACTCGAACCACACGCAGATAGTAGAAGGCGGAAATCACCGAGTTGATTACGGCGATGATGACCAGCCATAGCAGACCAGAGTTGACGCCAGCGCTGAAGATATAGATCTTGGCCATGAAACCCGCTGTCGCCGGGATGCCAGTGAGGGAAATGAGACACAGGGCCAAAGCCAGGGCAAGAAGCGGAGCCCTCCGTATCATCCCGGAGTAGTCCGCGATCTCGTCGCTATCGATCTTATCAGAGATAGCGATGATGGCGATAAATGCTCCCAGATTGGTGAAGGCGTAGCACCCTAGGAAGAAGACCAATGCACTGCTGCCGGTGCTGCTGACCGCTGCCAGCCCGACCATGAGATAGCCCGCCTGGGCGATGCTGGAGTACCCCAGCATTCGCTTTATATTTTTCTGGGCGATGGCGACCACATTGCCCACGGTCATGGTGATAGCAGCTAGCACAGCGAAGATCATTCCCCAGTCCACGCTTGCTGGCCCCAATGCCTCATAGAAAACCCTCAATATTACGGCGAAGCCGGCCGCCTTACTGGCCACGGACAGATACGCTGTGACCGGCGTTGGCGCCCCTTCGTAAACATCGGGGACCCACATCTGGAACGGGACGGCAGCGATCTTGAAGCCAAAGCCGGCAACCAGTAAGACGATACCCATGAGGAGCGCCGGACTGTTCAGCAGCCCCCCGGCCGAAATAGCGGCGGCGATCTCCTGAAGATGGGTAGTACCGGTGAGTCCAAAGACCAGCGCCATGCCATAGAGCAACACCGCGCTGGACACTGCGCCAAGGAGGAGGTATTTAAGACCCGCCTCGCTGGACTTGGTGTCCTTGAGAAAGCCAGCCAGCACGTAGAGAGATATGCTTGTCAATTCCAGGGCGACATATATAGAGATAAGCTCTCTGGTGGACGCCATGAGCATCATCCCCGCGGTAGCAAGAAGCAACATGGCATAGTATTCACCACGGAAGGCAGCAAACCTTCGGGCATAGTCGGTAGAGGAGAGCAATATCAGTGCTGCTATCGCAAGGAAAAAGAGCTTGAAAAAAACAGAGAAGTGGTCAATAACCAGGGCACCGCCAAAGGATGTCTCATTTGTGCCCCATAGGGCTATGCTGAATATAGCGGGCACAATGAGCCCCACGATGCTCACCGCTCCCACAATCCACTTTCGCTCAACGAAGAGGTCGAGAAGAATCACCGCCACGGCCAGGGCGCATAAGCTTATCTCAGGTGCCAGTAGATAGATATTCAACACTCGCTCCTTAAACCACCTTCGCTATCCTAATGATGCTCCTCCTCTTTCCTTACAAGCCCAGGGCGGCCAGTATTGGCGAAACCCCAGTCTTTATGACATCGGTAAGCACCGCTGGGTAGATCCCGATAAGCATGATCAGCGCCACCAGGGCGAAGATATAGACCATCTCCAACCGATTGGCATCGGGCACCCCATCATATTGCGCCTTCGGGGGACCATAAAACACCCGTTTCAGCATCCAGAGGATGTAGCCAGCCCCGAGCACCACTCCCAAAATGCCCACGATTGTATAGACCTGAATGCCGGAAACCATGGTGCTACTAAAGCTGCCAAGGAAGATCAGGAACTCGGCGGCGAAGCCACTGGTGCCTGGGAGTCCCAGGGCAGCAAGACCGGCAACGCTGAAAACCACCACGATGATGGGCATCTGGCGCGCCAACCCGCCAAGCTTGGGGATACTCCGTTCATGTGTTTTTTCGTAGACCAGACCCACCATAGCAAAGAGGAGACCGGTTACCAGCCCATGACTGACCATCTGGAGAACCGCACCGGTCATGCTCACCTGGCTCAGTGCAAAAATCCCCAGGAGGACGAAGCCCATATGGCTGATACTGCTATATGCAATTAGCCTCTTTAGATCGGTCTGTCTCAAGGTTACCGCCGCCCCATAAAGGATACCGACCACCGCCAAAGCGATTAGTAGCGGGGCGTAGTTTTGCGCAGTTTCGGGGAATATGCTCACACAGACCCGCAGCATGCCATAGCCCCCCATCTTGATTAGTATCCCGGCTAGAATCACGCTCACCGCGGTCGGAGCGTCGGTATGGGCATCGGGGAGCCATGTATGAAAGGGGAAAACAGGCAGCTTCACTGCAAAAGCAAAAAGAATAAGGAAGAAGATCGAAGTTGCCATCAAGGAGCTCAGAATGGAATCAAGCCCCATCCCGGCCAGCGTCACCATATTGAAGGTGTCCGCCTGGAAATAAAGGAGCAGGATGCCGGCGAGCATCATGGCACTGCCTGCAAGGGTATAGAGAACGAACTTTATCGCTGAATACTCTTTTCTACCCGAACCCCAGATGGAGATCAGCAGATACATCGGTATTATCTCCACCTCCCAGAAAATGAAGAATAGAACGAGATCGAGTGAGCAAAACACCCCCAGAATGCCCGTCTCCAGTAAGAGGATCCAAGCAAAGTATTCCCTGGCCCTGAGGTCTATCTTCCAGGAAACGAGCACAGCGATGAAGCCTATCAAGGTGGCCAGGAGCAGCAGGGGAAGGCTCAGCCCATCGACGCCCATAAAATACTGCACATTGATTGCAGGTATCCACGATGCCTGTTCTATGAATTGGGGCCCAGCCAGGCCTCGGTCGAACATGAATAAGACGGCCAGAGACAGTACGAACGACACTGCGGTGAAAGCAGCAGCCGTAAGCTTTATCCGCCTGGGGTTAGCCCGCGGTAGCAGGGCAATGACGATCGCCCCGATAACGGGGAGGAAGACGATTGTCGAGAGATATGGGAAACTCAACCTTTCCTCCTAGTTTCTAGTTAAATATGAATACAAAGGCAACAATGACCAGTATGCCGATAAATATGGCCAACCCGTAGGCCTGTAGCTGTCCTGTTTCCAGCTTCCGCACAACTGACCCTGCCGCCACCGTGCCCCCGGCGATGCCGTTCACCGCACCATCGATAATATGGTCATCAAACCAGTGAAGGACAGCGAAGAAACCGTCGATCAAGAACCTCATTAAGAAAAGCCTTTCATAAAGCTCATCGAACCAGTACTTACGGGAAAGTAAGGTATAGATGGGGGCAAAGCGCTGTCGTAGCGATGCCGCGGAGAGCCACTTTGCGCCGTATATAGCATAGGCTAGAAATATGCCCCCAGCAGCCCAAATAAGCGATGTCCAGGCCAAGGAATGAGTAAGAGCGCCAAAGAAGCTATGGGACTCACCTCCCAAGAATTCATTCACCCCTAGAAATCCCGCAACCACTGCAAGGACGGTCAGGACACCCATGGGGAGGAGCATCACCAGAGGCGATTCATGAAGCCCATGGTTGCCATGAGCTTGTCCTCGATACTCTCCACCGAAGGTTAAGAAAATCACACGGAACATATAAAAGGCAGTCATGAAAACAGTTATTATGGCTAGATAGAACAATACTGGGACATAGTGGAGGGATTCGGCCAGGATGCCTTCTTTGCTCCAGAAGCCGGCTAGGGGCCAGATGCCCGCGAGACTAAGAGAGGCGATGACGAACATGATAAACGTCCACGGCATTGCCTTTCGCAGCCCCCCCATCTCTCTCATATCGAAGGTTTCTGTAGCGTGACTGACACTCCCCGCCCCCAAAAAGAGGAGTGACTTGAAGAAGGCGTGGGTAAACAGGTGAAAGATGCCCACGGCCACGCCTAGAGCCAAACCAGCCTCCAAAGAGATAGCGCCACTTGATACGCCCACACCAACTGCTCCCAGCCCCAGCATCATGTAGCCAAGCTGACTGATAGTGGAGTAAGCGAGCACCCGTTTGATGTCGTTCATCACCAGACCCATGCTGGCAGCGAAGATGGCGGTGAAGCCCCCGATAATGGCCACCGTAGTGATCGCCGTAGTGGAGCTGACAAATACGGGAAACATTCGCGCCACCAGATAAACACCGGCAGCGACCATGGTGGCAGCATGGATCAGAGCGCTCACCGGCGTCGGGCCCTCCATGGCATCGGGCAGCCAGGTATGGAGGGGGAACTGCGCCGACTTGCCCACCGCGCCAGAGAATATGCCGATGGCAGCCCAGGTGAGCGCCGTGCTGCCAATCGCCCCCGCCAGAGCGAGGTTCTGAAGCTCCCCAATGTCAAAAGTGCCGGTCTTGGTATAGAGCAGGAGGATCGCCGCCAGAAAGCCGAAGTCGCCAAGGCGGGTAACCAGAAAAGCCTTCATTGCTGCCCTGGCTGCCTCGGGCTTGTGATACCAGAAGCCGATGAGGAGGTAAGAGCACAGCCCCACTCCCTCCCAGAAGAGAAAGAGGAAGAGGAGGTTATCGGCCAACACCAGCCCTAACATCGATCCGGTAAATAGCGACATGAAGGCGAAGTAGCGGCAGAGTCCTCCATCTCCCTTCATGTATCCCCGAGAATAGATCTGCACCATCAGGCTTACTACTGTCACCACGATGAGCATCGCCGCCGCCAGCGCGTCCACTGTCACCCCGACGTATATCACAGTGTCGCCGATCGCAACCCACTCATAGTTAGGCATCTCCAGCACGTGATGGGGTGCGCCGCTCACTGCAATAAGTGCCCATATAGAGAGGACGAGGGAGGTGCCGATGGCAGCAATGGTGACGTACCAGCTGAGCAGGGGACGATGGTTAAAGAATGGCCTTATGATAAAAGAGATAATAGCAAAGGAGAAAAAGGGCAAGAGAAAAATTGCTAAAACTAACTCACTCGGCATCTTTCTACCATTTCATCAGATCGAATTTATCTGCATCCACCGTTTTCCGCCTTCGGTAAATAGCGATAATAAGCGCCAGGCCAACCGCCGCCTCAGCGGCAGCGACTACCATAATAAAGATTACAAAGACCTGCCCTGTAATGAACTGGCCGTATCGGGAGAAAGCTACCATGGCTATGTTCACCGCACTGAGCATGATCTCGATGCTCATCAGGATGACCACCACGTTCCTCTTCGCCAGAACGCCATAAAGCCCTATGGCGAAAAGGACCGCCGATAGAATCAGGAAATGCTCCAAGCCGATAGCCATCGTCTATTTATCCCTCACTAGCACAATAGCGCCGATTATCGCGGCAAGAATAAGCGCCGCGGCGATTTCAAATGCTAGGACAAAGCCGCTATCTTCACCGAATATAGCCTCCGCAATCGCCGACGTAGTGGGCCCAGAGGAACCCTCAGTGACGGCGCCCCAGTCAGTGCCCGTCACCACCAGTACCATAGTGATAAGGAAGATAAGCGCTATCAACAGGGCGGGAACCCGCAGCCTTCCCGATGGACTGCCCTCCCGGCCCTCCCTGGTGAGCATGATGGCAAAGATAATGAGCACCCCGATGGCCCCGACATAGATGAGCACCTGAGCTCCCGCCAGGAAATCGGCACCCATGGTAACATAGATTCCAGCTATGGCGAAGAAACACAGAATAAGGAATAGAGCAGCCCGGAAGATATTGCGTAGCGACACCACCGCCAGCGCTGCAACAACGCTCACCACCGCCAGAATCCAGAAAGCGATTTGTAAACCCATTACTCCACACTCCTGTTGCGGTCTAAGAGAAGCGACTGCTTGGGCAAGCTTGGCTCAATCTCGGGCCGGTAATAGGCACTCGGTTGCGCAGCAGGGGATGGCATTAGAGCTTCCTTGTCAAGCAGCAAGTCCTCCCGGCGATACGTGGCAGCTTCGTAGATTCTCGTCAGGAAAAGCCGGTGGGCGGGACATGCCTCGATGCACAGACCGCAGAAAATACATCGTCCTAAGTCGATGTCAAACCTCTCCACGCCGGTCTTCCCTTCTGGGGTCTCCTGCGGCACTATCGTGATAACTCCGTAGGGACATGCATTCTCACACTGGCGGCACCAGGCACAGAACCCGCAGTTGAGACACCTGTTCGCCTCAGCCACGGCCGCCTCTTCAGTGAGGCCGAGGGCTACCTCCTTAAATCCGTGGACCCTCTCCTTCACTGGGACATGGGCCATCTTAGGCCTGGTCCCGCTCTCAACCTCGCTTATGTCCAGACTTTCAAAATCTACCTCCTGCAGGGGCAACACTTCCTCTGTCGAAACCACTTCTTCCCCTCGGAGATACCGATCGATGGCAACGGCAGCCTTGGCGCCGGCGCCGATAGCCTCGACCACTGTAGCTGGCCCACTCACCGCGTCCCCACAGGCGAAGACACCGCGCAGGTTGGTGACCGGAGAAAGGGGATCAACGTCAAATGTTCCCCTCCTCGTGATGCTTACTGTGTGATCCTCGGGAAGACAAGCAAGGTCAATAGTCTGACCGATGGCGGGGATGATCATGTCGATGTCAAGGACGAATTCCGAACCCTCAACGGGCACGGGGCGCCGTCTACCGCTGGCATCGGGTTCGCCCAATTCCATCCGAATACATTCCAGGCCTACCACCTTTCCTCCATCGTCCAACACCCTGACAGGCGCTGCCAGATAGTGAATCTTAATATCTTCAGCCTCGGCGTCCTCTATCTCCTCCTCGTCGGCTGGCATCTCCTGCCTTGACCTGCGGTATACAATGAAAACCTCCCTGGCGCCAAGTCGTAGGGCTGTTCTGGCAGCGTCAATCGCTACATTACCGCCGCCGACTATGGCTACCTTGTTTCCTACCTTGACCGGCTTTCCAAGGCTTACGTCCCTGAGGAAGAAAACGCCATGGTACACCCCCTCAAGGTCTTCGCCAGGGATGCCCAATTTCATACTGTCATGGGCGCCAATTGCCAGCAGGATTGCCTTGTAGCCCTGCTGTTGAAGCGACTCTAAGTTCAGCCCGTTCTTGCCTATGGGGCTGTTCAACCTTATCTCGACTCCGAGTTGTTCGATTCCCTCGATCTCCTTCTGAAGCACCGCCTTGGGCAAGCGATACTCCGGAATGCCTACCATCATCATGCCACCAGCCACCGGGAGCGCCTCGAATACGGTGACTCCATAGCCCATCCTGGTGAGATCACGGGCGGCAGTCAAGCCGCCGGGCCCCGAGCCAACAACGGCTACCATCTCCTCTCTGGTCCTGGGGTACTGGGCTATCTCTTCCCTCCCCACACTCATTTCATAATCAGTTATGAAGCGCTTGAGGTCGCGAATCGACACGGGTTCATCCAGCTTCCCCCGGTTGCAAGCCTTCTCACATGGATGGGTGCAAACTCGCCCACAGACGATGGGGAAAGGATTGGTCTCCCTAATGAGATCAACAGCCTCGACAAACCGACCCTGAGCGATCAGAGCGACATAGCCCTGGGCATCCACGCTGGCGGGACATGCCAGGACACATGGGGCTCGCTTCCGCTCATCCCGCACAAATCGTTGGCCCCGCGCCCGCTTGGAAACGGTGAGCCGCTGTTCCGGATACTGTACCGTGATGGGGTGGCGGAAGACATGCCTGAGCGTCAGCGCCATTCCCTTGGCAATGCCTAGACCGAAATGCCTCAAGCTTACTTTCTCACCGTGCACCCTGAACATGCTTGACCACAGGACAATAAGTATGGCGGCGATGGAGATATTGATAAACATGAGCCACCATGGGAAGGTGGTCCAAATAATCATCTCAATCCCAGTGATAAAGATGTTCACCAACGCTAAAGGAAATAGGAACTTCCAGGCGAATTCCATCAGTTGATCTACCCTGAGCCGGGGCAGAGTGCTGCGTATCCACACAAGGGTGATAAACACCAGAATGGCCTTGATCATAAACCATAGCACTGCTGGCAAGCCGGGCCCTTTCCATCCGCTGAGGAAAATGGTAGTCAGGATGCAGGAAACGGCAAAGGCATGGGTATACTCAGCGAACATGAAGAGACCATACTTCATCCCGGAGTATTCGGTATGGAAGCCGGCCACGATCTCCGAGTCTGCCTCCAGGAGATCGAAGGGGCTACGGTTGATCTCCGCCGAAGCTGCTATGAAGAAGATTATGAATCCTAGAGGTTGTAACAAGATGAATGGTACCGATTGCGCGTCGACGATACTCCCCATGGAAAGCGAGCCGGTGATTATGAGCACCCCGACAATGGAAAGCACCAAGGGGATCTCATAGCTTACCATCTGGGCTATATCACGCATGGCGCCAATTAGTGAATACTTGTTGCTTGAGCCCCACCCTGCCATAAAGACCCCGACGACGCCCAGCGAGGATATGGCAACTATGTACAGTATGCCGATGTTGAGGTCGGCGAGGATGGCGCCGTTGCCCCACGGGATGACAGCGAATATCATTATCGCCGGGACAAACGCAACCAACGGAGCCAGCCAGTGAACCCACCGGTCCCCCAGCGCGGGGATGATGTCTTCTTTCAGCAGTATCTTTACGGCATCGGCTATCGGCTGAAGGAGGCCCTGTGGCCCGGCTCGATTGGGCCCCTGGCGAATCTGGAACCTCCCAAGCCCCCTTCGCTCGATGTAGATGAAGTACATCACCACCACCATGACGAAGGCGAACAGTATGGCTATGCCGACAAGCGCAGGAATAAGGTAAGCTGCCCATCCAGGGACATAGACCACCAGCCAATCGTGGAACTGC
>Ga0307432_1000794_pt1 | contig 21658 bp, 9 predicted proteins | sample SalMarWE160150MG_FD_202158 | JGI IMG/M metagenome (GOLD analysis project Ga0307432, IMG submission 202158) | Salt marsh sediment microbial communities from the Plum Island Ecosystem LTER, Massachusetts, United States - WE1603-150 | ecosystem: Environmental > Aquatic > Marine > Intertidal zone >...
TATTGCAAACGGGAATTTTGTTCATACGCATACAGCTCAGCATATTTTTGATCAGCTTTCTCAGGATGGATCTCAACATGCATTATCGCACTGTCCAATAATACGCCCCGGGTTAAGATGTCAGAAACGGAATCTCCGGTATTCTGCTTATTCCCCAAATAGAAAATACCAACTCCAACCAATACTAAAAATGTAGCAGCAATCGATACCAATCCTGCTGTTGCAACTTTAAAAGATTTATCCTTCTTCTTATTCCTGGCATTCCATGTTCTCTGCAAATCTGAGATACCTCCTGCAAATTCTTTCTCATCATCAAAATAGACAGTACCTGCAATAGCTTCTCTGCAAAATTCGCACGATTCAAGATGTTTACTCACTTCTTCTTCCTGCTTCACTGACAGTTCTCCCTTCATAATTCCTTGTATTGCATCGGCTGTCAGGCATCCCTGCTTTGTAAACAACCTTATATGTCGACCACTCTTTGTCATTTTCTTTCTTTTACCAATAGTTTGAGTTTTCGCTTTCCGTTTTGTATGTAACTTTTTACCTGTTTTAGAGTATATCCCGTTTCTGAAGCAATTTCCTTATACGACATATTTTGAAAATACATCATTTCCAGACATTTACGCTGACCGTTTTTCAATTGCCTCAACGAACCGTTTATTTTATTTATTGCAATCTCTTCTTCATTATCCTGATGCAAAACAGAGGCATTTTCCACATCAGAATTCCTGAATATTTTCCATTTCTCTATATCTACTTCTCTTTTGGCCTTTCTTAATTTCATCAGGCAATCATTTCTGCTGACCATGTGTATCCATCCTTTGAAATATTGTATATCAAACTCAAGAAGCTTTTCATCGAGTGATTCGAAAATTTCCATCACTGTATCTTTGGCTAATTCCGTATTTTTTAAATACTTCATGCAAACAGCAAAAACCAGATGCATATACCTGTTAAAAAACTCACTCAGAACTTCCTTATTTTTAAATTCCCGGTAGTGTTTTATTAAATCCGAATCAGATAATTCACTGAATGGATCAGCATCAGACCGTATGGTAATAAACCTCCTCATTACAATTGTCAGAAGTATTCCTGCTTTACCAGTAAATACTCAACAATCGGGCCATAATCATGGAATTGATAATGACAATAAAAATGCCGGCAGGATTTTATGGAATATGAGATGAAGATGCATCTTATTAATAAACAATGAAAAGTCTAACTTAAAATTTACTGTCATGATCTCAAAAAAAACAAATAAAGCAGACCTTGAAAAGAAAAGATCTCTTTTCTTCGAGATAGGTCTTGTAATTGCCCTGGCAATTGCCCTGATAGCATTTGAATGCACTCCTGTCGAAAAGCCTGCAGACAATTTTCTCAGTTACCTTGATGATCCCATCAATGAAGAGCTTGAAATAGATATTACCCGTGTTGAGAAAAAGAAAGAAATGAAAAAGCCGAAAGCAATTGAAATTAAGATTATTAAAAATGAAGTTGATCTCCCGGGAGATGATATTGACCTGGATATGGATGTTGATATAGATGATTATGTTTTTGATATTCCGGAGTTACCAGATGAACCCGGTGTAGAGGATACATTTTTTATTGTTGAATATATGCCTGAATACAGAAACGGAGGACTGCAAAACTTCCACAAACACATCCAGGAAATCGTTAAATATCCGCGGGAAGCTATTGATTTGGGATTAGAAGGAACAGTATATCTGACATTTGTAGTAGATAAAAGAGGGTTTATCAGCAACATAAAAATAATACGAGGGATCGACCCTCTTCTGGATAATGAGGTAATTGCCGCGATAGAAAAATCAGAACAATGGAAACCGGGTATACAAGCCGGCCGAAAAGTAAATGTTTCTATGTCAATGCCCGTAACCTTCAGATTGCAGTGATGGTATTCACTGCATCTTTTCCTTTATTTTAAATTAATTTATTGATTGCGGCTTTTTTACTAACATAAATTCAACCAATACGTTAGTTGCAACCTGGAATAGACAATTCACCATAACCGGATCATTTCACCGGGGGACTCAAACAGTATTTCAACCTGTTTTAATAAAGTAATCCTGTACTGACATCTTAGATGATCAGTTCATTTTGTTGATAACTAACAGATAGGCTGAAAAATATCAATTCACAAAATTGCTATTATTGCGAAGCTGAAATGTTACGTATTTATTTTTTAGTATTAGTTTTTTGTCTCTGTGCCGGTAATAGTAACGCCATTAAGATATCTGATGCGGATAGCTTTCAAGCAGGGAACAATCGCACAAATCTGCAGGATAGTGTCGATTATCTTCTGCATTTGGCTCTTGCATCCATCCGGCCATATCCTTCAAAAGCTTTTTTAATTGCATCCAAAGCAAAACAGATCTCCGAGCAGAACAAATGGGAAGAAAGGACAGCAATTGCCAGCAAATATATGGGGGAATCCAAAATCGAACTGGAAGATTTTTATGAGGCAAAGAAGTATTTGCTGGATGCGCTGGATTTTTATGATGAAAGCAATCCTGCCGTAACCGGTGATATTTACCTCCTTTTGGGAAAAGTGAACTATTATCTTGCCGAATATCATCAGGCCAGTCTCAATTATCGTTGTGCTATTGAATTGTTTGAACACACAGGAAATATTGAGAGTATTGCAAAATCTTATCAAAACATCGGATTGATCCATCACAGCCTGAAAAACCTGGAAAAGGCTTCTTATTATTATAATAAAGCACTTGAGATCAATAAAGAAATACAAAATGATACAAACATTGCAGGGCTGTATCAAAATTTGGGAATCATTTATTATCATAATAACGACTATGGAAAGGCACTTGATTATTATGAAAGATCCATTCATATGTACCAGGAATTATCCGATACCCAAAATATCGCAACCACTTTCAGCAATATTGGTCTGATTCAGCTTAACCAGGGTGAATACGATAAAGCCTTCAAAAGTTTTAAGAAATCGAAGGAGTATTTTGACAGGATCGACTTTAAATTAGGCAGAATGTGGGCATTACACAACATGGGAACCGCCCGGCTTTATCAGCAGGATTTTAAAAATGCAGAACAATACTACACAACAAGTCTTACCGAAGCCAAACAATTGAATATTCCGGAAGGGATCATGTCAAATCTTGAAGCTCTGACTGAATTATCGGAACAACAGGGCGATTATGAAAAAGCTTACAATTACTATGTAGATCATACCACATTGCGTGATTCAATTCATTCCGGGGAATTAAAAAAGCAAATTGCGGAACTCGAGGCACTTTACAACCTTGAAGCACAGGAAAAGCAGATCATCGAATCGAATGCAAAATTAAAAAATCAGAAAACACAGAAAGTTGCCCTTCTGATCATCCTGTTTTTATTGCTTGCCAGTTTGATTGTTATATACATTGCGTACCTTAAGAAAAAGGCTTCTTCCATTAAGATATTTTCACACAAGCTTGATCTTGAAAATTCTTTGTATGAGAAAACAAAGGAACTGGAAAATGAGATCACAGAGCGAAAAATAGCTGAAGAATCAGATAAGCTGAAAACTGCATTCCTGGCAAATATGTCGCATGAATTAAGAACTCCGATGAATGCAATCATTGCATTTACCAAATTTCTGAAAGATCCTGAATTGCCTTCCGAACAAAAAGATGAATACCTCGATCACATTACCAATGCAGGAGATAACCTGTTGCGATTGATTGATGATATAATTGATACTGCAAAAATCGAAGCCAAGCAACTCAGAATATCAATAAATCCTACAAATATTTCCCATTTGCTGAAAGAGATCAAGAAAGTATTCATTAAACTGAAATTAAAATACAATTATCCGGCCGATTTGGTGCTGAATATCAGTACTGATAAAGACGTAATAATAAATACGGATGCCGTAAGAATAAGGCAGGTTCTCAACAACCTTCTTGAAAATGCGTTTAAGTACACAAAAAAAGGAACTGTTGAATTTGGATTTACTGAATCTGAAGAAGGCATATTGTTTTACGTGAAAGATACCGGAATAGGAATTGCAGAAGAAAAACAGGCTACTATCTTTGAACGGTTTTCACAAATCGAAACTGACTTAAACCGCAAATACGGAGGAACAGGACTTGGTCTTACAATATCCAGGAATCTCGCAGAACTGTTGGGCGGCAATCTCTGGGTGGAATCAAAATCCGGTCAGGGCAGTATATTTCGAATGCTGATTCCGGCTGCAGGTCTAAGACATGTTGACGTTGTTACAGAGAAGTCCCAATCGTCAAATCCGCTGTTACAAAAAAGATACAACTGGGAAAAAAAGGCTATCCTCGTTGCTGAAGATGAAGAACTGAATTTTAAAGTGCTCAATACCTGTCTGGCGAGAACAAAAGCGAAGGTGATTCATGCAAATGATGGATTGGAAGCAATAGAATTATTCAAAAAAGAAAAAATTGATCTTGTTCTTATGGATCTGCAAATGCCGGTTATGGATGGGTATGAAGCTACTCTTGCAATCAAAAAGATAAATCACAATATGCCTGTAATAGCTCAGACATCTTATGTTTTGGCAAATGAAAAGGAAAAGTGTCTCGATGCAGGTTGCGATGACTATATTGATAAACCACTTGATCTGGAAGAACTTCTTCATAAAATAGACAAATACCTGAACCAGACTCAATAACAACCTCAGTATTGTTACTTCTTTATCTCTTTCGTTAACCATTATTGATTTTTAATTATTTCACCGTCTCTTCTGATACATTTTTTGTATCTTTTCTATTGGATTGAAATGAACTTAATATCATATTTAAACTTTTACCCGATGAACAAAAAGATTTTAGTATCGGTCGTTATTTTTCTGGTCGCATTGGTTGTTGTTTTCTTTGCAATAAGAAAACCGTTAGCCGAATCATTAAATCAGAAAGGACTTGACAGCTATAACAGGAATGAATATATACCGGCCGAAAAGTATTTTAAAAAATCATTGAAATGGAATAGCAAATCCGCAGTAACAGGAATTAACCTGGTGAAATCGCTGCTTGCACAGAACAAAACCGAAGAAGCCGGATCTTTTCTTGATAAATTGAATACCTTATTTCCTGAACATCCCGAGAAGTATGCTCTTGAAGGACAAAAACTTGTTATGGAAGACGAATTTGAAAAAGGGATCAGGAAACTTAACCTTGCCATAGAAAAAGACAGCATGTTATCTTACGCCTACTATTATCGAGGAATCGCAAAGGCAAATCTGAATGATCTTAATGGTGCGGCAGATGATTATCTGAAAGCCAGAAAACTTGACCAGGACAATACTGACATATTAATAGAAGGAGCTATTGTATTGAGTAAACTGGAAAATTTTGATGCAGCAATTGAAAATTACAATAAGATCCTTGAACTGGATCCATCAAACACTGAGGCATTTTTGAATCGCGGAAATTTTAAAATGAAAATCCTGGATTTCAAAGGATCAGTTTCTGACTTTTCAAATGCTATTTCTTTGGATGATCAGCTGGCAGAAGCATATTTCAACCGGGGAAAATCATACGCAAACCTGGGAATTTATGACAAGGCAATAGACGATTTCAATAAGGCAATACAATTCAATCATAAAATTGCCAGCGCAAATTACAATTCCGGATTGGCATACCTGAAACTTAATAAACCCGGGGAAGCAAAAAAGTACCTGACCAATTGCATTAAATACGACTCTGAATCAGAGCATACAGCGAGTGCTTATTACCTGCTGGGAATTATGGAAATGATGCAAAACAGGAATGAAGAAGCAATAAAATACTTCACCAATTCACTGAAATTTGATGCAAATCGTGCCGATACTTATTATAACAGAGGCATTGCCAATGGTTTAATGAACAGGCCACAGGAAGCAATTGATGATCTGAATAACTGTTTGGATCTTGGTATGAAGTCTGCAGATGTTTATTTTGCCCTGGGAGTACAAAAAATAAGCATGAATAATTTTGCTGATGGTTGCAGCAATCTGAAAACTTCTGCTGAAATGGGGAATCAGCGTGCCGTCCAGATGAGAGTGCAATACTGTAAAAATTATTAGTTTATAAGCCTCGTTCGACCGATAAAAATTAAATTCTGTCTATGCATATGAAAATACATGCCTGCTTTATTCTTGCCATATTGTGTATTGAATGCAATATATGGTCACAGCCTGATACTATTATTGCAGAAAACATATACAAATATGAGGTTCTGGATGGGAAAAGAACACCGAAAAAACATATAACAAAGCAAAATACATATGATCTTCAGGGAAAACTAATCAGGCAAATCGTATTCAGGGATTCACTTATGAATATTGAACAGTATACTGCTTTCATCTATGATTGCGACAAATTAATTTCAGAAGAGACTTTTGATAGTACAAATTCCGTAATGGAAATCAGAAGATACAGGTATGGACCGAATCATCTTGTATCGAATGTTGATATTTACAGAAAAGAAAATATCAACATTGCTTTGACAGAAAAAATACAATATGAATACGATGACACCCTCCTGATTCACAGAGAAGTTCTAAACAGAAAAAACAAGTGGCTGATAAAGGCCAATTGTACATACTCAGAAAATGAGCATACTGAAAGCATATTGTATAAGAAAGGGTATAGGAAAGACAAATTAAAACAAACCGAAACAATATCGTATTTCGAAAATAATACTATGATCAGAGCAGTCACCAATAAGTTATATTATACTGGTGAAACTGAAGAAATCACTGTAGAATATGAATACGATTCACGATTCAACAAAGCATTGAAAGAAATATGGACCTTCAGTTATGATACCGTGCCCAGGATAGTTGAATACCGCTATAGACCAGATGGCATAAAAACCGGGGAATGTGTTGTTGACGAGAACCACAATTACCTCGAATTTACAGGCTTTGAATGGAAAAAGCATGATGTAATAAGAAGGGAAGTGAAGATGTATGATTTGGGAGAGGAGAAAGTGAGAGAGTGAGAAGATGAGAAGGTGAGAAAATGGGAAGATAAGAGGGTGAGATAGTTTTGAGTTTTGAGTTGAAATCCAAAGTCAAAGAAAACAATACATCATTAAGAGGAACCCCTCATCAAGTGCGCGGTAAACTCCATGACGCGGTAATCTGGCAAATTCAGAAACACGAGTACTGGTTGCTTGTTATACAACTTCAGTTAATCAGTTGCCCGGTTCCACCTCATGACGCAAGTCTGTGCCATGTTGGGAAATACAATTACGCTTTAAAATAATTCTTCGTATAGATTGATCAAAGAATACACCCTGTACGGGTGTGATTATTATAGCCCGGGGTGAAGCCCCGGGGATAAGATACAGAATGGAAAAGCGTTTCAACTACTCTCTTTTTTCAGGGTATTCCCTTTCTATGAAACGCAAACTACAAGTATTAATAATGTGGTGTAATTGTGTGATTTATGAGATGTGTGACTAGTGACTTGAAACTTTCTTAGTTGCTAATAGCGATTCAACCAGCGGTATCTTCTTGCGCTATCGCCGAATTTCACTGCGATCATCAGCTCATGCGATCCATACGTCCTTGCACTAATGCTACTAAAGGTGTAGTCAAAAGCGTAGCCAAAATAAAACTTATCCACACGCACACCCCCCATGACAATCAGCGAAGAACCTCGTCCTCCAATGGATTCCTGGGCAACTCTTGATCCACTTCCTGTCCTGTAGGAAAATCCTGCCCAATAATCCTCTTTAAAGTAGAATTTCAAATTCAGATCCAATTGTGAAACTACGTTCTCACTTAACTTAAAAAGAAAAGATGGCTCAATAAACAAAAAATCGATCAGGTCGAACCGATACCCGGCCATAGTAAGGTATTGTCGTTCAAGTTTAAATCCGGCCCCTTCCCTGTTATTGAGTCGTAAAAAACTCTCAAAAAGGTTTTGCACGGAAAATCCGGCATATATATTCTTATCAGAGTAATAAACCCCTGCATTTGCATCTGAAATAAAGGCCTGACTTGCAGTATTCAGGTACAACTGATCATCAGGATTCTCAAGGTTCAGTTTGTCCTTATCAAGTTTATACTGAAAAGTACTTAAGGAGGCACCAAAAGACAATTGGGAACGTCTTAATGTCAAATGATACGAATATGTTCCCTGCATTCCGGTTCTGCTGAAAGCTCCATTCTGATCATGAAAAAAGTACACACCAAGACCAACTCTACCGCTACGTGACATTACACGCCTTCTTCGCCGGATTGATTTAGTACGTGAAATAAAGCTGTTTTTCAGTAACCTGGTCTGACCGGTAAGTGCGAATGTTGTCGGTGCATCTTTAAGTCCTGCCCACTGCTCTCTCACAGTGAAATTTACAGTAGTATACCCTTCATGACCTGCTACAGCAGGATTAAGCAAAAACGCATTCATCATATACTGGCTGTATATAGGAAATTGCTGTGCCTGAGAAAGTGCTGAAAATAAAAAACAGCTTAAGATGATATATTTTATACGGAATAACTTCATTCCTTTACTAATTGTCTCCTTTCTTTCCTGAGTTTCTTTTCAACTTAATATTCCCGAAAACAAATATATCCTAATATATCTTTTTCCCTTAATGAGATTACCGGATTAAATTAACAGTTCCGACTATTGGTTCGGCACCTGCTTCATTCAGGTCAAGAACAAAATAATACGAATCCATCGGCAAATCTCTGCCCTTTGATTTTCCATCCCAGGGTTCTTCACCAACGTTTGTAGTTCTGTAAACCAGTCGCCCCCAACGATCAAATATTTCCAATACGGCATTTTCAAAAAACTGCATATATGGAATATTCCAGACATCATTTACACCATCCCCATCAGGTGTAATTGCATTGGGCATATCTTTGAAAAGTGTTTCATAATTACAAGGATAAACAACCACTGTATCGCTTGCCCAGCATAAATTATAGTCTTGAACTTCCAGTAAAATCGTATCAGGTATATCCCGCTCAATAGGGTATACAATATATTCCCACTCGTTTTCAATTACTTCGCCGGTACTTGAGATACTCCATCTGTAATAGGAGTAATCTCCCGGACGAAGTGCGTGTGAATTTGGTGCACAGACGCGTATATCTTCTCCAAGATCAACATCAGGTGAAGGATTAACAAGCAAAGAAACCGTATCATACCTTGTACAGCCATAACCATCGGTTACACGCACCCATATTTGTTCTGTATTTCTTGCGATATATTGCTGGTCAGTACTTCCGTTATGCCACAGAATAGTAAATGCCGGCTCGTAGTGATCGCCAACATCCAGTACCAATGAATCATAATCGCATATTTCAGGAAAGTCGTCCCCCAGATCCACATCCGGAGCCATGATTTCTATCCAGGCCCGGGAAGGAACATTGCTGCAATTCTGTGATGTAATTTCAAGAACTTCCAGTTGAACAATTCCCGTAGCATATCCCCATCTTATGGATATGGTATCGGTACCATTGCCTTCAAGAACAGTTCCGTATGCCGGATCGAAAGACCATATAAATTCCGAATCGGAATATCCGGTAACACCATATAACTCAGTACTTTCAGCACAGGCAGGTTCTAATTGAACCTGCCCGTATCCGAAAGTAATGTTAAACAGTAACACTGTTATTATTATATGGTTTCTTCCAACCAATAGAATTGCTTTTAAGTTCCTACTTCTTCTACACGAATAGATTGGTATTTTTTAGTTAGCCCAACCTGAGTTTATATGATAAATAGGTCCTGTTGTCGGTGAAGGATGAATTGTAACCGATACGGTTTCACCAATAGCATTGTAAGTAAATGCACTGGGATCGGTATCATCACCGCCAAGAGCAATAAAATCACCAAATCTCAAAGCCTGGTCGTTAATACTTATCAACTCATAAGTATACACGGTTGACTGAGAGTTAATTACTTCAAAGCTACCAACTGTCATTATATTTTGAACACCGGAAGCTACAAATCTATTAGGCCCTGTGGTCGGATAATCTTCAGCATAATACTGAACAGCTTGCGGATTTGCTCCTGTTTCATCATCATAATAGAAATCGATTGCTCCCAAATTGTCCAGCGTATGTATCTGCAGTCTCCATACCACGTCATATTCCTGCCAACCATTAGAGATCGTTTGATTTAAAACGATTGGTATACTGGCATCGCCATCACAATATTCAAGTGCAGCATTGCCACCCAAAGTAGAAGCCGGAGTTACCACAACTACTACTGTAAGATCCTGACCTACATCACTGCAACCACCCCAAGCAGGCGGTGCCACCTCTTCAACATGTACGGTGTAAGAACCTGCAGTACCTGCTCCTGCTGTCGCAACAGTATAGTTATCGTCAACACCATCATTGGAAAAGGTAATGTTTGCTGTAGCTTCTTCCCAATCCCATGTAAAACCGTCAGTCAAAGTGTATACTCCTGCTGTCGCATCATAGGTTGGATGATAGTAACCATCAGGCATAGCAAATAATGGAACGGAAGTTCCTTCCACCATGTAAGTAGTTCCCTGCACAGTAGAAGCGGCATATTCCGTAGCTAAATTTGCCGGGGTTCCGGGTATTGTTGTCCCCGGATGAGTCTGTGCAATAAGTCCGTTAGTCAGCATTACAGAAACTGCAATTGCCAACATTGTTTTAAAATTAAATACTCTCTTCATAATTCCCTGTTTTAGTAAATTAAACATGTTCTTTGTTATTTTTTTTTGTTCGTTTTCTTCGATGTATACCTGCTTATACCGTAAAAGCAGGGCTTTTTGTTACATTATAGTTAAGTTAATTATTTTTTATTACATGTAAGTTGCATTTTTTATGATCAATGTTATTTCTGTTCCGGTAAATAATGATTGATTGAACTATTCAATTTCTTATTAATCTGATATTTATCATTGATAGTGCGAATCGTTTATATGATATGCAGGTCCGGTTGCCGGCACAGGCATAATTTCCACGTCCATATCTGCAGTTGCAGAAGTACAATTGTTTGTATCCGTATAATTTACGGATACATTCCCCGTACCTGCAGTATTCCATGTTATTGTCACGGAATCATCCCCTGAACCTCCTCCCGAAGTAACTGCACCCTCTGCCGAGACAACCCAGACATAATCTGACATTCCGTTGTCTGTTGTATACACGTTGCCCGCCGATCCTACACAAACCGTATCGTTGCCGCTCAAAGACGGAGTTGCCGGTAAATTCACAGTCACAGTCACGGCATAACCAGTGCTTTCACACCCTGTAGTACTGTTCCTGACTGTAAGTATGGCATCATATACACCCACAGATGCAGCCACAGGCACTGATACGATTATCGGACTTGCTGTCAATGTGGCATTTACCGAATCCACAAATCCTTCTGCTTCTGCTGTTGCATCGAAATCCAGGGAATACTGGTCAGGACTACCTGTGGTAGCAGTGTAATTCAAATCTGCACTGGTTATACCCTGGCAAACCTGTATGTTAGGATCCAGCGTTATTGTCGGAACAGGATTCACAGTAATATCAATCTCACGGGGAGCACTATCTCCGCAACCATTCGTTGCATAAACGCTTAATGTTCCGCTTGTGGCTGAAGCATCAAAATCTACTGTAACAGAATTGCCCGTACCATTGATGGTAGCACCTGTTCCCGTATAATTCCAGGTATACGTTACGGTGGGATCATTTGGAACCGTATATACCACGCCTGTTTGTCCCTGACATACCTGGGATGAGCTGGTTGTAAAAGCTCCCGGCTGAACAGGTAGCAACGGAAAATCAATAATTACATCATCTGATGATTCGCAACCTCCGTTGGTAATTGTCCAGCGTAAGGTATAAGTCGTTCCGTTGGTACCATTGAAGGTACTGGTAGGAGACGTTGGGGTAACCACTGTCCCCCCTGTTCCACTGATAATTGTCCACAATCCCGTACCTGTTGTTGGGGTATTTCCATCAAGTGTAGTGCTGGTTGCCCCGCATAATGACTGATCCAACCCGGCATCAGCCGTTGTCGGATTATCATACACTTCAACTTCTGTCGGATCAACAACACCGACATCACTCCCACTATTGTAAGTGAACGCAGTTAACTGGTAAGTCCCGCTAGTTGTTGTAGGTAATGTATAGGGAACATCTCCCGAAGTAATATTGATCTGTGCCTGAGGCACCCCATCAATGGTATAATCCAGGGTATAATCAAACGGGATGGATCCCGAATAAGTAAAGGTGACAGGAATTCCGTCCGAACCGCATACAGGTCCTGCCGGAGAGAATTGTGCCCTGGGTTTGACCACATTAATACATGCCGTGGTAAAATCAGATGATCCCGCGGCCGGGATTGTCACCCTGCTTGTTGTGGATACCGTACCGTTATTATTGTCACCGGTAGCCGTCGATGTTAATTCTTCCCAGCTTGTACTTCCTGTATTGTATCTGGCTACCCGCATATCCGTCAATCCGTTTTCAGTCATCAACGGAGTTAAATCGCTGGAAGGATCCCAATCCAGGTTAATAATTGCCTGATTACCTGAAGAAGCGGAAACTGTCCAATACTCATCATTATTCACATACGTTAAGGGAGAGGTCATACTGCCCGATGTGCCGTTGGGATTAAAGTACTCTACCGTCCAAAGCTGAGTTCCCGTAAGGGTTGCAGAAAGATTGATCTTATTGCCTACAATACTTCCTTTACCGACAGGGAATGAAAAATTATCTCCCTGGTTAATTCTTTTGGTCAGGGGACCGTCAACAAACGAAGAAGAACTTCCTCCTGAAGGTGTAACACAATTGATCGCTGTATTCGTTATAGTAAGCGTATTGGTGGCAGAAGTAGTAATTACTCCGTCAGTCAGTAACAAATTCCTTTTGACTTCTATTGCACCTCCGCTATTTACAGTAAGCCCGGCACTATTATCTATTTCCAGGTTATTCAATGCATTGGTCCCGCTGAAATCACCAAGTGCACCTGCTACGGTCTGAGAAGCTGATCCTGCAAAAGTAACCGTAGCTCCGGCACCGCTGCCGCTTAAAAATGCACCTGTTCCGTAACGTTCCATTGTACCCTGTATGGTAAGCTTTCGGTTATTTACACTGTTATCCAAAGTAGGACCATTGATTAACAGCTGGGTACAAATGGTAAGATCTTTGCTGGGGAGGGTTCTGGTTCCCGTGCCTGTAAAATGCAAATTAGGAATGCTGGAGTAAAGATCCGCAATGATTGTATAATCTGTTGTTCCTCCATACTCAAGCGTAGCATCGTTGGAGCAATCAAGAAAATCGGTATACCTTCCTGCAGGGAACGTTCCGCTTTCCAGATATAAGGTTCCGCTGCCGGTTACTGTACCCAGATTGTGCCCATAAGTTGGCGATACAACCCTCAATGTTCCATTAATGGTAATTCTATAAGCAGAGGCATGGTTTATATCCAGCGTAACCTCATCATCCGAATCAACAATAACAATGAATCCATTCGGAGCACCGGTCAGGGTATACGGATCACCGCCGGTTTGCTGCCAGTTTGTATTATCCGACCAGTCTCCGTCATCAATGCTTGTGAATTCGGGAACCTGATCAGGCAATGCGGTATCAATACCTGCAGTATATTCACCGCTCAATGAATTTGAACCCGAATAGTCAAAAGTGATCGTATTGTTTGTTTCGTCAACATTATCTGTCCCGGGACCGGGAGCTGCTTTGGTCCAGCTTGTTGTTGGTGAGAGCAATGCTGCAGCGATGTAATCGGCCTCAGTATTTGCTCCGGTAACCTGAACATCCCCTTCATCATAATTTAACACCAGGGAACCGTTAAATCCTGCAATACCATTGCTTTCAACATCCCAGAAATAATCCAGAACATTGTCGGGATCAAGAACACCCGGGTGATTATCATTGATGTTATTCACACGAATATACCCTACATTTGTATTTTCTGTATATGAAATAAATGCCGGTGTATATTTGCCTGATGTACCAAGAGGAATGGTATCGGTCTGCATCGCACCGCTATATATGCTGTAGTATTTCCTGACACCCACATCGCTGAATACGCCGTCGGATGTAATCATTTTTTTGTTGCTATAATCATCTCCTACAATATCACTGTTTACTCCCAGTGTTAATAAGTACATGTTAATATCGAATATACCATTGGTCAGCAAGAAATCAGCCTGCAATGAAATCGCATTTTCCAGTCTTGCCCCGGCCGAATTATTCAGTTCCAGTTGCCCCCATGTTCCTGTTCCTCCGACATATTGCATAACACTTCCATTCAATACCAGTCCGGTACTGTTATCCGTATAGGTAGCATTGTTTGTAACATCACCTTGTGCATAAACATAGTAATCTCCGCAAATAAGGGTTCCGCTGGTTAATGTCAAATCATTCTCAACAGTAGCATCTTTATTTAATGTCAGGCTAGTTACGGAATTCACATCCAGATCATAAAATTCTATATTGGAAGAACCTAAAATGGATTGTGTTCCTCCGTCAAATGTGGTAAGATTATTGCGATGTTCATAAACACCCGAATTATCAAAATCACCGTTAATTGTAATATCAATATCAAAATCGATATTTGCATCCAGTATACTGGTTGCTGTAACCAGGGTAAGATCCCCGTTTACAACAAGCGGGCTTACCAGCAATTTAACATTGGCATCCTGCCCCCCGTTGCCATTAATGGTAAGGTCATGTACAGGAACATTTGCATCGAAAATATAATCCTGGTCTCCTGCTGATCCCGGAGAGAATATGATTTCTCCTCCGGTAACCGAAGAACTCTCAGGACGAAGGTACAGATCACCATACGTGCCTCCTCCACCACCACGAACAATCGTAATAGTACCTCCCGACATATTGAATTCGCTTCCCGTGTTAAGTATCTCCAGTTTTGCATTGCTTGTATTGGCTGATCGTCCGTTGATGGTAACAGCCCCCCCTGACTGGGTATATTTTAAAACGCCGGCTGTTGTTGAAGGATTCCTGCGTATCTGGCCATTTACAGTTAATGAACCGTTCACAATTTCAATTTCGGAAAAACCGGCTCCCGAATATTCAATATCATTATTATTGTTCGGAGCACCGGTTTCCCCTATATACACATTGCCGTCAATTAGGGTAAGTTTCCCGTTCAGATAAACATCATTATTATTGACATTATCGTCAGCCAGGTAGATCGTCCTTCCGGGAGCATCGATATACAAACCGGCTGTTGACGGAATGGTAAACTGGCTTCCTTGGGTAATATGCAGATTTGCATCCCGTTCATATTTGAACGTTCCGTTCTGAAGAGTCAGCCAGCCGTCATTGGGAGTATTAAAAGTACCTGTAATATTCACGATAAGCGAATCCGACTGAGAAGATCCCTTGTTAACAGTAAGAGATTCTATGACGGTATAAGTATTTGCTGCAGGATCATCATTGGTTATTGAATCGACACCGGAACCAAAAAAGGTCAAAGGAATATCGGTAAAATCGCACCCGCGGTAGCCATGCGGATTTGCACCGGGAGCCAGGGAATTGTTGATCAGATCGCCTCCGATAGCAATGCTCTGGTTCCAGGCTTGTGCATAATCCTGCAAACCGGCATTCTCTCCGACAATCAGATCTCCGTAAATCAGAAAGTCTTGTGCAACTCCCTGATTCCCATACCAAACCAGGGCTCCGTCCTGAAGCTCAAGATTTCCATTGATCGTAATTGTTTTTGCCACCCTGGTCGTCGGAGCAGTCGGATAATTTGTATTCCAGGTTGGACAAAACCAGGATCGTGAGGTTGATCCTCTGGTAATTAAATTCCCATAAATCAACACATCATTATTCGGGAAAATAATGTTTGATCCGTCCAATGGAGAAATAATCAAATTACCGTAAGAAATAACTCCGTTAGGGAGCCAGTAAGTAGTTCCGGCATTTGGATTGGTTGAATAGAGTTCAGTGGTTCCTAAGTTCACATTGTAATCGGAAAAATCTCCCGTCGGAAAAACATACGTACTGCCATTATTTGATGAAGTAGTTAATCTGAAGTTCCCGTTTCCATTGTCATGATTTAAAACAATACCAAAAGAACTGTTGGTATTATAGCCAATATCCAAAGCAGATCCAACCTCAATTTTTAAAGAAGCACAACTTCTGGGATCAACATTATCCGTGTTATATGGCCATGTCCAGTCCCTGTCAAGATATACAGAATCCTGGCTTCCGATAATTACGATATCATTTACTCCAGGAACAACTGCCGGAGGATCATCCGTGACATGGTCAGTCAGCGACCAGGTAGCTGTGTTGCTCCACAAACCCGATTGACGGCTGTAATAAATTGTCGGTATCCCAAAAGGATCCGTAGCATCATCATCACCGGCTGTAAATTCTCCGTCGATCAAAGAAAGGATCTGGTAGGCTGTACCAGTACCCCCTATAATATTATTCCCTTCATCGACATCAGCAACTGTTTCTTTTGTCCATGAGTAGGTTGAATTATCGTACATCGCCGCTACATACCCGTTTTCAGTAATATCTCCTCCCGTGACAACATCATTCTGGGAATAGGTATAGGCATGATTAATTACGGCAGATCCCAATGTAAAACCTTCCGATTTGACTCTCCAGAAATACGTCAGGCTCCTGCCTTTGGTGGTTGTATTCGGATGTTCGTAACCCACGGGAACCACAGTTATGGAACCATACACGGTAGGTGCCGTTTCGAAAGAAAGAATTGCAGGTGTATATTCTGCTGAAGCATGACCCGTGGATGGTGCACCAAGCGGAAAGGTAAAACTACTGGCAGAAGTCGAATACTCCTTGGTTAAACCTCCATCACCGGCATTTCCGGCAGCCTGAATAAACCGGTTGGTTCCGGCATTGGATATTGTGGCTGATGCCCCCATTGAGAGGTTGTACGTGCCAATATCAAACAATTTATCCTGTGAGAAAGTAAGCGTTCCGTTCACTGTAATGTTTGCTCCAAGAAAAACCGGGGCATCCAGTGCATCTGTATTATTCAGTTCCAGGTTTTCAAAAATACCATTCCCGTCTCCGCTGATCACCTGGGGATCATCATCGGATAAGGTTATCCTGCCCGTACCTGTGTGTAAACCTGAATTATACAGATAAGAAGTAGAACTTGTAGCTGATGTGGTAAAATCTATCGTTTTACCGCCATCGTCCAGGGTGGCACTTATAATTGTCAGAGAATCTTCCACCGAAATAGTTGATTGTGAACCGGCCAGAGTTAATGTGGTTCCTGCGGGTTTATCTATTTTCAGTTTCTTCAATGCCAATGTTGCTGCCAGGTTTACAGTTAAATCCTGATCGTCGGAACCATTAAAAATGGTCCAGTTTGTTCCTGGAGTATAAGTCGTCCCGTTCTCAATATAAAAATCGCCTCCCACACTGACATCCAGGTTGTTTGCTGTAAGTACGCCTGAAGTTAATGTCAGATCGTCAAGTACCGTTAAGGGATAAACATCCAGTTGCACAGTAGTGGTACTGCTTGCCCTGTTTATAGTAACATTTCCCAGGGGTGCATTTGATCTGATATAATGAATAGCTGCATCGGCTGTTCCGCCTGTTCCTGCAGTAGGAATAAACTCAACCGTGCCACCGGTAACACTAATGTTTCCCGATGAAGACAGAACATCAAATACCCTTCCTCCGACACTGCAAGCATCGTATATTCGAATCGTACCGCCGGACATGTTAAACACATTGGCTGTTTCATTCAGGTTGAAAGTACCCAAACCGGCTCCTAAACAAACATCATTGGCTCTGACTGTATTTAAGGGGGCGTTGACCAGATCACTGACACTCGCATATGCGCTCGGTGTTCGTTGAAATCGTCCTCTGAGAAGAAACGTACCTCCCGATTGATCAAATGAGGCCAAACCGCCACCGCCTCCGGCTGACCTGAATTGCTTGGCATCAACGGTACCTCCTGTAATTTCAATCTGACCCGAAGCATCATCCCAGGTTATCAATCCACCGGATTCCCGTGTGGAAAAATACCCGTTATTCACCTGTAATTTGCCCAATACGGAGAAAGAACTGCAACCTCCTGTGCCAACACCATTTACCGTACCCGATCCTCCTGATACATCGTAGGCAGCATTCACTTCCTGATAATCATCAGCAGTTGCCAAAACGACAACTTCCGAACCCTCCAGGATCAAGGCTCCGTTTGCCGGAACATAAAAATCAGAATTGGGATCGGCACCACCTTCTGCACAGGTTCCCTCTGAAAGGGAGGGAATGATTGTCATACCATCCAAAACCAATGATCCTGTTCGAATCCAGAGTGCCTTTTTCAGGTTTGGATTACTTCCTCCGCCTTCCCCTCCGGCAATATTGGCCCCAAACAACCTGAAATACGGATAAGCTGAAGAATATACAGTTAATTTAAAGGTTTGATCGATGCCTTTGTCCAGCACAAGGTTGTAAAAATCCGTCGTATTGTTACAGGTTAATGTATTATCCGTAGCACCCATAAAATAGACCGTTGCAAAACCGGAAGTAGCTCCCACTACAGTTGGTGGAAAAGCATCAAATATCGGGTATGCTAAATTTGTAAACCGAACAGTTCCATTATTAGTGAAATCACCATAAATGACTACCCTGTGCGAATGGTTATCATAATAATTGATGAACGGAGCTGTTCCACCGGCGATATTCAGCGGATTGGTCGTTGAATTTGTGACCCCGGTGCCAACCGTAAATAAAGCACCGCCCTCAACAAGAACATCTCCGAAGATTATTATCTGCCATCTGGCACTGGTTGCATTGTCATTTATTCGGTAAGTTCCTTGTTGAATATGCAGATCACCATTCAGTGTAATATTGCTTAGCTGTGATGCAATAACTCCGGGAGCATTGATGGTAAGGTTATTATACGTGCTCTGGGCAGAAGTTAAAGTGAAATCCGCAGCATTATAATATTCGGTAGTACCTCCACCTGCATTTACAAAATTATTGACTGTTGCCGACGGAAAATTCACAGAGGCCAGTTTCAATGTACCGGAACCTCTTAATGCAGCCAATCCCCCGGTAAACTGGTACGTAGACTGATCAATTATACCGCCTTCCCGTATTGTGACATCCAGATTTGTAGTATCCACATCAGAGGAAAGCGTAACCGTTCTGTTTGTCAGAATTATTACATTATCACCGGAATTTGGTATATCTGTTGCCGTGTGCGTTGTTCCTCCGGGGTCGTGTGTCCAGGTGCTGATATCGTTCCAGTTACCTGACTGGTATGAATAATAGGTGTCTTCACTACCGGATTCAATGATTCCATATTTTAATTGCAGATTTGTACTGATAGTTGCTTCTTCTGCAGTGCTTAACGCCCTGTCATAGTATAGGATCTCTGCAATTTCGCCTGTGTAATTGGCCGGTCCACTTTCAGTTGCCCCGCTCTCATTTCTGGTATTCCCATCGGTAAAGCCAATGGAATTATCACCGCCATGGTCATTTAAGGTGGTTATTGTCCCGTTCGAAGTTTGATTTGAAAACGATGTACTGTTCAATTTTGCCGTCAATGTACCGCTGTCCCAAACAAAAGACAAGACGTAATCCGTGTTTGTGCTTATTGCATCAAATACGGTTATACGCTGACTTGCTCCACCATTATAAATGTTAACATAAACGTTATCGTTCTTAATATAAACACCCAGCCCATTGGTGTTCCCTCCTTCCTCGAACAAATACTGGGTTGTGGTTACATCGGCCCCGGTGCTGAATGCAATAAACATGCTCCTCTCATCGCCGTCATAACCCCCTCCTGTATTTATCCTGCTATCGTCGGGAATATTCAATTCCTCAGTTCCGTTAAATGATAAGACCTCCTGGTTATTCATGCTTGCTGAGGTTATTTTGTCAGGCCCTGTAGGATCGGGAGAAGCGTCATTACCATTTCCTGACTGGTCAGCCCAATTTGTTATCGGACTCGTGCCCGTTACACCAAAGTCACCTCTGAGCCAGAAAACAAGTCCCGGCGCATCACCATAATACGCCGGCACTCCAATGATCTCAACATCATCAATGTTCCATCCCGAATAGTACCATCCACCATCCGTACTCCCCAGTGCAAAACGTATTTGAACATTATTTTGTCCTCCTGCAAAAGCTGATATATCAACCGCTTGTGCAGACCAGGCGTTTTCTTCAATTGTAGCACCGTTTGACCATACCACATCCCAGTTCACACCATCGCTTGATACTTCAACATAAGCGTGATCGTAAGCCGGTTGTTCAACATTTAACCATCTTTGGAAATTCAGGATGACATCATTATATCCCGTGCAGCTTAAAACCGGTGAAACGGCTGTATATGCCCTGTCTGCCAAACTATTGGGATAAGCTCCGTCCAGATCTGTGCCAATAGCATAAGTACCGCCATACGCACCTACAGGATTATCGTACCCATGATCAGGGCTTTCTCCAGCACTCCCATTTGGTGTTCCGCGTTCAAACTCACCGGAAAATGCCCAACCTTTATCAGTTTCGAAATCATCTGTAAACAGAATAGTCTGCGAACTGGCATTATAACAATTTATGAGAAATAAAAAGCCAATTACTATGCGATATACTATTTTCCGGTATCTTATCATAATACGTATTGTCCATTAGTGTTTCTTATCATTAGGTCCTTGTTGATGCATATCTCATCAATTGAAGCTAAAGAACTTAGGCTTGTAAGTTGAACCATGTATAATAAAAATAGTAAAATCAGATTATTTTATTTTTAGGCCACATATATGAATATCCTGCTAAGTATGCAGTTTAACGTTCATTTTATACTATAAGTTACGGAGAATTCCTTTAATTCCATAAATCAATCCTATATTTTGATCAATAGATTCTATTTCTTTTTTAGAAAAAAACAATAGTCAATTAAAAGTATCCGATAAAATAAGATAAATCATAATGGATAATAGTTTTTTATCAACAAAACAGGCTGTTTCAAAGCCTGAGCTTATACCATGAAATGATATAAAAGAACCTCCACGGAGTATACTACGTTCCCTTATTCATTATCAATGAAAAAGAGCCGGCCGCCGGTTCTACGTTACAGTTATTTTGTAAAAAAGACACATCTTCTCACGAAAACTTATATTTTTACGCCTCCGAAATTTTAATGAACGGACAAATAGCACGAGAAGATGAATAAAATTGTCGGGAAAAAACATTTTTCAGAGCATGTTGTAATGCTGGAAATTGATGCACCCCGGATAGCAAATAAGCGCCAGGCGGGTCACTTCGTGATTGTTAAGATCGGAAAAGAAGGGGAACGCATTCCATTAACCATTTCAACGGCCAATGCGGAAAAGGGAACCATATCGATTGTTATTCAAATCGTTGGTGTAACCTCACACAAAGTGGCTTCACTTGAACCGGGTGATGAACTTACCGATGTTGTTGGCCCTTTGGGACATGCCACGCATATCGAGAAAGTGGGTACTGTTTTGTGTGCCGGGGGTGGCGTAGGCATTGCCCCTCTTCTCCCCATAGCAGAAGCCATGAAAAAAGCCGGAAATAAGGTAATCACTGTATTGGCAGCCCGGAGTAAAGAACTCATTATACTGGAGGAACAAATGCGCGGCTTTTCGGACTCATTACTGATCACTACCGACGACGGATCGTATGGTAAAAAAGGATTGGTAACCGAAGGGATGGAAGAGATCATCAACCGCG
>Ga0307432_1000796_pt1 | contig 21647 bp, 20 predicted proteins | sample SalMarWE160150MG_FD_202158 | JGI IMG/M metagenome (GOLD analysis project Ga0307432, IMG submission 202158) | Salt marsh sediment microbial communities from the Plum Island Ecosystem LTER, Massachusetts, United States - WE1603-150 | ecosystem: Environmental > Aquatic > Marine > Intertidal zone >...
TCACCAACGTAACTTTGTAGTGCAGACCTTGGGGATCAAACCCGCCTTCCCGACCCCTTAAACGAGGTTCCACACTCAACTTTGCGAAGGTTGGGCTAGGCACATAAGCAAGGCTGGAGACTGTTGCCATCACGACGACACGCCGTCTTGTGCCAATCGGGCCGGTGCGTCCACACGTCGCCGGTTGTGTCGATGTCCAGGGCTCGCAGGCCGACAAGCTCGCCGCTCCGGGCTCCGGTGCATAGTTGCAACTGGATCAGGGCCCACACCTACTTTGGCACGTGCTCGCGCACGGCCTGGATGTCGGCCACGGGAACCGGCAGACGCGGCAGGCTTTCTCTCGCATCACTCCGGCCCCTGGCCAGCCCTTTGACGCTTTGCAGGGCATGCAGGACGCTTGGCGGGACAAGCTCGTTTTCCGTACCCCAACGGAAAACCGACCGCAGCCGACTCACGCTCTTATTGATGTGTGATCGGCACCAGCCCAAGCCGATCATGCGTGTGCGGACGGTCTTGAGCGACTTCGGCCCGAATTCGCTTACGCGGATACCTGCGTACAACTCTACCATCGGACGGACGGCATACTTGTATGTGGTCAACTCGCTCGTGGGCGTCCCGTCCGGCCTCCGATAGAACGTTTCCGCATGTTTCCAGAATTGGGCAACAAGCTCAGCAACCGTGATTGCCTCGGGTGCTGCCGAGAGATTCCCGCCAGTGGATTCCCACTCAGCGAGCAAACGCCCAAAGGCTTCGCGGCTCTCAGGTGAGTCGTGCGGACCCAGGTACATCCGTCGCCCGCCCAGCTCAACGAAGGCAACATGATTGCCCGAAGGGCGGGTCTGTCGTCGGTACTTTGGGAGCGGTTTGGACTTGGTTTTCGCCACGATAACGGCCTCCTTGAAGCAAAACGTATCGGGTGATACGTTTCTGACCTCAGGTTACGACCGCTCCGCGACGCTCGCGGGTATCGCTAAATCCTAGCGATTCAGTCACTTACAACGACTGGGCGATACAGGACTTGAACCTGTGACCTTTCGGGTGTGATCCGAACGCTCTAGCCAACTGAGCTAATCGCCCTGCCGGACGTTATTCTACCATCGCAACGACGGCCTGCAAACATTGGCGCAAACCTTCGTCGATTCATGCAGCACACGGTCGAATTCCACCGGACGGTTCGGCTTGGGGCATCATCAGGTCCAGGTCCACCGTGCCTTTGACTCCGCCACGCTGATTATCAGGGAACCGGCATCCAACTTGGCCGTTATCGGAAGTCCGCTCTCCCGGCGATATCGCCAACGACCTGTCTCGCTCCAAGACGCGGTGCCCGCCTGCGGAGGCGTTTCGGGACGTCCTAAAACGTGCATGGCACCAGGTAGTACCGGGCACATGACCGTATTTGCAGCTTACCCGGTGGGCCGGTGCGTTGCGACTGATAGATAGTCAGCCCTTGACATTTCGCTAATCACAGAGTGATTGTCGACGGGCCTCGCCCGTGCGAAATGTCAAGGGCCGGACGGAGCTAGTCAATCGTGTACTGTTTGGATCGCCTGGATTGTACGAACCGCGACCGTGAGGGAGCGGTCTGCTAAGGCTGCCAAGCACGGTGTCCTTGGGAGCTGTCACACCAATGGGAGTAGAAATCGTGTTTCTGCTTAGCCTCGGCCAGCTCGTAGGGTCCGCTGTGCGGACCGCCTGATTCAATGTGCCGGCCGAGGATGGTCCGCGGAGCGAACCCACCCGGCTTCACTTCGAGTCCTCTCGCCTTTGCGACGGGTGGCCCAAGTCTAAAGGCTTCGGCCACCCGTCCATCCGTGAGGGATAAGGCGAAACGCCTACGCCGTCAGTGTTTCCTTCCAACGCTGCAGGTGTGCCACACCCTCAAGCCCGGCAACATCCTGGTAAGCCTGGATACCGGTATCCAGATCGCTCAGCAACAGCGTGTCGGACGCTGTTGCGGCAAATTGGTACTCGATGCGCTTCTTCTCGAGGTAGTGGCACAAGCATCGCCTTTTTGCCTCTGTTGTTGGAAAGTCGATTCGGACGATTCCGTGCTTGCGGCGAACGCTCTTGACGGTACTCTCTCCAAAAAGCGTAAAGTTGGCGGCATCGTTCGTAAGAACGTCTTTGCACTCACCGCAGTCGCAAATGTCCGCGTGAAAGATGGCTGCGCTGTCTAGCGAACCCTTCGCCGTAAACATGCGAAGGGCATCGCGATAACGTGCACGGGCGTGCAGCCTCGGGATGTAGTACCGGGCAATCGGGATACCGCCCCCCACTGGCACAACCGGGCGAAATTCGCCGAATTCCGGCCCGTGGGTAACTCCAGAAAGAGCACTCTTCCCGAGTACTCCAGCAGCCATGATGGAGAAGTACCCACCGTGGAGGTTAATAACCTCCCGCTTCCCGTTCGCCCGGAGTCGTCGTGCCAGATTGAGGAGCCCCGCAAGTTCGCCTTTGCTGGCCGAGTTTTCGTCAAGATCATCGACCCATAGCAGGTAACCATCGGGGGCAGCCTCGCTGAGTCTCCCGGCGATGGCTTCTTGTGCCCGCTCATCCAATAAAATCCCTTGGCTGACGACGACGGCCGCGAATACCTTCTGACACTCACCGTCCCCGAGATTCTCACGCGTCTGCTTTGCCGCGCCGATGCAAATGGGTAACCAGTGAGCATAGGTCGTCTCTGTGAGAAAGAAGTATGGCGCAACTACGGCATACGGAGGCTTGATCTCGTCATCGTCTACGTACTTGGCGGCGTCGGCCTCCTTCATGAAGCTGCGTAAATAGTCTAGTTGAAACTTGACGCACCGTTCTGTGAATGCGCGTAGAACCTTGGAGTCCTTGAAGTGCTTGGGAAGCAGAGGACGTGCGCCGACAAGGGCGAGGACAGGATCCCCATACGCCTGGGCTATGCTCTTGATGGAGGACTTGGGCTCGCCTTCGGAATTGCAGATTACTTCAGGATCATGCTGGAAGGCGTGTGTCAATGGGTCAATGATGTAGGTACCCGTCGCGGTTTTCTCAAGGAGAAACGCGGCGAGCCCGGCCGGTGCGTACGCCGCCATGTTTGCGTTGATGATTACGCCCTGATACGTGCCCTTCTCGGGATACTCGAAATGCCGCTGTTCCGCGAAAGTGCTGAACATCATCCAATGGTCAATCTGCATAGTCAATCACCTTCATCGCGGCCATCAAGCGACGCCGTTGCGGTAGCCAGACTTTCGTATTTCGGGAGGGCTGAAGCATCCACTCACATGTCTGCGAGGCGAGATCGTATCGGATAAGGCCATAACCAACGTCTTTGGCCTCTTGAAGCAAGGCGTTTGAGACTGAGCGAAGTGAAATCGCGACACATATGTAGTCTGCCACTGCCTCATGCGCTCGGCATTGTCTAAGCGCTCGCCGCCAGTCATGCCGTTTGGCTTCGACGAAGGTCAACCATCGGCTTCGACTCGCCACAAGATCAGCGCTCTGCCCCATGTTCGGAACCTCGAGTCGAATACGATAGCCTTCGTCCGCAAGGAAGCGCACAAGCCCGCCTACCAAATGCGCTTCACTGGGCTTTGCTGTTCCGCTACGTAACGTCTTCATACGTCTCCAGTCTCGAAGATGACCAGTAGAGAAGGCCAACAAAACCAACTTGTGCTACTATCAAGCCGATCCCGAAGATGAGACTCCACGATCGCGCGTCAACCCATAGCCAAGATACTAATGCTCCAATGATCGCAAGGCAGACTGTCGCGAGAAGAACCGTGTAAGCCGACCGGACCACAAGTCTCAGGGTCTCAAGCCTGTGGAAGATCGTGAACAACCGAAACGTCTCTCCCGTTAGGTCGCCGACAAGGTCCGGCTCCTCTCTCCCATCGCCGCGAAGAAGATCGTCGGGCGTGATCTGCCGCACGTGGTTAAGGAGCGCAGCGTGTTTGGCAGCTAGTCGCTCCAGCAAGTCCTTGCGGGACAGTCTGATCCTCGACCGGAAATCGGCTTGTGATTCGATGAAGGGCTTGAAGTATGTAGCGAGCGACCCCAACACGATCGGGACAACGGAGGCCACCAGTGACGGCCACATGGGATCAGATTGTAAGCCGGCGCCCAACGACCTGCTCCTTGATCTTCGACTTGGTGGTCTGGCTCTCGTAGTTCTCGTAGACGTACTTCAGCAAGGCCCGAAGCGGAACCTTCAAGAGACGAGCCTTGAACTCGCGTAGAAGCTGCTTCTGCTCAACGGTCAGCGTGGCGTACAACTCGGCCGCGAACTCCTCCCCCTTCAGTGCAAGGCGGAAGACTTGTTCGTCGTACTCGGAAACAGGGTCCTCTCCCGTGTCCGCACGCGACATCGCGAGCCACAGTTCCCACTCCGCCGCGGATTCCGGCAGAGCATCTTCATCCGAATCCTCACGCTCAATGAATCCTCGCAGCTCAAAGAACGTAAGGTCGTCATAGACCTCGCGCGAGAACGGCCCGAAATCCCACGGAAAGAACTGGTAGAAGTTGTCGCTGTCTATCTGAACGCCACCACGGAAGTGCTTGAGAGCTTCTTCCCGGAACAGAAAGAGCATCTTCATGAGGCGAGTACGTCCCGCGATTGGTTCGTTGGCCTGCTCCGTCCGCCCCGGGGAATACAAGAGCAGAAGCAGGATATCGCGACGGTTGTCAATGCGGCGTTTCACAACGCGTCTCCTCGGTCATGAGCCCGAAACCTACCGCATGACGGGTAAGCGGCTTCAAGGCTCCGGTCGCCGGGGTGCTCGGGCAACCTGCTCAGAATGCCGTGGACAAGCTCTGCTTCCCCGTGCTCTACTACGCCCCGATCGTCGCGCTGGGCGTTTCGCTCCAGCCTTGACATGCCGTCAAGCCTCGTCGCTGCGTGACTACGGACTTCGTTCGCGGCGGCGCGTCAAGGGCAGGCGAACCCGCTTCGCCTGCCTGCGGCAGGCAGGCCGCGGGTGCTGAGTCACCTTAGCATGTAGTGGGCCGTCTGTCCACCGTCCGCCCTTTATTCGCTGGGAAGCAGGTTATGTTTGAGCTGCGGGCTTACGGCGGAGCCGCCCGACGTCTCAAGGGTCCGCCCGGTGAACTCGGCCACGCCGGGTGTGCATATGCTCAGCAGTAGGAACTTCAGCTCGCCCGGATCGGTTGGTGGCCGGTCGCCGGCGCGGAGGATTCCGGGGCTTCGTATTTTGCGATCGCCCCCAACCGACGGGAGTATGGCTGTCGAGCTCCGTCGGGAGAATGGCACGAATTTCGTCGGCGCAGATCGCGGCGGCCATGAGCGTCTCTGAGAGTTGTTCGGTAAGGTCTGCAAGTCGCTGGGCTTGCTCCAGGATCATGGTGGTCTCCACCTGTCGGTCACAGATGGCGGGACCACCATGCCTGAGCTGGCCCGGTGGCGGATGGTGACTTAATATTGACACTATACGGGGGATGGGCACAGAGCCACGGGCGTAAGCCCGTGGACACGAATCCCGCGACCATGCGTGTGTCACTCGTTCGCGCAACGGCTTGTCACCGGGCTCGCGCCCGGTGCTCTGCGCGGCTCGTCGTACTGATCAGCAACGGCTTGTCACCGGGCTTGCGCCCGGTGCTCTGCGCGGCTCGTCGTACTGATCAGTACCGCGACAGTGATGGAGCGGTCAAACAGTCATGGAACCGCGCTGAGATGACTGCCTATTGACAATAATGGTGCTGATTGCATCGCGCGATCTTATGCCGCCCTCCCAGACATCGCGCAGCAGCTGGTCCGCCGTGATATACTGATTGGGTTGGCGCGCCAGCCGCTCGGCCAATCGGAACAGGATTGTGCGGCGTAGTGGGCAAGTTTCCCCCGCCCGCAGCGCCGAGAATGTCGAGCTATCGACCAAGGGGCGCCGGCGCGCAGGATTCCGCGGCTTCGCATCCTGCTATCGCCCCCAATGGATGGGATTACGGCCGTCGAGTTCGGCTCGGAGAATGGCACGAATCGCGTCGCGTGAGGTCGTTTCTGCTTGAATTGAGTGAGTCGTTCTGGTAGGATGAATGGTTCAGGGGTGACGAATGGGCGACCCCGGTTGGTATCACCCGGTGGATTCCTGGGCCGATCGCGCTGGGACACTTCCGGGGAGAGAGGTTGATGCCGCTCTTGCGGAACATCCAAGACAACAACGCACAAGGCCGAGATCGAGTTCGCGCGCACAGCCCGTGTCACGCGCGGTACCCGATCCTTGCAGGGGAAACGAATCATGTACACAACGACGAGATTGCCTCGACCCGCCCCCGGGCCTGCGCCGCCGCCCCCCGCGGAATCAAATTTCCTATCAGTAACAGCCGTAAGAAAACCGGCGGCATAATGGGGAAAGGCGTTGCATCCGATGCCTGGCTCCAGATAAAATGTCTGGTTGGCTTTGCGAACGTCGTGTAACCAGGGGCCATGGGGGAAATGTCGGCTTAGGAGGGATGTCATGCAAAACTCATTGAGACTGCACCTCGCCGTGATTGTGGGGCTGGCGTGGACCAGTGCGGTCGCGGCACAAACTCTCACAACGCACGACCCGGCGGGCGAGCGTCAGGGACCGAGAGTGGATCCGGCGTTCGCCGCTTGGAACACGACACCGGAGCGACCCGAACCGGGAGGCCGGCCCGGTCCGCGGCTGAATTCCACTGACGAGACACGGATGGTCAAGGGAGATCTTAGCACGGGGTCTGATTCCCGTTGGCTCGGCGATATCCTCGTGACCGATCCCACCTTCGACCAGGTCGAGCCGGCGATGCACAAGGCGCGCGACGGAACGCTCTTCATCGCCGTCGAGCAGTACGGCCCAGACCATGACGGCTGGGTGCGGGTCTACCGTTCCACCAACGGAGGCAAGACCTGGGCCTCGCTGATCAGCTTCATCACCGGCACGGAATCCCGGAATCCGTCCATCACCTATGCCGAGCGTGCCTCCGGAGAGAAGTGGGTCTACCTGGCGTACGAAGCGACCTTGTCCGATTCGACCAAATGCATCATGGTGACTCGATTCAATCCCGACGACACCGGCATGTGGAACCCAGTGACCGCGGCGAGCGGAATTACCGGGACGTCGGACATCTACCCGCGTGTCTGCACGGACAATCTAATCTACGACGTGTACTACATCTATGTCACCTACACCGTGAATGCCATCGACTACTATCCGGTGATGTTCACGCGCAGCCTGGACTACGGCGAGACGTACGAAACGCCCAAGAATATCACCGGCGGGGCGGAAAGCTCATCGTTCATGACCCGTCCCGACATTGCCTACGGGACCGCCGGTCTGTTCGTCGCGTTCGAGAAGCTGGGCTGGACGGGCAACGCCTGGCAGACGGAGGTCTGGGTGACGCGCAGCACCAACTTCGGCGCATCGTGGGACACGCCGGTTCAGTTGACTACGGCTGACGATGGCGCCTGGCATCCGTCCGTCGCGGCCGCCGTCGATGTCTCGACGGTGATGGTCGCCTTTACGCAGTCATTCGCATCCCAGACCGACATTTTCTGCGCGTATTCGACGAACGGCGGGGACTCTTACAGTTCGAGCAGTGCGCTGCCTCGAACCTTCGACGATGAGAAATCCGTGGCGCTGTCCGTCAGCGACAGCGGCGGTCGCTATCACGCTGCCTACTGGCGCGCCTATGACATCGAGTACACCTACACCGATGCAACCTCACCGCTGCCCTGGGCCCCGGCGACCCTGGTCAACGAGGCCAATTGGGCGAGTTCGGTCTACAGCCGGCCCGCGATCTGCGTCAATCCGACCAAGCCGCTGGGCCAGGAAGCCTGCGTCGCGTGGACCGACTACCGCGGAACGTACTACGACGTGTACTTCGACGCCGGATTCCTCGATGGCGCGTGCTGCCTACCGGATGAGTCCTGCATCGTTACGAATGAGACCGGGTGCATCGAGCTCGGTGGAAGCTGGCAAGGATCGGGCATCGAGTGTGATCCGAATCTCTGCCTCATCGATCCGTGCGATGAGGACGTACTGGCGCCGACCGCGACGCTGGATCTGGGCGATTTCCAGTGCGTCCCGTTTGCCGAGCCGACGCCGATCGTCGGAACCGCGATCGATCCCGAGGACAACCTGCAAAGTTGGGTGCTCCAGGAGCGTGGCATGGGCGCCGACCCGTGGGCCGTCGTGGCCTCGGGTTCCACGCCGATGATCAGTGGCGTTTTGACCAATTGGAGCCCGGCCGCGCACGGTTATCGCATGCTGCGGCTGATCGTAGCCGACGCGTGCGGGCACGCTTCGGGCGATGTGCGCCTCATGTACGCGGACCAGGGTCCGCAAGCGACGATCAACTACCCGACCGACGGCACTGTCATCGGCGGTTCGGCGGTCTGCATCGACGGTCTGGTGAGCCACGGCGTGTGCGCCATCGAGTGGCTGCTGGAATACCGACCCGCGGGTGGCGGCAGTTGGACGCACCTCGCGGACGGAACCAGCGCTGTCTATAACCTGCCGTTGACCCATTGGGACACGACCTTGGTGCCCGACGGAAAGTACGAAATCCGTGTGTCCGCATCCTCGATCGGCGGCGTCGATTCGCACACCGTCGGCGTGATCGTCGACAATACCGCCCCTACTGCCGTGCTTGATGAGCCCATCAACTGCGTCTGGGTCAACGGCGAAGTCAAGATCTACGGTCTGGTGGCGGACGACAACATGGCGCGCTGGGACCTCCAATGGACCGGTGGGCCGTCGAACACCTGGAACACGATCGACTGGGCAACGACATCGGCCAGCGGGCTACTCGCGACATGGGACGTGAGCGACCTGCCATACTGCGCGTACACGATTCGGCTGATCGCCCGCGACGCGGCGCGGATCAACTGCACGAATGATGCACACTGGACAGAGTTTTTCGTTTCCATCAATGTCGGCGACTTGTCAGATATTTTCGATGTGGACCACGACGGGGACGTCGACCTGTACGATTACTCCTGGTTCGAGCGAGGCTTCACCGGCCCGCACCCGTAGACTCATTCAGTCTGGACCGAGTTTGGCTCACCACCTCCGAGGTCGTGGAGATTGTGTGCGATGGATTGTGCGGCGTAGCAGGCAGGTTTCCCCCGCCCGCAGCGCCGAGAATGTTGAGCTGTCGACCAAGGGGGCGCCAGCGCGGAGGATTTTGAAGCTTCGCATCCTGCGATCGCTCCCAACGGACGGCACTGTAGCTGTCGAGCTCCGTCGGGAGAATAGCACGAATGTCGTCGGCGCAGATTGCGGCGGTCATGAGGGCTTCAGAGAGTCGCTCTGTCAGATCCGCAAGTCGCTGGGCTTGCTCCAGGATCATGACGGTCTCCATCTGTCGGCCGCAGATGGCGGGACCACTATGCCTGAACTGGCCCGGTGAGCTGAAGGTACGTGACGTTGTGCGGGGGTCTACTCCGTTGGGCCTCCAAGCTAAGGGCCACCGGTTCGTTGGAGTCGGGCAACGGAAGGCAGGTAGCTTCTTGACGTTCGCTCGGAGGTCTTGGCTGCGCGGGTGTGCGATGGGCAGGTGGGTGGCCGCGCTGAGCAATCCGACATAGTAGGGTCGCTCCATCGCTCGCATCAGGTCGTCGATGAACCAGGACGGCGGTGGGCCGCCGGCATTGAGGTACTCGAACGCCACGATAACGTAGAAGTAGCTTTTGACCTTCAGCACGCGTTGCCGGCGAGCGAGTTGCGACCGTGAGGGAGTGGTCAGCGCTCGCGATCAGAACCACGACCGTGAGGGAGCGGCCTGTTGGCGAGGTGTGTGCCTTGAGCCACTTCCTGACGGGCGCGGCTCGGTTGCTCCGCTTTCTGACGGGCGCGGCTCGGTTGCTCCGCTTTCTGACGGGCGCGGTTCGGTTGCTCCGATTGCTGACGGGCGCGGTTCGGTTGCTCCGCTTGCTGACGCGCGTGGCTCTGATGGGAGCGCCAGGTCCACAAACCGCAAGCCGTCCATGTCCGCATAGACCTTGGCCACGTCGCTCTCGCTGGTCAGACCGTGGCTTAGCAGCACCTCAACAAGCGGCAGGCCCCCGATCTCCGACTCCCGACGCATCGACGCCAATCCGATGGGCGTCAAACTCCCGTCACTCACAAGTTGGGATACAATCCGATGCTCCGCTGTAGCTGCTGCAATCATCGCGTCACCTGAAGTACCGTCTCACCGTTGAAACTGTGTATGCGCTGGACGTCTCCGCTGCCTGTGGGGTACCCCTTTCAGTCAGTCCTCGTCCGGTCGAATATGTCCGCAGCCTTGCTGCGTAAGGACGTAGCACGCATCGACAAAGATCGTACCAACGAAACGTCGCACTGAGAAGTGAAAAGACCTGGACCGCCGGTGGATAGTGAGCGTCAAGTTAGCGGGTAGAGTTTTGAACCGAGCCCGGAGCGCGAGCGATGGGTCGTGAACGAGTGACCAATCCCTACCACACGTTGGTCCTTGACATTTCGCCACTCGCGGGGCGAGTCCGTGTGGGCGATCGCCCGTGCGAAATGTCAAGGGAGGCTCGGTTCAACGATCCGGGCATCGTTTGCGCCGCGGAACCCTGCCGAATCCGTGTTTACCTCTATGAAGCTTACCCACCCACCTGCTCCGAGCTGTTAAACTGGACCAAGATCGCATTGAGGGTAAAGTGGTGTTGCGGGTAAGCTCATTCGCAAGAGGTGGTGAGGGGCATCCGGGTCCGCACCGTCGGTACGGCCGGCAGCCTCAACCGCTCGGCGGAACCAGTGGGGCCGACCTTCCTGTCGATCATAAGACAGGCTGGAAGGCCCGTCCCACGTGCGTTTCGTCGCAAGCTCCGTGAACCGGGAGAATAATCCGCCGGAGGCAAACATCATGACGTCCAAGCAGATCAGACAGCAATTCCTCGACTTCTTCACCTCGAAGGAACACACGATCGTCGAATCGTCCCCGGTGGTGCCGCCGGCGGATGACCCTTCACTCAAGGATACATTCACCAACGCCGGGATGAACCAGTTCAAGGATGTCTTCCTGGGCACCGGATCGCGGCCCTTTACGCGGGCTGCGGACACGCAAAAGTGCATCCGGGCGGGCGGGAAGCACAATGACCTCGACGACGTCGGGCAGGACACCTACCACCACACGTTCTTCGAGATGCTCGGCAACTGGTCGTTCGGCGACTATTTCAAGAAGGAGGCCATCGAGTGGGCCTGGGAGCTGCTCACCGACGTTTGGGGTATCGACAAGGACCGCCTGCACGCCACGTATTTCGAGGGCGACAAAGCCGACGGGCTCGAGCCGGATACTGAGTCCGCCGAGCTTTGGAAGAGCGTCACCGACATTGATCCGTCGCACGTCCATCCCGGCGGCAAGAAGGACAACTTCTGGGAGATGGGCGATACGGGCCCGTGTGGGCCGTGCAGCGAAATCCACATCGACCTGACACCCGACAAGTCCGGGGCGTCGCTGGTCAACGCCGGTGATTCGCGGGTCATCGAGCTTTGGAACCTGGTGTTTATCCAGTTCAATCGCGATGCTGACGGCACGTTGACACCGCTGCCCGCGAAGCACGTTGATACCGGCATGGGATTCGAGCGACTTGTGGCTGTGCTGACCGGCATGAACAGCAACTACGACACCGACGTGTTCATGCCGATCTTCGATGCAATCCAGAAGCGCACCGGCGCGCCACCGTACGGTGGCACGCTACCCAGCGATCTGAACCGCGACCACATACAGAGCCGCGACCGTCAGGGAGCGGACGGATGCCGCGACGACATACAGAGCCGCGACGACATACAGAGCCGCGACCAAATACAGAGCCGCGACCGTAAGGGAGCGGAGAAGTCGTGTGGTCCCGGCGGCCCCCTCGCATACCTGATTACGTTCCACACCTACGGCACATGGCTCCACGGTAGTCAGCGCGGCTCCGTCGACCGCACGCACAACACACCGGGGGTGCCCTTTCTCGACACCGACGCCCGGCGCGAGCGGGATGAGTTCATCCAACTCAAGCACAAACCGGTCGTGCTGGACGAGGAACGTCGCTGCGTGGTGCAAGCGACGGTTCGCGAGGTCGCACAATTCCGCGGTTGGACGATTCACGCCCTGAATGTTCGCACAAACCACGTCCACGTCCTGGTCACGGCCGACACGACGCCGGAGCGCGTGATGAATGATTTCAAATCCTATGCCACTCGGCGAATGTTGGAGCAGGACTTGTTGTCCCCAGCGGAGAAAGCCTGGACTCGCCATGGCAGCACGCGGTACTTGTGGAACGAGGAATCCGTCGCTGCCGCAGGGCGATATGTGCAAGAGTACCAAGGTGATGATCTGCCGATGGCGGACAACGGTCAATCCGGATCGGACACGACTGACGGACCGCTTCCTCACGGTCGCGGCTCGGAATTTGGGCGCGGCTCGGAATCGGAAACGATTTCTAACAGTTGCGGCGTGGATCGAGGACCGCTTCCTGACGGGCGCGGCTCGGAATTTGGGCGCGGCTCGGAAAAGGCGCCAACGCACGAGCAGGTGATGACCGACGTATCCTATCGCGTCATCGCCGATCACGTTCGCTGCCTGACGTTCGCCCTGACGGACGGCGCGATCCCGAGCAACGAGGGTCGCGGCTACGTACTGCGCCGCATCCTCCGCCGCGCCGTGCGCTGTGGCCGGCAATACATGAACATGCACGAGCCGTTCATGTGCGACCTGATCGAGCCGTTCGTTGAGCACATGGCCGACGTCTTCCCTGAGCTTCGCTCCGCCCACGGCGGAAAGAACATCGAGCACGTAACCGAACTGATCCGCGACGAGGAGGCATCGTTTCTCAAGACGCTCGACCGCGGCATTTATCTGTTCAACGAAGCCGCCGACTACCGCGAGCACTGGGAACAGTTCGAACGGGAAGAGATCGCCTCCGAGTTGGGAACAAGCGAGGAATTGGATGACTCAGTAGAATCCCATCCCCTTGTCATACCGGGCGGTATCGCCTTTGTACTCCATGACACGTATGGATTTCCTATAGACCTAACCGTGCTGATGGCTGAAGAACGGGGAATGATAGTTGATATCGAAGAGTACGAACGTCAAATGGCCGAAGCCCGCGAGAAATCGCGCGCACGCTCCACGCGTGCTGTCACATTTGATATCGGCGGCATGCTCTGGAGGCAAGACGCACCAAAATCCATGTTCGTTGGGTACGACGCCTTCGAGTCCGAGGCGCACATTCTCAGGAGCGTGCAAACAGAATCAGGCGTATTCTTGCACGGCACCATCTACGCCGGACAACAAGGTATACTCGTGCTCGACAAAACTCCATTCTATGCTGAGAAAGGGGGGCAGGCTGGAGACGTTGGAGTGATTATCTCGCCGTCAGGCGAATTCAAAGTCGAGGAGACCCGCGAAATCGATGGTGTTGTGGCCCATATCGGTAGATGCATCGAAGGAGAAATACACCCGTTCAATGAACTCGCATTGAATGAACCCCTGCCAAGTGTGCCCGACGATGGAATTCCTCTATCCGAGCGCCCTGAGGAGTTCGCTCGAGCGGTTCGCGACACGCACGAGCATCTACTTCGAATTGAACGGGGACGTCGCGAGCCGGTCCGAGCAATTGTATCTGAGGACACGCGCCGACCCACCATGAAGAACCACACCTCCACACACATGCTCAACTGGGCGCTGCGGGAGGTGTTGGGGGATCATATTCAGCAGAAGGGGTCACTGGTTGATCCGGAGAAGACGCGGTTCGACTTCTCGCATAACAAGCTGGTCGACCCCGAACAGCTCGATCGGATCGAGCGATTGGTAAATGACCTGATTGAAAAGGACCTGCCTGTCTACACCAAGCCGGATGCGGATAAGGACGACGCCCTCAAGATCAACACGTTGCGGGCGGTGTTCGGCGAGACGTATCCGGACAAGGTTCGAGTGGTGTCCGTCGGGGCGGACATCGATGCGATGCTGGCTGATCCCAAGGATCCCAAGTGGATGAACCATCCCGTCGAGTTCTGCGGCGGGACGCACCTGAAGCACACCGGTGAGGCTGAGCGGTTCGTCCTAATCAGCGAGGAGGCCGTCGCCAAGGGTATCCGTCGCCTCGTGGGGATCACCGGCGAGGCCGCCAAACAAGCGGAGGAAGATGGGCGAGCACTGCTTGCCGAAGCAGCAGCACTGGCGGACAAGCCGCCAGTGGCACCCGGCGAGCCGCGGGCTTTGGCCCGCGCGGATTCACCAGCACCCGGCGACGGACCAGATCAGAGCCGCGACCGTAAGGGAGCGGACAGAATCCCGAACCGCGACCGTAAGGGAGCGGACAGAATCCCGAACCGCGACCGTGAGGGAGCGGACAGGGGCGAGCCGCATACTTCAGCTTGCGCGGCGTCGCGTGAACCCGTGGATCAACCAACTCACAAAGGTTCTCGCCAGGACAAAAACGCTGGCGTCGAGCCCGCGCGGACATCCGAAGACCTGAGCACGAAGCTGTCCGCGTTTCAGAAAAAGGTCAACGACGCCACTATCTCCATCCGTGTGCGGCGTGAGTTGCAAGATCATATCGCCGAACTGCAAAAACAGGCCAGAAAGCAGCAAAAGCAGGCGGCCTCAGCCTCCGGCGACGCGGTGATGAATCGGGTTGCATCGCTGCTGGAATCAGCCGAAGACATCGGGGGCGCCAAGATCGTCGTCGGTGAGGTGCCCAGCGCTCCCGCCGACGCCTTGCGCGGCGCGATCGACTGGGTGCGCAACAAGGTCGGCGCATCAGCCGTCCTGCTGGCCATGGCGGATGACGGAAAGGTGACACTTATCGCCGGGATCAGTAAGGACATGGTGAGCAAGGGGATCAAAGCCGGTGACCTGATCAAGGAGATTGCTCCGCTTATCGGCGGACGCGGCGGCGGCCGGCCAGACATGGCCCAGGGTGGCGGGAATGATCCCGCCGGTCTACCAGCCGCACTCGACCAAGCGAAAACGTGGATACGCAAGATGCTGGGCTGACGGACCGAGCGGGGCCGTCTGAGGATGTCTCCCTGCGGTGAAACACATGCCCGCGCTGACGTTTGGGCATGATACCCGGCGGATACACATAAGCGGGCGGGTCAGTCCTCGTCTTCTTCGTCTTCCGCGCCCAACTCCCCCTGTTCGATGGCCGGGCCGAATGCGATCAGGTAGCCGTCGAGCATGCGCAGCGTCTTGGCGCGGATTTCGTCAAGATCCACGTCGCGCAGCTCGTCCAGGTCAAGCGGCGTGGCAAAGTGGAAGTATCCGTCACCCTCGTCGTAGTGCTCGACTGGCGGCTCTTTCCAATCAAGGCCCGCCTCGCCGAATGCGAGCCCGACGAACGCCTCGATCGACTGGTCGGAATCCCGGACCGCCTGCACAATCTCCTCGCTCTCTTGGCGATCATTCGTGAGGAATCCTACGCGGATCTGCGGAATCAGCGGGCGTACCACAACCTCGAACCAACAGGCCGGCCCCGCCGCAAAACGCGTTGCCAGCATCGACTCATCCTCACGATCGTGCCGTTCAGCGGGCTCGTAACGATCGTCAATCGCTACCGAGTCCTCCACATAGCTGCGAAAAGCCTCGATTGTCTCCCGGCTTAGCTCGTCAAGAGGCATCTTTACAGAACTCCAACCATTTCCTCTTCGGTTGTCCGGCCTCGCTCGCCGTTCTTCCGGCGCGGGTCGATCCGGTCAAGCACGCGACGGCGGCACCACGTAAACGGCCAGGTGACGAACCGATGGACGTGAACGTACCACGGCCTTTTGTACGAGTTCGCCAACTGCTCCGCCGATAGCTGGTCGGGTCTGGTTCGGCGCTGCAACTTTACAAGATGGTAATGATCTCCAGCCTGGAGACATCGCCGAAGCGTGCGAGCCGGCCACAACTCCCCACCCCATCGGCGTGGGAAATACCACGAAATCTGGAAGTCAAACAGATAAGGGCGCCCATCGTCGCCCACCAGCACGTTTTCGCACTTCTCGAGGTCGACGTAGGCCATGCCCCGCTTGTGGATCACGTCAATCAACAATCGCAGCCGGGCGAAAAAGTCGTCGGGTACGTGGTCACCCCTGGCGAGTGGGCGACCGTCGATGAACTCCCGCACGAGGCCCGTCGGACCCCAACGTCCGATCAACTTCGGCACACCCTCCACATTGTCTAGTCGCTCAAACGCGGCGCACTCACGTACCGCCAGCAACCGCCCGACCCAGTCGAAAGGAATCAGCAGGAAACTCGCCTGGCGGTGAACCTTCAGAATGGCCTTGCCCCGGTCTCCTTCGTACAACGCCGTAATGGCGAAGAAGTCGTTCTTGAACACGCAGCGCTGCGTATAGATCTGCCCGTGGACTTCGATCCGAGGCGGCAGTGATCGCCGTCCGAGAGCGGTCAGGTTGGGTGGAATCCTCTTCGCCACAGGGTTAGCCGTCCATGCAAGAGTAACTATGTTGACACCCATTAGGCGCGATTGTAATCGGCGGCGGAAAGCTGTCCAATTGAGCCGGCGCATCGAGAACCGATGGGTGAGCGTCAACTTAAGGGATAAACGCGGATTCGGGATGATTCCACGACGCGAACGGCGTTCGGATCGCTGATTCGAGCCCTCCTTGACATTTCGCGCGGGCGGTCGCCCGCATGGACTCGCTCCGCGAGTGGCGAAATGTCAAGGACCAGCGCTGGGTACAGGTTGGTCACTCGCTCACGATCCATCGCTCGCTATCCGGGCTCGGTTCAAGACCCTACCCATTAACTTGACGCGGACCCGGAAGAGCGTGTCGGCAGGTTGCCTGGATCGCTTGCGTTGGGTATCCTTTGGCGTTTTGCTCCCGCCCTCCGGTGCCGTCGGCGGGGGGGTAAGACGGTGAATCCGGCGGTGGACATGCTTCCACGTTTGGAAAGGACCTGACATGGGCCGTTTGATTACAGCGTTGACGGTACTGCTGGCCGGCGCGAACGTCCTGGCCGGCGACGAGCAGAGTGATAAGGAGATGAAGGGAGGCAACCCGTTGCACCCACGAGTGAAGATGGAAACGACGCTGGGAGATATCGTGCTTGAACTCGACGCCGAGAAGGCCCCGATCACAGTGTTGAACTTCATCGAGTATACAGAGGCCAAGTACTACGACGGCACGATCTTCCACCGCGTGATCGGCAACTTCATGATCCAGGGCGGCGGGTTCACGACCGAGGGGAGAAAGACGGAGGGCCTCCGTGAGGGCATCAAGAACGAGTGGAAGAACGGGCTGAAGAATGCGCGCGGGACGATTTCCATGGCCCGGCTCGGCGGCCGACCCGATTCCGCAACCTCCCAGTTCTTCATCAATGTCGTGGACAACGTGAATCTCGATCACCCGCAGCGGGACGGAGCGGCCTACACCGTGTTCGGTAAGGTCGAGGAGGGGATGGAGACGGTCGACCGGATCCGAGAGACCGAAGTGGCTGCAGACCCGATAATCCCCGGCGGGAAAGTACCCAAAGAGACAGTCCTGATTAAGTCGGTCCGTCTCGTCAGCGAGTTTGACAGCGCGAAGGTCAAGGCGCAGATAGTGGCCGCCGAAGAGGCTGCGAAGAAAGCCGAAGAGCAGGCCAAGGCCGAAATGGCCAATACGATGCAGGAGCACGCTAAGAAAATCGAGGCTGAAACCGGAAAAAAGGCCGTTACGACGGACAGCGGGCTGATGTACATCGTTCTTAAAGAGGGTGAGGGCGAGTCCCCCAAGCCCACCGATAATGTGGAAGTACATTACACCGGGTGGTTGCTGGACGGGACCAAGTTTGACAGCTCGCACGATCGCGGGAAGCCCGCAACGTTCCAACTCAACAAAGTAATCGCAGGATGGATAGAAGGGGTGGGCTTGATGAAGGTCGGAGGCAAGTCGAAGCTGATCATCCCACCGGAGCTGGGGTACGGGAAGCGCGGCAGCGGTGCTCGCATTCCCCCGGATTCCATCCTGGTTTTCGAGATTGAGCTTCTTCGGATCGTATCGGAATAGCCACCGGCGTTGCGTCGAGATGATTCCCAGAACGAGAGCCCAACTTGAGTCGTGACATCATGAACAAACAACGTCTTTTGCTTTGGATCGTGTCGGTTGGCGCGGCGGTTATCGTGACCGGTTGCCAGGCTCCGCGTACGCAGAGTCAGGCTGCAACAGGTGCGGAGGCGCCGCCTGGCCTGGAAGCGCCGGAGGTCACGCTGCACCCGCGGGTAATGATCGAAACCACGCTCGGCGACATCGTCGTTGAACTGAACGGCGAAAAGGCGCCCGGAACCGTTCTGAACTTCGTGCAATACGTGCAGTCGAAGTTCTATGAAGGGACCATTGTCCACCGCGTGTTGAAGGACACGATGATTCAGGGCGGGGAGTACACGGCCGACATGGAGACCAAGCTGATCGGCCTGCGACCAGGCCCAAAAGGTGCGTGGCAGAGCAACCTGAAAAACGAGCGCGGCACCATCGCCATGATACGCGGGCGCGGCACGACCGGGTCAGCCAGCGCACAGTTCTACATCAACATCGCTGAGAATCCCAATCTGGACGATCCGCAATGGCGAGGCGTCTACACGGTGTTCGGCAAGGTGGTCGAAGGTATGGACACCGTTGACAGGATCCGCAACACGCCCGTCGGCCCACACCCGAAATATGCGGCGGGACGAAGCGTGGTCGTGCCGGTTGAGCCCGTCTTCATCGAATCGGCAAAGTTGCTCACGCCGTTCGACCAGATCCAGGCACAGGCAATACTCGCGGCCGACCAGGCGGAGCAGGAAGACCGTGTGGACAAGCTCGTCAAGCAGCTTGAGGAAAAGGCCGGCGTAAAGGCTGTCACCACCGAGTCCGGTCTGCGATATGTCGACTTCGTTGTCGGGCAAGGGATGTCGCCGCTGCCGACAAGCACGATCGAGTTCCAATACCGCGGCACTCTAATCGATGGAACCGAGTTTGAGAGTACGTACAAGGCGAAGCCGGCCGTGCGCGAGATCGCACTGCTGATTCCGGGGTTGCAGGAGGGACTGACCACGATGAATGAGGGCGGGCAGCGCACCATCGTCATCCTGCCCGAACTGGGGTTCGGTGAGGGAGGAATCCCGAGAGTCATCCCGCCCGATTCGGTCCTGATCTACGAGATCGAGCTGCTGGCGGTCCAGTGACACACTCAGACTGACTGGTTCCACATTCCGCAAGCCGTAGACTGTAGTCTGCGCAGCCTTTCGAAGATTCCGGTGGTGCTCGGCGCGACGACGAACGTTTCGACGCCCAGGCCCAGTGTGATACAATGTCGCAGGATTGATGGGCCGGATACAGCGGCGTGGGCGACGTTTCGTCCAATCGTTGTGACAGAACCTTTACACTCGGCCCGGAACATTCGTGGGTGTCTTATGGTAGAATCCGAAGCGGCGGAGGCTGCCGCCGCCAGCCGGCGAGTCCGGCTGGTTCGCGGTTTTTCGTTTGACGCCGCCCACCGGCTGCCCCGCGTGCCGCAAGGGCACAAGTGCGGCCGAGTCCACGGGCACGGCTTCCGCGTCGAACTGGTGTGTGAGGGCGAAATCGACGAAGAAACAGGGTGGCTGATTGATTTCGCCGAGATCAAACGAGCTTTTGCCCCTTTTTTGGAGCAGCTCGATCACCGGTATCTCAATGATATCGAAGGCTTGGAGAATCCGACGGCTGAAAACCTCGCACGGTGGATTTGGACGCGCGTAAAGCCAAAGCTGCCGGTGCTGACTAAGGTGAACGTGGCCGAGACGGACAACGCCCGGTGTGAATACCGCGGGTAGATTCGCGCCGCAGCGTCACGAAACGGGAGTCGGCATCGACAGGCGACATCGTGACGAAACTGCGTTATCCGCAACACCGACACGGGCCGCTAGGTGCGGCGATTACTTGGAGTCGTAATCCGGGGGGGAGAACGTTCTTTCCCTTTGTACGGTTCAATGTTAGGCATGGAGTATGCGTTATGAAGATGAAGATTCTCGGATGCGTGGCGGTTATTGGCATGGCACTGGCTGTTTCGACGGTCTACGCCAGACCGAACGAGGGCAAGCACGGCTGCAAGAAGCCGTGCAATTGCGGCAAGATCGAGTCCGGTGAACAGGGCAAGGCCGAATGTGACTGCAAGCACGTGGACCAAAAAGGCGAGGGTTACCACGGCAAGCCGTGCAAGTGCGGCAAGTGTAAAGCCTGTGAGCTTGGCAAGGCCGAGTGTGGCTGTAAGCAGGTAGACGAAAAGGGCAAGGGGCACCCCGGCGGGCCGTGCGAGTGCGGCAAGCGTAAAGCCGGCGAGCTTGGCAAGGCCGAGTGTGGCTGCAAGCACGCGGATCCTAAGGGCAAGGAGTATCACGGCGGGCCGTGCGAGTGCGGCAAGTGTAAAGCCTGTGAGCTTGGCAAGTCCGAGTGCGGCTGCAAGCACGTGGACCAAAAAGGCGAGGATTACCACGGCAAGCCGTGCAAGTGCGGCAAGTGTAAAGCCTGTGAGCTTGGCAAGGCCGAGTGCGGCAAGTGTAAAGCCGGTGAGCTTGGTAAGGCCGAGTGTGGCTGCAAGCACGCGGATCCTAAGGGCAAGGGGTATCACGGCGGGCCGTGCGAGTGCGGCAAGTGTAAAGCCTGTGAGCTTGGCAAGTCCGAGTGCGGCAAGCGTAAAGCCGACGAGCTTGGCAAGGCCGGGTGCGGCTGCAAGTCACGCGGCGAGCGAGATTGACAAGCTTGAGGACAAAGCGATTGCCCAATCTTGATTCCCTCGTACGAATCCCCGTTTACGGGGGTGCGTGAAAGCGTGACGGAGGTAGGTCATGGGCGGCGCGGAGACGATCACCAGCTCGTAGTCGGTACATGAAGGCTTTTCAACACGAAAGGACGTCGAAAAGCTGGGTATCCATGAAGAGGCTGTTCGGAGTCAATAGGCGTTTCGCATTACTTGGGCGTCTCCATCCAGCGTCAGCCTCCAGAGGAGGGGATTGTAGCCGAGGGCTTTGGGGGCGAGCAGCTCCCAGAGACGGTCGGCGATAATGCAACGATTGTACTTGATCGTTCCAGAACGAACCTCGTTCCACGTATCCATTCGGATCGGACTGCACTAAACGGACGAGGCGAACTCGTCGCGCCGCACGGCTTCCCGTTCGATGGGGCCCAGGAACTCGGAATGACGGAGGGTGTGGTGGTGAATGAGTTGGACAGGATTCAGGTAGGCTACCAGCGCGGGGTGAAGTCGCCAGTCCTGTCGATGATGAATAACCCACCGAGGCAACTTGTTGGCAAAGAGGGAGTTCGAGGCGTATTCATGCGTGATGTCTGATCTGGGCCGTTCCAGCACACTCCAGGCTCTGTGGACCATTGCGCAGCGCGGTCCAACAGTGGGTCCCTCCGTGACCTCAGTTCAGTAGGGTGCCACTGTCCAAACCTTCGCAAAACATCGAGCCATTGCATGCATCGGTACCGTTAGAATCGAGCTACATTGCGGCCGCAGCGCCCGAATCGACACGTGTTTCACGTTCCTGTTTGTCTCAAACACGAGACCTGCCCCACCCAACAGTCTGTACTCTCCGTCGCTAAGAATCCTCCCACCAGGCATCGTTGCAGCAGCCACACGAAAAAGGGTCCGTGACAGATCAGGCAGCTTTGGAATAGGCCGGTCGGGTATTCCAATACCGGTTCCACCGGTCGTCCTGGGATAGCCATAGGGCGCGGAGCGACAAGATGGACTCGACTCCCGGGATGCTC
>Ga0307432_1000797_pt1 | contig 21641 bp, 17 predicted proteins | sample SalMarWE160150MG_FD_202158 | JGI IMG/M metagenome (GOLD analysis project Ga0307432, IMG submission 202158) | Salt marsh sediment microbial communities from the Plum Island Ecosystem LTER, Massachusetts, United States - WE1603-150 | ecosystem: Environmental > Aquatic > Marine > Intertidal zone >...
ACGAGACAACTTGCAAATTTGCCTTTTGCCCATTGCTTTGCTTCCAGTAGCATTGGTGATATCTGTTTTATTTCGCTTGCTACAAAGGAAAGTTCATATTTCTTCCCTCTTTATCTCTATCTGTTTCCATCCCAAAGAGATTTGTCTGAGGGCACCACAGAATCTAAGAGTCGGCAGACAAATTTCAAACCTGAATTTGTTTCAGCAATTCAAAATATCTTTGGCAAAGAGCCTTCACCTGAAGAGATTTTCTACTATATTTACGGAATCCTCTACTCCACTATTTATCGCCAGAAATATGAAGAGTTTTTACAGATAGACTTTCCTAAAATCCCTTTTACCAGTGATTATAAGCTTTTCCAAAAAGTGAACAAGCTAGGCAAGCAACTGATTGAACTACATCTGCTCAAGTCTCCGCTCCTGTCCCAACCTGAAGCCAAATACCCAGTAATTGGCACAGATAGGGTTGAGAAGCGTGCATACCAAGAAAAGACAGGCAGGGTTTTCATAAATTCTCAACAATATTTTGAGGGCATCCCGAGAGAAGTCTGGGAATACCGCATCGGTAGCTATCAGGTCTTAGATAAGTGGCTTAAAGACCGCAAGGGTCTCTCCCTCCCCCCTGATGATGTTGAGCATTATCTTAAAGTAATTACTGCCATTAAACACACCATTAACCTTCAGCAGCAAATTGACCAACTCTATCCCAGCATAGAGGCTTTGACGCCCTAAGCCTAATCCCCTATACTGAAACTAGTGGGAGGGGTGTCCGAGTGGTTTAAGGAGACGGTCTTGAAAACCGTTCTCGTCTTACGGCGAGCGTGGGTTCGAATCCCACCCCCTCCGCCAACTATATTATCAGTAACCCCATCCCCTTTATGCACCCAGAAAAATCTTCGATTTTCCTGGGAACCCGCTTTATCCCCTTCCCCTTAATAAGGGGAAGGGGAATTAAATAATAAAGAGGGCTATCGCCCTCTTAAACACCCTTATTAATAAGGAGAATTTACCCCTGGTTAACTGAGAGGGGTGAAGCCTCGCTCAAACTCTCTTTCTCGCCTAGTGGGGTTCGACGGAGACGGTATTCAGCATGGCAATGCCCATAGGATTTACCTCATAGCCGCTAACATAGGGCTTGACCAGGACATAATTTTTGCCGAACCACAAAGGCAGGCAGGCCGCATCCTCAACCAGCTTTTGCTCAGCTTGCTGATATAAGCCCAGACTTACTTCGCTATCCGGCTCCACATTCGCCATCTCCAGTAAAGCATCTACCTCAGGGTTACTATACTGTCCGTAGTTGTTCTCGGTACCACTATGAAACAGAATATCCAGAAAGTCCTGGGGGTGGGGATAGTCAGCAATCCAACCCATATGAAACATCTCGTCCTTTTCCTCCGTGAGGTGATAAAGGAACCTTTGTGGTTCCAGCTGCCTTACCTCGACTTCTACTCCCAGGTTCTGTCGCCACTCATAGATAATAGCCTCCAGGTCGCTTGATATTAACCCGCCCCAGCCGGCAGTAGTAATGGTAATCGGCGGCAGATTGGATACATCACCATACCTTGAGTTAGCAATCAACTCCCTGGCCTCAGTTACATCAAAGTCCAAGCCGGCCAAATCTTCATTATAGCCCGGCATACCCGGGGGCAAGACGCCATCTGCCGTCTGCATCATATCCCGGTACACCAAAGAAACCAGCTTATCCTTATCAATAGCCTGAGAGAAGGCACGCCGAAGGTTAACATCGTCAAACGGCGGTTTAGTAGTGTCAAAGCCAATATAATAGAAGCTTAGCTCGGGGACGGTGATTAAATCCTGATAAAATGGGCCTCGCTCATCGATAACCTTGTCAATATAAGTGATAGAAATAGCGGTGGCATCAATTTCGCCGGTCTCATACATATTCATAGGCACCCCGCCCCACAATTGAAAACTAACGAAATCGACCTTAGCCAGCTCCCCGTAGTAAAGCTCATTCCTCTCCAGAACCAGTGAACTATTCTCCTCCCACTGGTTGAGCTTAAACGGGCCGGTGCCGTTGGGGTGGCGCCACCACTCCCCCCCCGGGGCTACATTAGTGCCGTCAACGACAAAGGAGGCGGGATAGGTCAGCTTGGACAAGAAATAGGATTTGGGCGCATCTATAGTTACCTCCAGGGTATAATCACCGGTAACGCTGACCCCACTAATTTCTTTAGTTTCACCAGCCAATACTTCACTAACCCCGACAATATCTCCCAGATAGCTGGCTGCCGTCTGAGAGCCGGTAGCCGGATCACAAGCCCGCTCCCAGGAATACTTGAAATCCTCAGCCTCGACCTCCGTGCCATCGTGGAACATCACATCGTCCCGCAGATAAAAGGTGTAGGTCGTGCCATCGGGGCTAATCTGCCAATCCTGGGCGATATCCGGTGTCGGCTCCAGGTTATCATCAAGGCAAACCAGGCCACTAAATAGCTGCATTATATATTCGTGGGAAGTCATTTCACTGGAAACAGCCGGGTCAAGAGTCCACGGGTCAATGCCGTATAAATTAAGGACCCCGCCTTCCCCGGGAACAATGGGTGGCGGTTCTACCGGGGGTGGCTCCACCGGGGGCGAGGGCCAGCAGCCAGCCATAAGCAGGCTACCTAGCAATACTACCGAAAGAAGGATATATAAAGTTTTTTTCATCATTTAGCCCTACAAATGAAACATAGGATCATTCCAATTCCACCCACGTACGTCTGAAAACAAAAGTCGTTTATCAGGGAGGTTTGAAGGGGTTTTACCCCTTCAACAACTATTCTTTTCTCCCTCCTTCGTAACTTACTTATTAACCTCACCCCCCTTAATCCCCCCTCTCCTTACACTAGAGTAGTAATCAGTGAGTTTTAGAGGGGCGATAGCCCCTCTTCCTCCATCTTCCCCCTCTCCTTTGAAGGAGAGGGGGACACAGGGGGTGAGGTAGATAAAAACTAAAGAAGCCCCATCTTTTGCTTAGCCTCTTTAAGGGTCTTCCGGGCAATAACCCGGGCTCGATGGGCACCATCAACCAGAACATCAGTTATATCTTGGGGTTTATTAGCTAAGGCTGCCCGCCGCTCCCGGAAGGGTCTCAGAGTAGAATTAATCTGCTGAGCCAGGAGCATCTTACAATCAACACAGCCGATTTTAGCTGAGCGGCACTGCTTGGCTATCTCGTCCAATTGTAATGGATTAAAATATTGGTGAAGCCGATAAATATTGCATATCTCGGGGTGCCCGGGGTCATCCCGATAACGGCGTGCTGGGTCGGTGACAGCTTGCATTACCCGATCTATTGTCTCCTCATCGGAAAGAGCTAATTCAATATCATTACCCACTTGCTTGCTCATCTTCTCTTTCCCATCCAGCCCGAGTATTGACGGAAATGAGGTAAGCTTGGCTTCAGGCTCAGGGAAGGTATTGCCAAATAGATTGTTAAAGCGGCGAGCAATCTCCCTGGCTAGCTCTATATGGGGCACCTGGTCTTCACCGACTGGAACCACCTCGGCTTTATACAGCACGATATCAGCCGTCTGTAGCACCGGATAGCCCACCAGCCCGTAATTTACATTATGAGGCTGAAGCCTTGCCTTCTCCTTAAAGGTAGGCACCCGCAGCAGCCAGCTTAAGGGGGTAACCATACTAAGTAAGGTATGTAGTTCCATCACTTCAGTAACATGAGACTGGACAAAAAGGATGCTTTTCTTGGGGTCAAGACCAGCCGCCAGCCAGTCAAGCATCATCTCGTGGATATTCTTTTGCAGCCCGCCGGTATCCTCAAGCGTGGTCAAAGCATGAATATCCACAATACAATAAATGCACTGATACTCTTCCTGAAGCTTGACCCAATTCTGCAGGGCTCCGAGATAGTTTCCCAGGTGCTGCCGGCCGGTAGGACGAGCCCCAGAAAAAACACGACGTTTCATCTGGCCTCCTTAGCCTCCAAGTGTAACACGAAACGGGAGATAAGGACAAGATAAGGCTTGACTACTCTGATAATAAGCCTATAATAGAATCTTTAGGGGGTAGGAATGATTAGAAGCTTTAACGGTAAGACGCCCAAGATAGCCAAATCAGCCTTCATCAGCGAAGCCGCCTATGTTATCGGCGAGGTTGAAATTGGCGAAAACTCCAGTGTTTGGCCCGGGGCGGTAATCAGAGGCGACCTCGCCAGTATCAAAATTGGTGGCAATACCACAATTCAGGACAACTCCGTGCTCCACAATGATGTCGACATTCCCCTGGAGATAGGCGATAACGTGGTTATCGGGCATAGTGTGGTGGTGCATGGACGGAAAATTGGCAGCAACACGCTCATTGGCAACAATGCCACGGTACTGGGTGAGTCTAAAATTGGCAACTTTTGTATAATTGCGGCTGGTTCTGTGGTAAGCCAACGTAGTGAAATCCCCGACAACTCAATGGTGGCTGGTGTTCCGGCCAAGATTAAAGGGCAGATTTCCCAGGAGCAACGGCGGCAGTTGAAAGAATGGCCTCAAATCTACACTGAATTAACCAAGCGATATAAAGAGCAGGGGCTCTAGCTGACCGGCAGGCTACATGCTCTCGGGCGCGGTCATCCCCATTAGGTGGAGGGTCTTAGCCAGGACCAGCTTGGCTGCCGCCACTAATTTGAGACGGGCTTTGGTTAATATCTCATCATCCCGGGAAACGACACGGCACTGGGTGTAAAAACTATGAAATACAGTTGCCAAGTCCTGAGCATAATAGGCAAGATGGTGAGGTTCCAGAGTATGGGCTACTACCTCAACTATCTCCGGTAAAAGTAGCATCTTCCGTATCAAAGTCAGCTCAGGCTCAGTAGTCAGCAAGGCAACATCCCCATCCCCATAGTCAATTCCCCTTTGCTGAGCTAAACGAAGGATACTGGCAATGCGAGCATGGGCATATTGAACATAGTAAACAGGATTGTCCACCGATTGTTTTTTAGCTAACTCCAGGTCGAAGTCCATCTGACTATCAGCCGAGCGGGATAAAAAGAAAAAGCGGCAGGCATCAGCCCCAACCTCCACGACTACTTCGCGCAAGGTAATGATGTCGCCGCTGCGTTTAGAGATACGAACCAATTCATCACCACGACGCAGGGTAACCAGCTGAGAAATTATCACCTTCAGCCGCTCTGGAGCAATACCAAGAGCACCAACCACTGCTTTCATCCGAGATACATGACCCTGGTGGTCAGCTCCCCAGATATTAATTACCTTATCAAACTTGCGCACCAAAAACTTGTCGTAGTGATAAGCAATATCAGAGGCGAAATAGGTAGGCGAACCATCGCCCCGCACCACCACATTGTCCTTATCCTCACCCAGAACCGTAGATACAAACCAGGTAGCTCCTTCCTTCTCACCTATATAGCCTCCCTGGCGTAGCCGTGACAATGCTGTCTGGTATTGCCCGCTATCATAAAGGCTCTGCTCACTGAACCAGACATCAAACTCCACACCTAAGGATTTAAGGTCGTTTCTTATTTGGGTAATCATCATCTCAAGACCAATATTTTTTAAAAAATGTAGCGCATCTTTTTCAGGCATTGATAGATATTTATCGCCGTCTTTGCTAATTATCTCTTTCGCTAAGTCAACCATATAGCCACCGAGGTAACCGTTAGATGGCACCTCAGCCTCAATACCCAGACACTGCTGATAACGGGCATAGAGTGTGCGATAAAAGGCATCTACCTGACTGCCGGCATCATTGATATAATATTCTTTCTCCACTTTATAGCCGGTAGCCGTAAGCACGTTAGCCAGAGCGTCGCCCAGAATAGCACCACGACCATGCCCGACATGAAGTGGTCCGGTAGGATTGACACTAACAAACTCTAACTGCACCCGGCTGCCCTGTCCCAGGTCAACGTTGCCATAAGCATCACCAGCCGCCAAGATGGAATCAACCTGACCGGTCAACCAATCGGTCTTAAGGGTAAAGTTAATGAACCCAGGGGGGGCCACCGTAATGGTATCAATCTCAGGACTGGGAACGATAAGCCCGACCATATCCTCAGCGATAGCTAAGGGGCTAACGCCGGTTGCCCGGGCCAACTTCAGGGGAAAGCTTGAGGCATAATCTCCGTGTTCCGGGTTCTGGGGACGCTCCACAGCCACCTCAGGCAAGGCAACCGAAGGCAGCTTGCCCAATTGCTGGGCCTGGCTTGCCGCCTGCGCCAGCATCTCTATCAACTTTTGTTTAACCATTAATATCCGGCTCTAGCCTCCTACATGCCCAAATTATAGCACAGTTCTAATTGAAAGCAGCTACTCGGCGATGCCTTTAACAAAGCAACCAGCCAGTAAAGTCCGCTCAGCTAGGGCGACCAGTCAGGCGCCAAATCATTGGCGGGGTTATTAGTCAGGTTGCGCTGGTTGGAGCCATCAGCATCCATTATGTATATCTCAAAGTTACCGTCCCGGTCGGAATCAAACGCGATACGGGAGCCGTCGGGCGACCAGGTAGATGACTGATCCCGGCCAGGGCTATTAGTCAGGTTGCGCTGGTTAGAGCCGTCGGCATCCATCACGTATATCTCCCGGTTCCCGTCCCGGTCAGACATAAACGCCAGGCGAGAACCATCGGGCGACCAGGCAGGCATCCCGTCATCGGCGGGGTTATTAGTCAGGTTGCGCTGGTTGGAGCCATCGGCATCCATAATGTATATCTCGAAATTCCCGTCCCGGTGGGACTCAAACGCCAGGTGAGAACCATCGGGCGACCAGTCAGGCGCCCCATCATTGGCGGGGTTATTAGTCAGGTTGCGCTGGTTGGAGCCGTCGGCATCCATCACGTATATCTCCCAGTTCCCGTCCCGTTTGGAATCAAACACGATACGGGAGCCATCGGGCGACCAGGCAGGATGCCCATCATCGGCTGGGTTATTAGTCAGGTTGCGGTGGTTGGAGCCATCGGCATCCATAATGTATATCTCAAAGTTCCCGCCCCGGTCAGACATAAACGCCAGGTGAGAACCATCGGGCGACCAGGCAGAATACGCTTCCTCGGCGGGGTTAAGAGTAAGGTTGCGCTGGTCAGAGCCATCAGCGTCCATCACGTATATTTCGTAGTTACCGTCCCGGTCGGAATCAAACGCGATTCTGCTGCCAGCAGGTTGTGGCTGGCATCCACAGGCTACTACCACTGACAGTAGGGCTAGTATAGCTACAGCGCACACAATAACAATTTTTTTCATTTCTGAAACCACCTTTTTATCTCTCAGTTTACCCAACTGCTGAGCCTGGCTTGCCGCCTGCGCCAGCATCTCTATCAACTTTTGTTTAACCATTACTATCCGGCTTCAGCCTCCTAATCCAAGCCTCAGCTTTTTAGCTTTATTCCAAGTTACCTTTTATGCCAAATTATAGCACAATGCTAATTGAAAGAGACAGCTCAAAATACCCTTACAGGTTAGACAGGAAAAACCGAAGTTTCACATTGGTAAAGAGGGCTAACTCCAAACTCCGCTCCATTGTATTCTATCTTATTTATGTCACCTGCTCAATGGTGCGGATACAGGGTGGAATATCCTGCTGCTGGTTATGTCATCCAGGAACTTTTTGAGCACAGATATGTATTTATCTGCTTCAGAGCGGTCGAATTTGACCACCTTGTCAGCTATTTCCTGGCAATAATTACACTGACTGCACCCGGATAGGCAATCCTGTTTCTTAAAGAAATCAATAAAACCTTCTAGAGCCTGGTTGTCAATGTAAACCCTTGGCGGCGAAGCCATTGTAGTGATTTGTGTGCTGGATAGATTTGACTTTGCGTTACTGGCCTTCGGGCTAAAGTTGTTTAAAATATCGTACAAGTTTCCTTGGTAATGAAGTAAGGAATATGCTGTAGCAGCATTTATAATCCACTTCGTAGGCATTGCTCTACCGCCGATTTTGAAGAAATCAATGCCCATTTCTTGATAAATATGTATGTCTTCAGGTCTTATCCAACGAGATTTAATAAATTGAGAGGTATCACTGATACTGCTCAAAGCACAGTGAAGTACACAGTAATCCATATAGAAGCCATTAAGCGGGTTGTAGCTTTGACTAGCATGCCCCAGGGTATTGTTGTGATAATACTCGTAAGGACACTGATAGAGACAACTGGTGTTTGTCAGTACACCGAGCTCACAGTTTACCGCACTTCTAATAGCCTTGAGTAGTTTGAAATCCCGGTTTATGTTGGAGTGCAGGTTAATGGAGTCAGCTCCCAGAGATTCAAAAAACTTAGCCCGGGCTACGCTTTCTACGTGAGCTATGGTTGATACCTCTACTCTAAGATGAGGGAACTGAGTCTTTATAAGCTCTAGCAAGTATGGGATAGCCACAATGACGCTATCCACCTTGGCATTGCTGAGCCACTCCAGGTGTCGGACCAATTCCCGATGAGTATCCTCCTGCCACTCCATGTTATTCATGCATGGAGCATTAAGAAGGTAATTAAAGGTTAAGCCTGCGGAATGAGCTAACCTGATATATTCTTCCGCCTGCTTTGTTGTTATTTGGGGGATGTCAGGTCCTGAGCCTCCACTGCCTATCATTGAGGTGGGCAAAACGCCATATATTTCAATATCTGCCTTAATCTGGCTTAGAGGGAGTATCAGTTCCCTGTCCCAGTTTGTGGGCACTAAAAAATGCATATTTATTTCGCTTTATGGCTGGACTTAGTATACAAACAGTATACCTCATGGTCAAGCCTTTGAATTCTTATATGACCATGGCTACAGTTTAAGCTTTACGGCATAACATATAGCCCTTAATTATATAACAAATATATAAACTTTGAGGCTAGTACCGGCAGGAACTCAAAGATAAATTTGTATTACAACATCAAGCCTTATAATATACTATGAAGGCAAGGAGTTTGTCAATAGGCGGAAAGAGGGAACCCCCCTTGGTATTTAACTGTCTTTCTGTGAGGAGGTAATATGAATCTAAAACAGATACTGGAGATAACTGCCAATGAAGTGCCGCCAAAAACGGCTATTGTTCTTGGTTCCCAGAGGGTTACCTATAGGGAGTTAAGTGAAGCTTCAAACAGAATAGCCAATGCTCTTATGCGACTGGGATTAGAAAAGGATAACCACGTCGCTATTTTAATGTCTCACAGTCCTGAGTGGGTTATCAATTATTTTGGAGTTATTAAAGCTGGCGGCGTAGCCGTGCTCCTTAGCTCTAGGCTCAAAGTACCTGAGCTTGATTCTTTATTGCGTGATTCCGATGCCAGAATCCTCATAACTGAAAAGAGGTTTTCTCAGATGCTTTCGGCTGTTTTGCCCAGCCTCCCCCAGCTAAAGCGGGTTCTGGAGGTTGATGGAGGCCCTTATAAAACGATGGTAGCTAATAGTTCTGCCGTACCGCCCGATGTTGATATAGATGATAAGGATAAGGCTACTATCATATATACCTCAGGGGTATTGGGGAAGCAAAAGGGGGTGGTGCATACTCATGCTTCCCCTCTGGGAACCCCCAACATAGTTTCTGCGGGCGTAGGGCGAGGCAGAGACGATGTGGTCATAGATACTGTTCCTTTCTTCTACCTTTTTGGATTGAGCGAAGTCCTGTTTGGTTCCATTATAAAAGGGTCCACGGTGGTAATAATCCCTCAATTCACCCCCAGAGTTGTTTTAGAGGCTATAGAGAAGGAAAGAGGCAGCATCCTTTTTGGAGTCCCAGCAATGCACAATGCTTTAGCTATGCTGCGGGACGAGGTCATCAAGGACTATGACCTTAGCTCATTGAGGGTGGCCTCTAGTGCTGGGGCGAAAACATCTCCTCGCCTGATGAAGATGCTGGAGGATAAGTTCGGCTTAACCTTCTGTGAGACATATGGTCTTTCGGAGCTTTCGGTTGTTTCTATGAGTACCATTGATGACCACAAACTGGGGACGGTGGGCAAGCCAATTTGTGACCTTAAGATAGTAGATGACAGTGGTGCAGAAGTGACTGTGGGTGAGATAGGCGAGGCTCTGTTCAAAGCTCCCTGGATGATGAAGGAATACTATAAGGCGCCTGACCTTACGGCTCAGGTCATTAAAGATGGCTGGTTTCACACCGGAGACCTGGTCAGGATGGATGAAGATGGTTACCTTGAGTATGTGGAGAAGAAATCGTTCATAATAGTGACCCCGTCAGGGCTAAAAATTTCCCCCTGGGAGGTTGAGGATGTGCTTTTGAGGCATCCCGGTATTGCTGAAGCCGCCTATGTGGGGGTTGGAGATGCATGCAGTGGGCTGGTGCCCACAGCTTTTATAGTCCTTAAAGAAGGGCAAAGTGTTACCACAGAGGAGATAGCCAATTTTTGTCGCCAGAACCTGGCTGACTTTAAATTGCCCAAGAGATTTAAGTTTGTGGATAGTATACCCAAGACTGGCTCAGGGAAGCTTAACAGACAACAACTCAAACGCCCTTAGCCATATACTAGATAAGGAAACCCGAAGTTTTATACAGGTAAAAAGGGCTATCTTTAACTTTAGTTAACCTTTAAACGAGAAATCCTTAACCAAAGTTTGCCTTGCTGTTTGCCACTTGGCGCCTTGAGAATAGATATCCTGACCAAAGATTAACCGAACATAGCTAAAAGGTGATACCAATTTGAAATGCCCGGTTAATTCCTCCTTCGCCGGGTCCCTGAGACAGCTTAGAATACCCCCATTCATCAAGAAAACATCAGGATAGATTAGCCAAGTAGTAAGTGTTGTCCAGAATTTGAACCAAAAACAGTTACGGTCATCCATCTCAACAGTTATCGGGGATAATCGCCGGCATATATCTACCAAACGAGCCTTATCGGCTAAAGTTAAATGATGAAGAACTCTAGCATGCCACATAATATCTATTTTCCCAGCTGACAAATATTTATCCAGGTCAAGGATATTGCCACACCACACGGCTACAACTTTCTTAGAGGTACCACTAGCTTCTCGACGAAGGGCATCTACTACCTCATCGTTGAGTATGGAGAGTTCTTGGAAAACAATCTCTCCTTTCTCATGTAAAGGCTGGAAGGCTTGCTTAGCTGTTTCCATAATGGCAGGAGAAATATCAATACCTACATAAACCAATAAAGCGTCTGGAAGTCTCTTAAAAACCTGACGCCCTAATTCTCCACCACCAAAACCCAAATCAAAGACAACAGTAGGCTCATCATTACGTTTAATTTCTTTTATTTTTAGAATTATTTGACAAAGCTCATTGATGAAGGCAGTAACCATTCTTCTACCAAACCTACTACTCTGGTATCTAATAAGTCCTTCATGAGTCTTCCTCTGCCATTTTTTTAACGGCAAATCAGCCAGCTCAAGTATGCTTTCTCGAATTTTTCTAAGCTTCGGGGCTACAGAAATTAACCAGTGAATAAAGCTAAATACAGAACGAGTTGCCTTAAAGAATCTAATATTAATCTCCGCCGCCTCTCTGTATTTAGGGTCAAGCTTTAATAATTCTAAGTCAGAAATAACATTTTGAATTTCTCTGGCTCGCTTAGTGACAATCAATTAACCGGTGACCTCCAGATTTCACTAAATTATAGCATCAAGAACCCAGCGCTTGAAGCAGCCCTCTCTATCTCACTCACACTGCCGAGAAATGCCTTAACGTATTAGGATGGCACGTGCCGGAGAGCCTTCAGCCCCTTTGATTTTCAGAGGCAGACAGAACATGGTGTATCTCCCCGGCGGGACTTCTTTAAGATTGATGCTCTCCAAAATCAGTATATCATTTCCCAGGAGCTTATGATGAGCCGGAAAGTCCTGGGCGTCGTATCTGTCAATTGAACCATAGTCAATTCCAACCAGGCTTACCTTTTTATCAACACAGAAGTCGGCGGCTTCAGGCGACATATAGACGAAGCTTTTAGAAAACACTCCGCTGGTGCATCGACCGCTTATGGAGTTATCCGTCTTGAATAACAGGGCATCGCCCGGTTTAAGGTCCAGGTTTTCCAGTTCGGAAGGTCGAATCGCTTCCTTATCTTCAATAGTTACTACTTGCGCCGGAAGAATAAACTTCTGGATGGGATAATCATCAATATGCTTCCCGTTGGGAATGAAATGGGCGGGAAAATCTATGTGTGTGCCGGCATGGGCACTCATCACCAACTTGGAAAGCTCAAGGGCTCCCCTACCCCTGGCTGTCCCTATCGGCTCCCGGGAAAATGGTGGGTGGCCGGGGTAATCAAACGATTCAGCTCCAAGCCAGACGCTTATATCATAAACGGCTTTATATTTATTCATCATCCCGCCTTAGCCTCCTATATGCCCGAATTATAGCACAAAGCTAGTTGAAAAGGATAACTTGAAATTGTTAACCTCACCCCCTTGGTCCCCCTCTCCTTAAAAAGGAGAGGGGGAAGTATATTATAAGAGAGGCTTCGCCTCTCGTTAACTCTCCAAAATGGTTTTGTCTCCCGAGATAAGGGAAATCAGAAAGTTTGTCGAGGTTTGGCTTTTAGAGCAATTCTAAAGAGACAGCGGGGAAACCTATGCAATAAGTTTTGTAAGACCACTTCCCTACAGGATCTCTATCCATCTTAATTCTAAAATCCAATTGTTCTCTAATCATCCACTTCTTATCCTCTTCTTCAAGTCCGATGCCACCTCCCACTACTAGCGTTCCACTGAACCATCTTCCCGCACCCTTGGGCGGGTAAAAACCCATTTTCTTGATTCCAGGGTAAATATAGCGGTACTCCCCGTTCGGATAATCCCCTATCACTTTAACTGTAGGTATTTCTCTATAAGCGATGACTTCATGATGGTCGTGCTCTTTTGTATAGAGTGCAAAAACAATGGGCTTCTCTAGGCTTCCCTGCATCAATCTATTGTTCACGACCTGCATCATCTCTTCCCAAAGAGTATGTGGCATTTTTATCGTTCTTGCCATTAACTCCTCCTTCGCCGCTACAGCATAGCTCGGCTAATTTTGTATGTGATCAGATTCGGAACCAGCGAAGTACCAAAAATAAACGATCCCGAGACTAGAAAACGTCTTTTTCTATTTCTTCCTTTAACTCTGCTGCCATCTCAGCCATCGTCTTTTTACTGCTATCGATAGCTATTTTGTCTGCGAGAGAGGGGCTGTATTTTAAAACATCTTTTTTGCTAATACCATACCAAATAGGCAAAATTACTTTTCGACCGTCTATTTCTCTTGCAGTTAATCCGTCTAATTCATATCGTGGCCAGTTTTTTAAAAAGAATTTTTTTGATAAAACTACAATGCCGTATTTCGAATTGACCAAACCTCTGTCAATAGAACCTCTCAAACTATCGCCTACTTTTAATTCAAATTCGTCATACCATATTTTTAATCCTAACTCGGAAAGTTTCTCTGCAAGAGGTCTTACAAATTCCAGTTTATCTTCACTTGCATGGGCAATAAATGCATCATACCCTATTTCATCTGGTTCTTCTTCAGAAGACTGTTCAAATTGTCTCTCAGCAAGTCGTAACATAAGACCACGATGAAATGAAAAAGCTTCATCTGCTGTTTTGAATTGAGATTTTGCATAAAGATTCATTGGTGTAGAGCCACCTACAACCCACCATTCTTTATCTTTCATATCAGTAGTTTCTACAGACAACACAACGTCTTCTTGTCCAAGTAAAGAAAATTTCTCTGAAAAGGTTACCTTAGTAACCTTTGTTTCTGCTTCGAGTTCTACGTATTCTTTAGCTCGTTTGATTAACTGTTTTATATTCATCATCCATACCTAACTCCACTCGCCAGCTTTTGGCCAGACACGGGCTAGCTCTCTGGCCAGAAGGTGATGCGCGGGCTTGTCTAAAGAGGGGTCTGTTTGAAACAGTTTTATCGCCTCACTACGCGCCAGCTCCAGTAGAGCCACATCAGATAGTTTAGCCATCTTCAGGTCAGGCAGTCCACTCTGCCTGGTGCCAAAGAATTCCCCCGGACCCCGCAGTCTCAAGTCCTCTTCAGCCAAAGCAAAACCGTCCTGAACCTTCTCTATAATGTCAAGTCGCTCTCTACCCACCTCCGAAGGGTTCAGAGCTAACAGCATACAGTAGCTTTGTTCCTGTCCCCGCCCCACCCTGCCCCGGAACTGGTGCAGTTGCGACAGACCAAAACGGTCAGCACTCTCAATCAGCATTACCGTAGCGTTAGGCACATCTATGCCAACCTCTACTACCGGGGTTGACACCAGGATATCAAGCTCACCAGAGCGAAAGCGCCGCATTACCTTATCCTTGTCATCAGCCGACATGCGCCCGTGAAGCAAGCCTAACCTCAGGTCAGGAAAGACCTCTTGAGATAAACGCTCATATTCAGCCACAGCCGCCCTAGCTTGAATAACCTCTGACTCCTCAACCAGGGGGCAGATAATAAATGCCTGACGACCACCAGCCACCTGACGACGCACAAAGGCATAGCCGCTATCCCTCTGCCCCGGTTTAAGCCACTTCGTCTTCACCACCTGTCTCCCCGGAGGCAGCTGGTCGATAACCGACAAGTCAAGGTCGCCGTATAAGGTCAGGGCTAGAGTTCGGGGGATAGGTGTCGCCGTCATTACCAACACATGGGGGTTAAACCCCTTCTGCCGTAGTGCCGAGCGCTGGGTAACCCCGAATCGGTGCTGCTCATCAACCACAACTAACCCCAACCGGTGGTATTCCACCCCCTTCTGAATCAGAGCATGGGTTCCGATAACAATATCTATATCCCCATCCAGAATCCGCTGCTGGAGCTTCTGCTTTCTGACCTGTTTAATGTCACCGATAAGTAGCGCCACAGTAATCGGACGGGACAAAAGCCCGGAGTAACTATGGAGGTAGTCCTCCTCCCCCTCCTGATGCCCCACTCGGGATAGGAGCTGACAGATGGTAGTAAAATGCTGCTCAGCCAAAATTTCAGTCGGCGCCATAAATGCCCCTTGATAGCCATTGGCCGCCGCCATAAGCAAAGCGGCGGTAGCTACTACCGTCTTGCCACTGCCTACCTCCCCCTGCAATAATCGGGACATTGGTCGTGGTTTCTGTAAATCAGCCAGTAGCTCATCAAGTACCCTTAGTTGAGCCGGGGTTAGCTCAAAGAGTAAAGACTTTAGAAAGGCGTCCAGTACCGGTTTCTGGGCGGTAAAGGGGCTACCCGGCTGGCTCTCCTGCCAATCGCGCTTTTTGCTCAGCACACCCAACTGGAGGAGAAAAAGCTCGTCAAAAGCCAGGCGAACCCGTGCCTGAGCCTTTATGGCTTCATCCTCGGGATAGTGGGCGTGGCTTATAGCCGAGGGAAGCGGCAAAAGGTTACACCGCTCGGTCAACTCCGAGGGCAAAAAATCTTCTACCTGCCATGCCCACTGGTCTATAACCCCTTTCATTAATTTTCTTACCTGGCGAGGGTGCAATCCCCGAGTAAGGGGGTAGAGGGGGACCAAACGCCCGGTGTGAATCAAGTCCTCATCCCCAACCAGCTCCCACTCTGGAGATTCAAACACATGTCGTCCATTAAACAAGCCTACCCGACCGCTAAGAACTACCTGTGTATTAGTAGCTAGTTTTTTAGCCAGGTAGGGATTATTAAACCATACTACCCTGACATTACCGGTTTCATCACCAACAATAGCCTCAGTACTCCGCCTACCACCCAGCCTGACCTCCTGAGCCTGCCACACATTGGCAATAATAGTCTGCTCCTCACCCTCAGTAAGCTGCGAGATAGATTTCCGCTGGCTATAGTCAAGGTGACGGTGGGGGAAGAAATAGAGCAAGTCCCGAACCGTCTTCACCCCCAACCTATTAAACCTAGTCGCCAGGCTGGAACTAATGCCTCTAATCGTAGTAATGGGTGAATCAATAGATTGACTAAACGCTGTCCTTGGCTTTCTGGCTCCTGAAGATGGACGACCAGCTATTGGCGCCAATCTAGCTTCACCTCTTTCTCCTTCCCCACGCTCTACCTCTGTTAGTCAAAGAGGCATAATTAGAGTTAACCAGGTGAAGTTTATGAAAATAATTCAGGAGCCGAGGACTGGTTAACGACTCTACAGCTTGACCGGCCCACTGGTGGAGGAATCTATCCAAACCACCAATTACCGCTAAATCTAGATAACCCTTGTTGTGCTCAAGCTCAAGAATCTTACGCAGAGGCTCGATATTTAACGACAAACCTTACCTCCGCTGACCTCGGCCAATAGCTGAGGGCGAAGAAAGCTCAACTTCGACCTGTAAAGAAAGCAAGGGAAATCTCTGGTTCAAGACTCCTCGCCCTTACTCTACAGAAACAATATAGTGATAGTGAGGTTGACCACCCCGAACCAGCTCAACCTGCAGTTGAGGGTGCTGCTCACGAATACTGAGAATAACCTGTTCAACCTCAGTCCGTTCGGCATCGGCTCGGTAGTAAATAGTGATTACCTCGGCTTCATCCAAGTCCACCTTGGCTAACACCTCACCCAGAACATCAGTATTACTATCACCCACAACTACCAAGTCACCGTCCAGAAAGCCAATAGCCTGCTTCTTCTTAATATTCAACCCACCTAGCTGGGCAGCCCGTACGGCTCGAGTAATGGCAATAGACCTTGCTGCTGATTTTGCCCGGTTCATAGCCTCAGCGTTTGCTTCCAAGTCTGCCTCACTGTTAAAAGCTAAAAGGGCAGCTACCCCTTGAGGGATTGTCTCCGTAGCCACTACCTCAATAACCTTAGTCGTCAAGGACTGGACTTGATTAGCCGAAGGCACTACATTTTTGTTATTGGGCAAAATAATAACTTTGTCCGAAGCTACTAAGTTTACCGCCTGGAGCAAATCCTTGGTACTTGGGTTCATTGTTTGTCCCCCGGGAACAATAGCGGTCACCCCCAAGCTAGTAAAAACATCAGCCAGCCCATCCCCTGAGACCACAGCCACGATAGCTATCTCAGCCGTGGGCATTTTATCCTTCTGCATCTTGAGGTAATCTTCGTGTTGCTCATCCATATTCCGAATACTTACCTGATGCACAGTGCCCAGCGCAGTAGCGTAATGGAGGACATTGCCCGGGTATAAGGTATGGATATGAACCCTAACTGTAGATTCATCACCGACTACAATTAGAGACTCTCCTTTCCTCTTCAGTTTCATCCTCAGTCTCTCCGGGTCAAGCCCCTCTCCCTTAAGCAGAAACTCGGTGCAGTATCCGTAGGGCTCCTCATCGGCGGCTATCATTTGTGGTGTCCTGACAGCTCCCGGCGTAGTACTGGCAATCATATAAGGCTTGCGGAACTGCATCTCCTCCACCTCACCCTTAAGGTAGTGGAGGGCACCCTCCAGGATGGTGTATAGACCTTGCCCACCAGCATCTACTACCCCAGCCTCTTTCAGTACATCCAATAGATTAGGGGTGTTAGCCACCGACTTACTGGCAGCATCAATCGTAGTCTCCATAACCGATATTATGTCATTGCTGTCAGTAGCCGCCTGTGCCTCAGCCGCTGAGGCTGCTTCCCTGATTACAGTAAGAATGGTCCCTTCTACAGGATTGTTTATCCCTTTATAAGCCATAGCTGATGCCAGTAGTAAAGCATCAGCCAGGTCCCTGCCGGTAAATGATTCCTTCTCAGCCAAACCTTGCGCCAAACCGTGCCAAATCTGCGACAGGATTACGCCACTATTACCCCGAGCCCCCATCAGTGCTCCTTTGGCTACAGCCTGAGCTACGGCTGAAGCACTACGGTCAGGAGCCCGGTAGGCTTCCTCAAGGGTGGAACGCATGGTAAGCAGCATATTAGTCCCGGTATCACCATCAGGCACCGGGAAGACATTCAAAGCATCAATATCTGAAGCACTCTTCTCCAACCAGTCGGTGGCAACAACCAGCATATCCCTTAGTTCTTGCCCACTAAGAGAACTAACTTGCTTCATTTTAGGCTCTCCTTACCCCGAAATTATTTATCCACCTTCTATCTCCCCCTTTATCAAAGGGAAGATTAATTTCTATAAACAGCCTTGCCAGGCAAAACCCCTCCCCATCCCCAAGCCACCCTTGCCCAACTGGCTCAGCTATGATAACATTATAATGATTAACATTATAATGACAGCATAGTATTAAAGTAATGCAATTTTACACCAAACTTATTCAATAGTAAAGGGGTTGTTATATTAATTATGAAATGCGATTTATGTGGAAAATCACTCCAATTTGGTCACAATGTAAGCCACTCTAAACACCGTACCAATCGTCGCTGGGTACCCAATATTCACCCGGTTACTGTCGTCATAGATGGTCAGCCCAAACGACTCAACCTGTGCACCCGATGCCTCCGCAATCAGCATAAGGCCACTAAAAAAGCCGCTTCTAGTTCAAGCTAGCCCGTATCTTGTCCAGGGCTTCTTTTACTGTTTGTTGTGAATTAAACACCGCTGCCCCCGCCACCAGCACCCTGGCTCCAGCCGTTACTACCCTGGGAGCAACTTCAGCATTAATACCCCCGTCCACCTCCAACTCGGCAGCCAAATCCCTTTTGTCCAGCTCAGCCCGTAAGTGGGCTACCTTATCCAGCATAGGCTCAATGAAAGCTTGCCCACCAAAGCCGGGATTAACCGTCATGACCAGGACTAAATCTAGCGAAGGGAGAATCTCCTCAAGGGCATCAATGGGTGTACCCGGGTTGAGGGAAACCCCCGCCTTAACCCCCAGTCCCTTGATTGTTCGCACTACCCGGTGAATATGGGGACAGGCTTCTATATGAACGGTGATAATATCGGCCCCGGCGTTAACAAATTGCTCAATCTGAGACTCGGGCGCCTCAATCATAAGGTGGACATCCAGAGGCAGACTTGTCCAAGGACGAATCGCGGCTACCACCGGAGCGCCGATAGTTATCCGGGGCACAAAATGCCCGTCCATAACATCAACATGAATGTAGTCAGCACCAGCCTTGGTAGCTTCAGCTACCTGCTGACCCAGGCGACTGAAATCAGCCGAGAGAATAGACGGGGCAAGCTTAACTTTAGGGATAGTTTTCAACCTTTAGACCCTCCCAGTAATTTTTTGGCAGCAGCTAGTGCCCGGGCTACCTGCTTGGGCGCCGTGCCACCAATAACATCCCTAGCCGCCACCGATGACTCTACACTTATGGAGTAAACATCGTCGCCAAATAAGGGGGAAAACTCCTTATATTCACCGGGGCTAAGTTCACTAAACGATTTGCCCTTTTCCATAGCATAACTTACTAACCTGGCCACTATATTGTGGGCAGTGCGGAAGGCTTCCCCCTTCTTGGCCAGATAGTCAGCCAGGTCGGTAGCCAGAATATACCCCTGCCTAGCCGCCTGCTCAGTATTCTCAGCTTTAACCCGCAGGGTTTTAACCATGCCGGTAAACACCTCCAAGGTAGATAGCAGGGTGTCTACAGTATCAAAGAAACCCTCTTTATCCTCCTGCATATCTCTATTATAGGACAGGGGAAGAGCTTTCATAGTAACCAGCAAAGCCATAAGCCGGCTATAGACCCGCCCCGTCTTACCCCGAACTAGCTCGGCTACATCAGGGTTTTTCTTCTGGGGCATAATGCTTGAGCCGGTAGTATAAGCCTCATCAAGCTCAATAAAGTTAAACTCGGCTGAAGACCACAGAATAATCTCTTCGGCTAATCGGGAGAGGTGCATCATACACAGGCTAGCCGCCGCTTCATACTCCAGGACAAAATCTCTATCAGAGACAGCGTCAATACTATTCTGGCTTATCTGGCCAAAGCCCAGCTCACGGGCTAAGAAATCCCGGTCGATATTATAGGCTACGCCAGCTACAGCGCCGCTACCCAGGGGCATAACATCAGTCCGCCTCAGGCAGTCGTTAAACCGGTCAATATCCCGCTGGAGCATCTCAAAATAGGCTAAAAGGTGATGAGCCAGCAATACTGGCTGGGCTGGTTGGAGGTGGGTATATCCCGGCATAATTACCCCTTTATTAGCTTCAGCCAGGCTAATTAGAGCCTGCTGGAATTCTCTGAGCCTGACTAGTGTCTCAGATATTGCCTCCTTAGTAAAAAGACGCAAGTCCAGAGCCACCTGGTCATTTCTGGAGCGAGCCGTGTGGAGCTTGCCCCCCACCTCACCCACTTTCTCCCGTAACCTAGCCTCAATACTCATATGGATGTCTTCCAGCTCAGGCTTAAACTGAAATTTACCCTGCTCTATCTCTTCTCTAATAGCAGCCAAGCCGTTAATAATAGTTTCAGCCTCTTTATCCGAAATTATACCCTGTTTGGCCAGCATTTTGGCATGAGCAATACTACCAGCAATGTCGTGGCGGTATAACCTCTGGTCAAAGGAGATAGAGACGGTATATTCGGTTACCGATTTATCAGCTGCCTTGTGAAAGCGACCACGAATATGGCTCATACTAACCTTCCTTATATTCTATATTATATTATATACAATATGTATAGCGCCTGTTCAATCCTCGGCTTCGCTTTTGGGCTGTATCTGAGTTTGGGTTCTAGCCGGCAATCCCCAGATGTGAATGAAGCCCGGGGAAGCACTCTGGTCAAACTCGTCAGCCTTGTCGTAGGTAGCCAGACCATAGCTATATAGTGAAAACGGTGATTTCCGCCCGACTACCCTTGAGCCTCCCTTAAATAGTTTTAACCGCACGGCTCCGGTAACAAAGCGCTGTGAGCTTTTAACGTAGGCAGCCAGGTCTTGATGCAGTGCGGTGAACCACAGACCATTATAGATGAGGTCAGCATACTCCTGGGCTACCTTTTGCTTAAAACGCACTTGGGGCTTTGACAGGGTCATCGCCTCCAGCGCCTGATGCGCCTGAAGTAATACTGTGGCTGCCGGCGCTTCATAAATCTCCCTTGATTTTATCCCCACCAGCCGGTTCTCCACATGGTCAATCCTGCCCACCCCGTGCCTACCGGCTAGTTCATTTAGCTGCTGAATCAAGCTAACGCCATTTAGTTTCTGTCCATTAATAGTAACCGGGACACCCTTTTCCCAGCCAATCTCCACATACTCTGGCTTATCTGGAGTCTCCCCCGCCGACCTTGTCCAGGTAAACACCTCCTCCGGTGCCTCAACCCAGGGGTCCTCAAGAACCCCGCACTCAATACTCCTCCCCCACAGGTTCTCATCAATGGAATAGGGGCTGGCAGCCGTAACCGGCACTGGAATACCATAACGCTGAGCATAGTCAATAGTTTGTTCGCGGGTCATACCCCATTCCCTAGCCGGAGCAATAATTTTAAGCCCTGGCGCCAGAGCATTAATGCTTACCTCAAACCTCACCTGGTCATTCCCCTTGCCGGTGCAACCGTGAGCTACGGTTGACGCTCCTTCCTCCTGAGCTGTAGCCACCAGTAGCTTAGCCATCAAGGGACGAGCTAAGGCGGTAGCCAAGGGATATTCTCCCTCGTAAAGGGCGTCTGCCTGCAAGGCGGGAAAAACATACTCATTAACAAATGAATCCTTAGTATCTACCACTAACGCCTTTATGGCACCGACATCAAGTGCCTTCTGGCGAATAGCCGAGAAATCACGCTCATTACCAACGTCAACAGTAAGGGCAATAACATCCAGGTTATACTTCTCTTTTATCCATTTGATGGCTACCGAGGTATCTAACCCACCACTGTAAGCCAATACTACTTTGTCCGACATACTAAACCTCCCCTAA
>Ga0307432_1000801_pt1 | contig 21574 bp, 18 predicted proteins | sample SalMarWE160150MG_FD_202158 | JGI IMG/M metagenome (GOLD analysis project Ga0307432, IMG submission 202158) | Salt marsh sediment microbial communities from the Plum Island Ecosystem LTER, Massachusetts, United States - WE1603-150 | ecosystem: Environmental > Aquatic > Marine > Intertidal zone >...
TTGGCGCGCCGATCAAGGCGAGGTCGGACGTTGACCCGAATACTCCTGAGTGGAAGGTCAATGTCTCGACGGATGTCACGCGAATCCTCGATGCGTTCAAAGGCTACGCGTATCCGTTCGCCGGTCCGGGCACGTGCCCCCCGTAACGGCGCGAAGCGTTACGTAGTGAGACCAACCGGGGAGGGTGGGTTTTCCTCAGCCCGCCCTCCGTGTGTCATGGTACGGTCCTCGTGCGGTTTGCCCCGTCTTGAACGGGCGTGTTTTCATGTGGTCGCGGGAAGCGCGCGGATGCTCGCACATACGTACTTGTACCTTCGTCCGCCGCCAGTAAAGAGGTATGGCGATCATACCGCCTGGATTTATTTGTGCCGCGCGGCGGTGCGATGGCGCAATTCCGCGTCGATGAATGCCTGGATATCGCCGTCGAGGACAGCCTGCGTGTTGGACGTCGTCACACCGGTCCGGGCGTCTTTGACCCGCTGCTCAGGGTAAAGGAAGTAGCTGCGGATCGCGTTACCCCAGCCGATCTGACTCTTCTCGCTGTAGATTTTCGTCAGCTCGCTGTCGCGTTTGGCCTGCTCCATCTGGTACAGACGGGCAATGATCATCTTGCGGGCCGTCGCGCGGTTCTTGTGTTGGGATCGCTCGTTCTGACATTGGGCGACGAGGCCGGTCGCCCGATGCGTAAGCCGGACGGCTGATGACGTCTTATTGACATGCTGACCGCCCTTGCCGCTGGCGCGATAGGTGTCCTCTCGGACGTCCTGCTCCCAGTCGATTTCGATGTCGATGTCATCCAGCTCGGGCTGAACATCCACGGAGGCGAAGCTGGTCTCTCGCTTGCCCTGGGCGCTGAATGGTGAGATGCGCACCAACCGATGCACACCGGTTTCGCACGAGAGTTGCCCGAACGCATACGGGCCCTTCACGAGCAGGCTGCACGACTGAATGCCCGCCTCCTCACCGTGACGCATTGAGAGTTCTTCGACCTCGTAGTCGTTGCGCTCGAAGTACCGCAGGTAGAGTCGAAGCAGCATCTCCGCCCAGTCGCAAGCATCTGCCCCACCTGTGCCGGCTTGAATGTTGAAGAAACACGCCCGATCATCGTTCGGACCGGACAGAAATAAAAGAAGTTCCAGGTGATTGACCTTCTCGGAGAGTTCGTCGAGCCCCCGGTCCAGTTCTGCGGCCGTCTCCGGGTCTTCGCCTTCGTCCAGAAGCTCAAGCATGGCCGCCAGGTCTTCCATCCTGGTCTCCGCGGCACAGACCGGGTCCACAACCGCCTTGAGCGATTTCAGTTTCTGTACAGTCCCTTTTGCGGCTTCCGGGTTGTTCCAAAAACCAGGGGCGGCCATCGTCTTCTCAACAACAGCCAGGGCTTCGAGCTTGGCGGGCAAGTCAAAGAGAGTCCCGAATGGCAATGATCCGGGCGGAAAGGTCTTGGAGTGTCACATTGGGGTCTTCGTATCTCATGGTTTTCTCACCAATTGCGGAGTCGACGCCGGATGTAGCACCGTTGTTGTGGCAGCGCCTTGCGGATCACAGACTTTAGCCTGCGCGGACGTCCGCGCGGCCTGAAGGCAACGCCAACAACATCACCCACGAGTGATGACGCTACACCGGATAGATACAGATAGCCTGTCCCACACACTTACGGACCGACTCGGCTCACATGTTCTATGATAACATCTTCGACCGGTAATGACACCTCGCCGGGAATAATCGGGCTGTCCGTAGTTTCAGCCGCTACGATGGCGTCCACCACCTCCGTACCATCGACGACCGCTGCGAACACGGTGAATCCCCGGCCATCCAAAAAGCCGTTGTCGGCCAGGTTGATGAAAAACTGTGTCGTGCCGGAGTTGGGATCTCCGGCGGTCAGGGCCAGGGAAACCGAGTACACTTCCGTGTTGCTCAGTCCGTTATCAGCCTCTGAGGGGACCGGATCGCGCGTCGGCTCAACCTCCTTGAGCTCACCGTCAACCCGCTTGTATCCGCCGCCCTGGAGGACAAACGGCTCGCAGTCGCCCGTAGTGAGATTAGGCGTGCATGCGCTGCGGTGGAACAACAGCCCGTCGTAGAATCCTTCGTCCACGTACAACAGAAAATTGACGGTGTGAAGCGGCGCCAGTTCGCCGTTGAGTTCCAGCGTGAAATCTCCAAAGTTTGTCTCGATCAGCACCTGGGGATGCAGATCGTGGACTGATACAATCTCGAACAGGCGCGTCGTGGCGACCGGCAACTCTCCGGTTGACGGAAGCGTCACCGTGAGCAAAACCTCGACGGTCTCGCCCGCCGCCGTCGTGAGCATCGGGTTGGACGAGTTCTCATCCTCCAGTGACGCAGTGCCCCGGACGACTTCCCAGGTCAGCGCTGCCCCCTCGGCCTCCGCTGCAAGCTCGGCGGACAGATCGACCGGCTCACCCACGACAACGAGCTTGGGGGCGGATGCAACAACGGCTTCACGAACCTCGACGGCTACGTATGCGGTCGCACAAGATCCCTTGTAGTCAGTGACGACGACACGAAAGACGTACCGCCCCGGCGTGGTCAGTGGGTCAGTCGTGAGGGTATCGGCGGTCACGTCGGCAAGGGTGAGTTCCGCGGCCCCGGCGTTTTGGTCCCAGCGGTACAGGTAGGGTGCGGCTCCACCCGTCGCCTCAGCCGTCAGTATCGCGGACAAACCCTCGAACATGTCCGGCGTATCTGTCTGGGCAACGACGACGAGGTTGCCCGGGGTATCGGGGCGCGTAACGTCCATCTCATCCGTGAAGGGTACGCACGCTCCCACGAGAATCGCGGATAACAGGATGCACGCGCGAAACTCACAACCCGATCGTTCTGTGTTCATTCGATTTTTCCTCGGTTCCCGATCCGATGCACGTGTCGTGCGTCCGGATGCCGGGAAACCATGCGATGTCATCATCGGACACCGCCGCGGCGTGACGGTAGCCCGCGTGGACGGAAACGCTAGAATACTCTGATCGGGGCTCGCGGTCAGCCCCACAGGTAACCCGAGAAACCGGTCTGAATCATGCCAACCCACAATGTCTATGAATCTCCGCTCGTAGCTCGCTACGCCTCGCGTCGGATGAGCGAGCTGTTCGGCGCGCGGCACCGTCTGATCACCTGGCGGCGATTGTGGCTGGGCCTGGCGAAAGCCCAACGGCGTGCCGGCATAAGAATCACCGCTCGTCAGATTAAGCAGCTTGAAAGCACGCTCGAGGACATCAACTTCGCCGCAGCTGCCCGTCACGAGAAGCGGCTTCGGCACGACGTGATGGCCCATTTGCACGCATGGGGGGATATCGCTCCCGAGGCGCGCGGCATCTTGCACCTCGGTGCGACAAGCGCGTACGTTGTGGACAACGCCGACCTGATCATCATGCGCGATGCGTTGCACATGATCGCGGAGTGGCTCGCGTGCGTGATCGACGCCTTGGCGACGTTCGCCAGGAAGCATCGAGCCATGCCCACGCTCGGCTTTACACACTATCAACCCGCCCAGGTGACGACGGTCGGCAAGCGGGCGGCGCTTTGGTGCTATGACTTCGTCCGCGATTTGGATGAGGTTGAGCACAGGCTTTCGTCATTGCGGTTTCGCGGTGTCAAGGGTACGACCGGTACACAGGCCAGCTTCCTTTCCCTGCTCGGCAACGATCACGACAAGGTCCTTGCGCTCGAGGCCGATATCGCTAAGCAGTTCGACTTCGATCAGGTCGAGCCGATCACCGGACAGACCTACTCGCGCAAGGTTGATGCCCAGGTGGTCTGCGCACTTGGCGGGATCGCGGACAGTGTCCACAAGTTCACCAACGACATCCGTTTGCTCGCGAATCTCAAGGAGATCGAAGAGCCGTTTGAGAAGCGGCAGGTCGGGTCGAGTGCTATGGCCTATAAGCGGAACCCGATGCGGTGCGAGCGAGCGACGGGCCTCGCGCGATTCGTGCTGTCGCTGGTGCAGTCGCCTTTGCAGACTGCGGCTGAGCAATGGTTCGAGCGAACCCTGGATGACTCAGCGAACAAGCGTCTCAGCGTACCCGAAGCGTTTCTCGCCACGGAGGGGATGCTCAGCATTATCACCAACGTTGCCCGTGGCCTGATCGTTTATCCGAAGGTGATTGAAGCCCATCTGCAGGCTGAGCTGCCTTTCATGGCTACGGAGAACATCCTGATGGAGGCGGTGTCGGCCAGCGGTGATCGTCAGGAATTGCACGAGCGCATCCGCCGGCATTCACATGCCGCAGCCGCACGCGTCAAGCTGGAAGGCAAAGACAACGACCTGTTGAACCGTCTTGAAGCTGATCCTGTGTTTGCAAACGTGGATGTCAAGCGAGTGACGGCGCCGAAGCACTTCATCGGCCGCGCACCGCAGCAGGTGAATGAGTTCATCAAGACGTATGTGACGCCGATTCGCCGTCGGTACCGTATGGTGCTGTCGCGCGCGAGCAAACTGTCTGTCTGATCCGAGCGCCAGCGAGGGATTATCAGGCAATGCTGTAGGTGTATGGACTACGCATCGACCCATCGCTTGCGCTCCGGGCTCGGTTCAAGAGTCTGCGTACAATCGTGAGACTCGCCCGCGACCGTTGACACACCATCGTTCGGACTGTGCCGACGTGCAAAAGCGGTATGATCGAGCACTCATGGCGACCACCGTAGAATCAAAGACCGTCTTCGGGCTTGCGTTTGAAACCTCCAGCGCGCTGGGTAGCGTCGCGCTGGGGCGTGGCGACGTGGTTCTGGAAACTCGTGCGCTAACCGGAGCGAGAAGGCACGCGGTTGAGTTCCTGCCGACGATCGAGGCGCTCTGCAAGGACCACGCCGTCGAGCCTACGTCGGTGCGCAGAATCTTCGTATCAAGCGGACCGGGGAGCTTCACCGGATTGCGCATCGGCATCACCGCCGCCCGAATGATCGGTTGGGCAAGTGGTGCAAGCCTTGTAGCTGTACCGACGTTGGAGGTTATCGCCCAGAACGCTCTTGATGCTCCGGCGCCGCCCGACCGCGTGATCGTTGTACTCGATGCGAAACGCGGGCGGGTCTACACGGCTGTGTTCGCGCGGCGGGGCAATCGGTACGTGGCCACATCGGATCCGGTGGAGGCCGATCCGGCGCAGTTCCTGACCGACCATGCAGCGGACGGCGGCTTGTGCGCGGTGCTGGGGGAGGGCGTGCTCTACTACCACCCGACCATTAAATCGACGCGTATACCGATCCTTCCCGAATCCCTGTATCCGCCTCAGGCCAAGACCGTCTATCGCCTCGGTGTCGCTCGCGCGGATGAAGGGAAGTTCAACGACCACCGCACGCTCATCCCGACCTACATCCGCCCGCCGGAAGCCGAGGAGAAGTGGGAAGAGCGACACGGTAAACACCAGTCGTAACGAATCCTTAAACGGAACCAGGTCCGAATAAACGCCGATAAACCATCACAGTGCCGTCGTAGCGGCGCGCGATGGGTCATCAATCTCCTGCTCGGGCATTGGGGCCACCCACCGTGTGGCGCCGTGCTGGACCGGGCAGTGTTACCTTGCTATAAAGTGTTTCGTTCAATAGCGGGCTGCGCGGTGGAGGTGTTGGGGGCGTAAGCTCTCAAGGAGACGGCCGGCGGTGTTCACCGTCAACAAAAATCCGACGGCAGGGGATCTGCGCAAGTTCGGCTGGGCAATGCTCATCGGCTTCGGTGTGATCGGACTGCTGTTGTGGCTTGCGCAGTGGCTTGGTGCGCGCGAGGCCGGTGTTTTGCACTGGTTGGGAAGCGGCCAGCAGATCACGGCGGTTTGCCTATGGGCACTGGGGATCGTTTTGTGCGCCGTGTCGTTGCTGTCACCGTCGCTGGCGAAGCCGGTGTATGTTGCGTGGATGTCGGTTGTCGTGCCGATCGGGATCGTTGTATCCACGATCATGCTGAGCGTTCTGTTCTTCCTTTTTCTCCCGCTGTTCTCGCTTGTAGTCAGGCTTGGCGATCCGCTGCGCAAAAGGCTGCATGCCGGTGAAACGTACTGGGAAGACTATAAGCCGCATGAAGCGACACTGGAACGGATGAAAAGGCCGTTCTAGGCGCAAGAGGTCATCGCGGGTCGGCAGTCCGACCCTGCGTGGCCGATCGGGGAGTTGTTCCTCGGTTGCGGTCAGGCGCTCGCAGCATCGGAAGGACATCGCATCGTGAACGTTTTGGGCATCTCGTGTTACTATCACGACGCCGGCGCAGCGTTGGTGCGCGACGGTCAGTTGATCGCCGCAGCCGAGGAGGAGCGTTTCAATCGCCGGAAGCATTACAACGGCTTCCCCGAGCAGGCGATCGCCTATTGCCTGCACGAGGCGGGGATCACCATCGATGACGTCGACCACATCGGATTCTATGAAAAGCCGCTGGTCAAGTTCAACCGGATTCTGGAGACGATTCTGGCGGACTGGCCTCGAACGTACTATCCGTGGCTAAAGGCGATTCCGCTCTGGCTGGGCCACCGCCTGCGGATCGGACGCGAAATCCAGGACAAGCTCCAGACCGACAAGGACATCCTGTACTGCCAGCATCACCTTTCCCACGCCGCTAGTGCCTTTCTTGTGTCACCGTTCGAGGAGGCGGCGATCATCACGGCCGACGGCGTCGGCGAGTGGACAACGACGAGCTGGGGCGTTGGCCGGGGCAACGTGATGGACATGCAAAAGGAGATCCGCTTCCCGCACTCGGTGGGCCTGCTGTTCAGTGCGATCACCGCGTATCTAGGTTTTCGTGTCAATGACGCCGAGTGGAAGGTGATGGGACTGGCGCCCTACGGGAAACCTACGTATGTCGATCGGTTCCGCGAAGTCGTCGACATCAAGGACGACGGCAGCGTCCGCCTGAATCTTCGCTACTTCGCGCACAGCTACTCGACGGCCCGAACGTTCAACCACCGTTGGGAGGGACTATTCGGCCAGCCGCAGCGACCGCGAGAAGAAGACCTGACCGACTTCCACCGTGACATCGCCCATTCCGGGCAGAAGATCGTCGAGGAAGCGATGGTCAAGATGGCTGCCCACGTACATCGCGAAACGGGTATGGACAACCTGTGTCTGGCGGGCGGCGTCGGGCTCAATTGTGTTGCCAACTGGCGGATTCTCCAAGAGTCCGGGTTCAAGAACATATTTATTCAACCAGCCGCCGGTGACTCTGGCGGCGCCCTCGGAACGGCGTTTTACATCTACAACTGCGTGCTGGACAATCCAAGGACGTTTCGCATGGAGCACGCGCTTTGGGGTCCGTCGTTCACCGATCAGCAGATCAGAGAAACGCTGTATCAAGCCGAAGCGGCATACGATCACATGACCAACGAAGATGAGCTGCTTACACGAACGGCAAAGATGATCGCCGACGGCAAGGTGGTGGGCTGGTTCCAGGGACGTCTGGAGTTCGGGCCTCGAGCGCTGGGCTCGCGGTCGCTGCTTGCTGATCCGCGAAATCCCAAGATGAAGGATATCATCAACGCGAAGGTGAAATTCCGTGAGGCGTTTCGCCCGTTTGCACCGGCCGTGTTAAAGCAGCATGCGCACGAGTATTTCGACATGCCCGAGGGGATGGACGCCCCGTACATGCTGCTCGTGCCGAGTGTGTTGAAGGATAAGCGCTCGGTCATTCCTGCGGTCACGCATGAAGACGGAACCGGGCGGGTTCAGACGGTTACCGAAGACGTGAATCCTCGTTACTACCGCCTGATCGAGACGTTTGGCCGCCTGACGGGTGTGCCGGTTGTGATTAATACTTCATTTAATGTGAGGGGTGAGCCGATTGTGTGTACACCGGCCGATGCCTATCATACATTCGTGCACACGGGCATTGACGCGCTGGTGATGGGTGACTACGTCGTAACGCGCAAGCCGGACGTCATCGACTACGATGCTGGCATGCGCAATAGCGTCGAGCTGGAGGCTGCCCTGGTGACGGGCGAGAGTGTGACGATTCGATAGGACGGACAGGCTATGGCCAGGCAATCGCTGATTAAAGATTTCCTCCTGTTCATCAAGCACGAGAAGAAGTGGTGGCTGATCCCGCTCGTATCCGTCCTGCTGATCGTCGGCGCGCTGATCGTCTTCGCTGGCTCCTCGCCACTGGCACCGTTTTTGTATCCGCTGTTCTGAGGTTGGTTGCAACCATCACAACCCCGGTACTACAGGCAGACCGACGCTTGATCCCGCGACCACACACACGGTGCCCGACGGACCACGGCGTCCTCGAACCGTAACCGTCATTCGAGCGATTCGTCGTAAACCTCGAGTGAACCGTATCTACAACGCAGGGTGCCATCTATTGCCCGTTTCCTACAGTTGCATTTCGCAAGTTCTTGTCGAATCGGAGCTTACATCAGCGCGTAGAGGCCTTGGCACTACAGGGGCGTTTCCTCGTAGGATTGCCGGCTACACCCGCGCCCTGTTGAGAGAAGCCGAGTTTTTCTTCGGGATCACACTCTGATCGCATGACATCCTGAGCGATCGTCCGGGTCATTCATGGTAAAACCGATGTTGACCGGCTCCGGTTTCCCCGATGACAGGTCGATGAACAGGCTGTTTTGAATTGCTCTTGGCGGTCCGGTATGATACTCGCTGCCGGGCGCGCGGGACGCACGGATGTCAGTTGGAACGCAAACGAGCATGAACGACCTGCTTGAGCACATGCTGAACGAGACGGTCGTGCTGGACACCGATACGCCGATTCTCTACATCGGCAAGCTAGTGGAAATCACCGAACGGACTTTTGTTCTGGTTGACGCGGACATGCACGATTGCCGGGACGGACACGCAAACAAAGAGGTGTACCTGGCTGAGATACGTCGGGACGGAGTAGCCGTCAACCGCCGCCGAGTCGTGGTGATGCGCTCGGTGGTGATCAGCCTCTCGTGCCTGGCGGACATCGTTGTTGAGTAAACGTCGAAATGCAAAAGCGTTGAAAAGTTAAAAAGTCGAGATGAGGCTCATCCTGACGTTTCGACGTTTTGGCTTTTCTCGGAGCAACCCATGAATATATTTGTCACCGGAGGCGCGGGGTACGTGGGGAGTAATTGCATCCGCGGGCTTTGCGACGCCGGATACGGCGTTGTGGCGTATGATAACTTGTCTGTAGGTCACCGCGAGGCGGTTGATCCCCGCGCAACCCTGATCGTCGGTGAGCTCAGTGACGCCGAACTCCTTGATCGGACACTGGCTGAGAGTGACTTCGACGGGGTCATGCACTTTGCCGCATCAACCGAGGTCGGTGAGTCCGTACGGAAGCCGCTATTCTACTACCGCAACAATGTAGCCAACACGCTATCGCTTCTGGAAACAATGTGCCGTCACGGAATCAAGAAGCTCGTGTTCAGCTCGACCTGTGCCACCTACGGGATTCCACCGTCGGTCCCGATCACTGAGACGATGCCTCAAACCCCCGTCAATCCCTACGGGCGCACGAAGCTCACGATCGAGTGGTTGCTGCGTGACAGTGCAACCGCCTGGGGTTTGGGGGCAACGGCACTGCGCTACTTCAACGCGGCGGGCGCAGCAGCCGACGGCCGAACGGGCGAGCATCATGATCCAGAGTCCCACCTCATCCCACGGGTGTTGCGAGTGGCGCTGGGTCTGAGCGAGGAGATCAAAATCTTCGGAATCGATTATCCCACCGCCGACGGATCGTGTGTACGTGACTATGTACACGTCGATGATCTGTCCAGCGTTCACCGCATCGCGATTGAGACGCAGCCGGAGGGGCGGTTTCGCTGTTACAACGTGGGTACGGGACAGGGCGTCAGTGTGAAGGAGTTGGTGGAGGTCGCTCGGGAAGTGACCGGCCATGAGATTCCCGCGTCGCCGTCGCCGCGTCGCGAGGGTGATCCGCCGGAGTTGTACGCCGACCCGACACTTATCCGCACCGAGCTGGGCTGGCAACCTGAGTACACCGATATCCGCCGCGTGGTTGAAACCGCCTGGAACTGGCACCGCAACCACCCGCAAGGTTATGGATCGTAGTTGCGGACTGCGAATTGCGAATCAGGAACCGACAACTCTTCGCGGCATGATGGCGCGATCGAGCCGCGGGTTCAAAGCCCGTTCGGTGCATCGACCGGCGAGATGTTGAACAATTGCGCAGGGTCATACTGAATCATTGAGGAGACCAAAGGCAGTCTGGTCAGCCTTCGCGTGTATGTGGCTTAGCAGATGATCGGACCATGTGTGATCATCAATGCCTTTCCTGTACATCACCTTCAATCCGTGATGTGATGCGCCCGTTGGGCTGATCCCGCCCGATCGCCCCGCATCGATCACATCTACGGTATGCACCGGCAACGTCACCACGGTCGCGTCGCATGACCGATAACGCAACGGCTGGAAGAACGTGTCCGGCTTCTTTCAGACCACCGATGTGTATTGTAGATAAGAAGATGGGGCAGACCCGCGCCGAGACATAGAGCAAGCTCCATTTTCGTGTAGTGGGAGTGTGGACATCGAACACACTTTGGCGAAGGAGAATCCGCGCGGGCTTTGAGTCCGCGGTTCGATATACAAAAACGAAGAACGCTATAGCCTGGCATACCCGTTGCGAGTCAGATTGCCCCACCAACAGGATCGCCGGGAAACGTTCCCTGGAGTCGCACCGATGGACGCCACTGAAATCTGCCCGTTGACCGAAGATGCCGTCGCAAAACTGCTCACCGGCCGGCAAGCCATAAGACCGAATGCGGGCCCCAAAGGACGCCGCAAAGCAACACGCTGGCCCTTTCCGGGAACGGTCGAGTTGTGGATTCCGGAGGAGTGCGGGATCGAGCGGTATACCCTGGCGACCTCAATCAACCTGAGTCTTCACGGCGTCGGCATCCGTTGCGACGAGGCACTGGCACCCGGCCTCGAACTCGCCATCGCTATCCATGAACCTGAAATGAGCTTCCACGGCCGGGCCGTCGTCCGCCACTGCACCGAAATCGAAGAGGACTATCTCATCGGCTTGCAGTTCCGCTTCGATGCGGCGTGAGCAAAGACGCCGAACGAATCCGGTGTCGGCGAGACAACGTCGCGCTGTTTACGATACGCGGTGCTACTCGCCGTCGGGGACGACCTCGACCACGCTGATGGCGTATTGTATGGTAACGTTGGAAGAACCGGATCCGCTCGCGGTCAGACGTAAAAGGACTTCCTCGGTGGCTTCAGCAGTGAACTCACCCGTGTCGGGACTGCCCGCCGATGAGCTGACGTCAATGACCAGCCCGCCGGCCGTCGGAACCCCGAAGTTAACCTGCCCAAACCGATCCTCCGACCCCAAGATTACGTTGACGATGTCCGTCGACTCCAGGTTGAGCTGATAGGTTGTATCAGCCTGCACCTGGAGAAGAAAAAAGTCGGCCTCGTCCGCCGGGGTTATCGTACCGGTCCGTTCACCGTCCATACCGATCGGAAGCGTGACGGCGTCATCCGGGGAGGTTCCATTGTCGTCAAAACCCAGATCCGTAATGAGCAACTCATAGGTAGCGCGCATGGGTCCGCGAACTAAATCGCGAATAGACTCGAGCACGCTGCCGGTTGAGTCGGCTGTGTCCGTCGAGGCATAGGCAAACTCGATCACCACCTCGCCGTCACCATATGCGACAAACATAACAGGCGGCTGCGATCCCTGGGAGCCACCGCCCCACGAGGATGAGACTGAGAACTCCACGGGTTCTGTGAGAGGATCACCCGAGACCACACCTACAATCTCATCGGGTCCTGTCGAGCCGGCGGTCGCCGCACTGACACCGGCGCTGACATGATAGACGTGACCTGCCTCCACGAAGGCGGTTGCGCAAAGCCCCTGTCCGCTGGACAGGTAGCCACTGGCGGTCTCGCCGGGGACGACCTCGATCTCGACCGTCCCGATGGTACGACCGGGGTGCTGTATGCACCCTGGTAGGCCGACCAGGAGGCCGACAACCAAGGAGCCCGGAAGCAACGCACGATGAAGCTGACCGCCGGGCACACGAATCCGTATCAGGTCTTTGCAACGATGCATTGTCATCACTGCGCCTCCCGCTTACATCATACTCGTCCGCCGTGCCGCGATGCTCAAGCGGATCACTCCGAGAAAATCCTCCGGCTCAGCGCTCCGAGAACTACACAACGGTGGTGTCCAAGTCAAGGGGAATGCCATTTACACCATCTTCCATCCGAGCGTCTCCTGACCGGGCAGCCCGACGGATGGCCCAAAGCAGGTGTGGAAGTTACGATGCTGCGCGATGGAGCCACATGTGAACGCTGATGTGGATGTAGCGAGGTCGCGGCAACGAGTCTGGCTCGAATGGGTCGGCTTTGCCGTCGCCTGCGTTGTTTTGATCGCATATCGTCTGCACGCCTTCGAGTTGCCGCTCGAGAACGACGAGTGCAACTACGCCCATATCGGCGGGCGGCTGCTCGCGGGTGACCGGCTGTACGTCGACGTGTGGGATCACCAGCCTTTCGGGATTTTCGCCCTGTTCGCGGGCGTGATTGCACTGTTCGGCGACGCGCCGGAAGTGTTCCGATGGATGACGACCGCTTTCTCACTGTCGTCACTGGGTTTTGTGTTTCTGATTCTGCGCCGTGTTTCCACGACCGGCGCCGCGATATCGGGAGCAATACTCTTTGCGATGGTGTCGTCGGATCCAGGGACAGCCGGCGAAGGGTGCAACCGCGAAATCTACATGAACACCCTGATTCTTGCCGCCTGGTATTTCGCCTTGCGCGGTGGAGACCGGGCCGGAGCGTGGCTTTTTGCGTCGGGTGTTGCGCTGGCTCTTGCATCCATGGTCAAGACGATCGTCGCGGTCCACTGGTTGTTTCTTGCCGTGTGGATTTTTGCCGCCGCATGGAGCAGTGCGGATGCCAATCGCCGCGTTCGATCCGTCCTGTTGTCGTTAATGTGGTTTGCAGCCGGACCGCTTGTCCTGTGGTTTGCTGCGTTTGCCTATTTCGCAGTTACCGGACGGTGGAGTGAATTCATCGATGCGGTTTTTCTGTTCAACCTGAGCTACAGCGGCAGCTCGGAGAGCTTCTTCCTGCGCTTCGTCTGCTTCTTCGCGCCGCACGGGCACCCATTCAAATTTGACAGTGCTCTGCCTCTGTGGATCGGCGGGATCGGCGCGACCGTATGGTTGATCGTTGATGCCATCATCAAGCGAAGCAGTAGCACGTTTGCAATTCTCTTGCTCGTTGTTGGCAGCTACGTCGCTATCTGCCTGCCGGCGAGGTTCTGGCCGCATTATTACTATCTGTTGATCCCCGCACTGGTCATTGCCGTGTCACTGGCCGTTGGACAACTGACCGCGCAGATTTACGATTCCGCAACGCTCAGCCGGACCGCTTCACGAATCGCATCAGCGGTGCTGCTGGCTGTCTTCCCCATCGCCCTGTTTGTCACCGAGTACCGTGAGTATCTGAGTGAGCCGCCGTTCGGCATTACGGTCACTCGCTATAACTCGCGCGACTTTTGGGGTCGCGCGCAGGGTGAGAACGTCCGCCGCGTCACTGATCCCGATGATGAGATTTTCGTGTTCGGCAATGACGCCGAGATCTACTACTACTCTCAGCGGCGGTGTGCTTCGCGATTTACGATGATCACGGGTGTGCAGAGTGGATACGCGGGAGCGGACCGGCGTCGCGAGACGCTGATAGCGGAACTGGAAGAGCGGCTGCCCCGCCTGATACTCGTACTCTTTGACGAGCGGCGTCCGTGGGATGAGTGGAAGGCGTTTTTGCGCAAGCACTACGGCGATCCGATCGGCTGGGATTTCCACGACCGCACACGCGAGCCGATCATGTTTGTCCTCGCTCGCAAGGATCAGCCGGTCGAACCGATCAACTGGGACTGGGACCGCTCGCAGGTCGGAGGCTGGCACCTGGACGACAGGCGGTAGCATTTTTCTTGCCCCATCCCGCTACGGTGGTATGCTCATTGTGTGATGACCTCGGGCACCCTTCAGATCGAGCGTATTCGGAATGAACTTCGGACGAAGCGGATCGACAGGCGCATAGACTGCGTCGAGTCCACCACCAGCACGAACGACGAAGCGTGGCGATGTATCGATGCAGAAGATGCCGACGGGCTGGTGATCTTCGCGGAGTATCAATCCGCCGGGCGTGGGCGGCTGGGGCGAACATGGCACTCGCCGCGTGGGGCCGGTCTGCTGTTTAGTGTCATGTTGATCGACAAGCGCGCCGAACTGACGGGCGGTGAGCTTGGCCTGATCGCCGCCGTCGCCGCGTGCGGCGCGATCACCGCCTGCACGGATGTGGCTGTGACGATTAAGTGGCCCAATGACCTGATGGTGTCGGACCGGAAACTGGGCGGTATCTTGATCGAGTCGCGCGCCAGACCGGATGAAACCCGCGCGTTTGTCGTTGGGATTGGGATCAACTGCCTGCAGCACCGCGGGCATCTGGCGCCGGTGCTGGGTGAATCGGCTACGTCGCTGGAGCTTGAAAGTGCGGACACGGTGGATCGAACGCGGTTGGCGATCCGTCTGTTGACCGAGCTTGATCGATGGCTCGACGAGCCGCAAAGCTGGGACGACGCGGATCTTCACCGTGAGTGGCTCGCCTACGCCGAGCCGATGGGCCGCCGTGTCAGGCTTCAGCACGCAGGACGGGTTTACGGTGGTTCAATGATTGACGTTGACCCCCGTGCTGCGCTGGTGGTGCGGCTCGACGACGGCGGTGTTCGAGCGTTCGACGCAGCCACGACTACGGTCATCACAACCTCTGGTGCAGACGAGCGCTCGACGGCGCAGGATCATGTTGGTTGACCCGGAGGCGAGGATTGGGCAGGAGGCCCTGAACATGCCACAGCCAACGAAGCGACGCCGTGTTACGAGGCGACCCATTGAGCTTCACCGATCCGGCGGACCGTTCATGTGGGGGCTTGTACCCAGGCGCGCCCGTGGTGGAAGAGAGACCCGCAACGATCCGGACGAGTTCACGCCTTCTGCGCAACGTTCCAATGTCAAGCACGTCGAACAATCCACGTGGCGGATCAGCCCTGCAGCCTGCGCCTCAATGCTGCTTGGCGTCACCACCGGGATGGTCATCGCCGGTATGTGCGCCCGGTTCGAGCAGATCTTCGGCGAGTACGTATTGTCCGGTCGGGCGGTTGCGGAAGGTGTCGTCGGCACCACGTTACTGGCACTGGCGATTGGTATATGCGTACCCCAGCGGTTTGCGATGTGGGTTTGTACGGTGGCGTGGCGGCGTTTTCTGTTGCGCGGTCAGCCGTCCGATATCTCAGGTGAGTACCTGAACCAGGCCGGCGCCGATCGCCCGCTCTACTGGGTGGTTTTGTCGGTGATTGCACTCGCTGCGGGAGTTGCAACCGCGCTGCTGCCGCCAAGTGTGTGGCTTGCGCGTGCAGGTTACGATTGGATGTATGCGCACTTCCTCTGGTCGGTTGGACCGCTCGCAATCCTCCAAGTCGTGATCGTGTTTGCGGCCGGTCTGATTCCGCTCACGATCCTGGGACTGGCGGTGTCGTGCGTGCACCATCTGAGCTGTCCCTACGGGCGCTGGGAGACGAGGGCGACGGCGTGGCTGTTGATCGGTGCAGCCGTGGGCACGTTGATCTCGGGCTGGATCGCGATGGCCAACGGTCATGGGAGTCTGATCCTGATCGCCGCGGCGCTGCCGGCGCTGGTTGTCTCACTTGTGTCTGCGGCCTCCGGTTCGTCCGGGAATGAGGGATCGCGTCAGGCCGTCGAGACGGAGCCGGTGCCGCTTCCAATCTGGAGCGATCGCTGGCCGACGCTGCTTCGTGCCGGGATTGTGACAGTCGGAGCGGGAAGCGCGTGCGCCCTGGCCGTCTGGATTGAATACTTCGACAAGATCGGGCTGCGACCTGGGATCTTCGTGCCGGTGATACTGCTGGCGATGGGCGTCGGCGTGCGGATGGGTTGCCGGGCCAAACGTTCCGGACTTCGATCGGTCGGCGGGTTTGGGATCGCGTGCGCAGCCGCCGGCGTCATCGTTGCGGCAAGCACAGTGGTATTCACGGAACCGATTGTCCACAGCAGCGGTGTCGCCGTCCTGTTAGCATGCGTAAGCATGGTCGCCGTCGGCTTTGCTATGGCATACGGACGGCAGACGCTGTTGCATCGAGTGGCAAGCAGATCGTACGCCGGTGCCACAGTTTTGACACGGACGCTCGTCTCCGCGGCGCTGATCGTCTGGCTCGGGGCGCCGATTGCGGTCAGCTTGGTTGGCAGGCCGATCACCCTCGTAATTCTGGCCCTGTCACTTCTGGCCATGGGCGGCACGCTGATCGTTCACGAGCCGGGCCATTCTCCGCGAACGCGGCGGGCGCGCCTTTGTGCCGTGTTCGGTTCGGCTGCAGCGATGATCGTACTGGCGTGGTTTACGCCGCATCTGTGGCGGTGCGATCCGCTTCCGTATCAAACGTCGGCCGGATCGCAACCGGCCGGCGGAGCACATCTCAGCGCGGGGGAGTACAGCCCCATATGCCAAACAGCCGATCCATAGTGTAATGCGAGTGGGACCGACCGCGTCGGCCTCCCGTATCGATCAATCACCCGATATCCAAAGGAGACATCCATGCATTCGCGATATCAGTATCAAAAACACCGGTTGCTCTACGGCGCAATCACGTTCTTCGTCCTGCTGACCTGCATACGCGTGTGGGTCGGGCCGATGACGATCGTCAAGGAAGCCCACGCTCAAATCCCCGACGCCGGGCTGCAGCGTAAACAATTGTTGGAGGAAACTCGCCGGACCAACGAACTCCTTACCGAGATCAGGCAACTCCTCAAAGACCACACGTTCAATGTGCGGATGAAAGGTGCCGATAACCAAGCGGATGCGCCCGCGAAGCGCCGTGGTGGCCGATAATCGCCGGTTCCGGATGCACTAACCGGCGTGACCGGTCCGCTGCCGCTCGTTTCGATCCCGGCAGCGGTTGCGTATGACCGCCATAAGGACCGCGGCGCGATCAGACGGGCGACAAGGGTAAACACACTGCGACCGCATCCGCGTGGTGACCGGATCAGAAGATGCGATCCGCCGGACCTGACACAGTTGCACGACCGTACCGCTTCGTGAGCGCCGGTATGACCTCTTTCTCGCATACCTGCCACGAGCGAGACGCAGATGCCTGCCTCGAGGCAATGCGCCGACCGTGCCTAGCGAGGTTTCTCGTGACGCTTGCCACCCTGATCGCCACATCGACGGCCGTGTTCGCCCAAGACAACATATCGGATGAGCCGGTCCCACGCGGCGCGCCCGCGGAGATCACCGTGACAGCCCGCGGGACCGTGCGGATGCACGTGGCTGATTTACCGCTCTCCACCATCTTGCACCTGCTGTCGCTGGAAAGTCGGCGCAACATCATCGCCTCGCCGGGCGTAGGAGGAACGGTGACGGCGAATCTCTACGACGTCACGTTCGAGGAAGCGTTGGAAGCAATTCTGCTGGCCAACGATGCCGGTTATCAAATCGTCGACAACTTCGTGTACGTCCACACGAACCAGGAGCTGGCTGAGATTAAGGCGGCTCGCGCCGGATCGCCGGTTACCAGGATCTATCGGCTCAACTACGTCTCCGCCGTTGATGCCAAGTCTTACCTCAGCCCCCTGCTCGGAGAGAATGACAGTATTTCGCTTCCGCCTCCTCCGGCAACAGGGCTCAAGAGCGAATCGGAAGAGGGCGGCGGCTTCACAAACGCAGCCCAGGAGTTCATCATTGTCACCGCCCGGGCAGACGTGCACAGACAGATCAGGTTCGTGCTTGACCAGATTGACGTTCGTCCGCCGCAAGTGTTGGTTGAGGCCACGATCCTTCGGGCTGAGCTCACTGACAATAACTCGCTTGGCATTGATTTCACATTGGTCGGCGGTGTGGACCTGGAATTGCTCGGAGCGAGCTCCCGCGGCCTCACCGACCTGACCCTTGGAACTCTACCGCAGGATCGGTTTGAGCAGTTCAACGCGGCGGCCGCTACCGACTTTGCGGGCAACGTGCAGGACGGCGGTCTGACGATCGGAATCATCAAAGACAACGTAGCGCTTTTCTTGCGAGCGCTCGAGGAGGTCACCGACACCATCGTTCTGGCAAATCCCAAGATCCTGGCGCTCAACCGGCAGAAGGGGCAGGTAATCGTCGGTCGGCGCGACGGCTTCATGACGACCACGGTTACCGAGACCCAGGCCGTGCAGACCGTCGAGTTCCTCGAAACCGGCACGCAGCTCGTCTTCCGCCCGTTTGTCGCTGACGACGGATTCATCCGCGTGGAACTGCACCCCGAGGACAGCGTCGGATTCATCAACGCGCAAGGCCTCCCGTCCGAGCAGACAACCGAGGTGACAACGAATGTCATCGTGCGTGACGGTGAGACGATTCTTATCGGCGGGCTGTTCCGCGAAGTCACCACTGACGCCCGGTCTCAGATTCCGGGATTGGGCGACCTACCCGGTGTTGGGGTGCTGTTTCGATCCAACAGCAACTCGACCGCCCGTGAAGAGGTCATCATCCTGCTCACCATCCACATCGTCAAAGACCACGATGCCTATGCGGCCTTCTCCCGTGAACAGATCGAAGCCATCGAGCGTATGCGCGTCGGCTTGCGCCGGGGCTTGATGTGGCATGGCCGCGAACGCATTGCCCAGGCCCAATATGCCAAGGCCCTCGACGCTTTGTCCGAAGGCGATCGTGACAAGAGCTTGTGGCATGTGAACATGGCCCTGCACAACAATTCCCGGTTCATGTCGGCCATTCAACTGAAAGAAACGCTACTAGGTCGGCGCGCGTGGGACGAGGACGGTACGGCCGGCCGCATGTTCCTCCATCGACTGATCTCGCAGGACCGCGGCTATAATCTGCCTGCATTCGGCCGGCCAAAGCCGCCGACGATCGGTGCGGACCGGCCGGTCGGGACCGACAACACAACAGAGGACTTTGACGCTGACTCATAAACGAGCAGGCGCGGGCGGTGAACGGTCATGATACGTTACATACAACTGGTGCTGATCAGTTCGGCGGTCATGACGACCGCCTGCAACGCGTTGAAACATACTGATGCCAAGCTGGAGGCACAGCAGCGATGGAACCACGTCCGCAGCCGTGTCAAGCATCAACTTGCCGAGCAGCAGTATAACGGCGCGTTGTTCGACGAGGCGGTCCGCACGATCACCGAATCGATCACGCTCGATCGCAACCAGGTCGACGCATACGTGCTGCTGGCGCAAGCCAACCTCGAACTCGGTAAGATCGCATCGGCATGGCGATCGCTCGAGGCAGCCGAGCGTCTGGGGCTCACATCACCCGATCGGATCTACCTGCAAGGAGTCATTCTGGAACAAAGGGATCAGCTCGAAGCCGCCGTAGCGAAGTACGCACAGGCCTGGGCGCTTGACCCCAACAATGTGGACTACCTCGTCGCCCAGGCCGAGTCTCTTGTTGCACTGGATCGTCCGGTGGAGGCGATGGAACTTCTCGACGAACATGCGGACCGGCTCGATGATGACGGGACAATCCCCGCACTCACCGCGCACATCGCCGCGCTTATTGGTGACACGGTTCAGGCCTCGAAGCGCTATGAGCAGGCCTTGATCGCCGACCGCGGGAATCGATTGATCGCGGAGGAGCTGGGGCGGCTCCTGGTACGAGCAGGACGGTATGATGAGGCGTTGACCGTCCTAAGCCCGCTCGTTACCGAATCCGGCAGTGACGCTGAGGTGAGCGGTGTAGTCCTGAGGGCACTAGCAACCTGCCATCTGGCATTGAACGATCCGAAATCGGCAAAGCACGTTCTGGCTCACTACGCGGCGCAGCACGAAAGCGACGCCCTCGCCCAACTCCTGCTCGCAAAGGCGGCAATAGCGACGAATGATGTTTGGACCGCAATACGCGCCGTTGACTTGGCGCAGCAGCACGAGCCGGACCGCCCCGAGCTGTGGCTCGTGCGAGCGACCGTCCGGTGGAAACGAGGCGACCTGGCCGGCGCCGCGAGCGACCTCTACGACGTCCTCGCCAACAGCCCCGACGACGTTGAGGCTCATTGTCTCCTCGCGGAAGTCTTGCACGCTCAGAACCGCTCGGAGGCAGCTCAGTCTCACTTTCAGCGAGCGTTGGAAATCGAACCTGACTTTGCATGGGCGACGATTGGACTTGCAGCTGTGAAACGCAGCCAACACAAGCTCCTTCCCCAACCGGCGACGCCCAAGCTCACCTCCGCAACGGATCGCGAGGTGCCCGGCGAATCACGCCCATAGTGCAAATGGGCGTACCGCCCACGTGTCTGCAGCACTCCCTTGAGAATGTGCGTCATCCACCCCCGCGGTAAAAAGGCGCCAGCGTGCCTTGCGGCCCAATTACGGTTCGCACACGGCTCGCGGATTTCGAGCTGTCGTCGTCCTGCAGACCACTTTCGAGCAGGTACCCCCCCCCCCGAAGACGCACGCCCCGAAAAATGGCGTACAAGATTTGACTTTTATCGGGCGGGGATGTATACTATGGTTGGAGGTAGAGGTTTACGGCGGTTTGATGAGCGGAAGTTGATTTTATCATTGTATGCACGATTTATATGTTTATTCCGAATACGTCGAATTGATCGATCCATACGCTAGTATCTATCTGACCGAGTTGTTCCGCCATCTTCCTTGCTCATAAAGACCTATCCGACATCAGGACCGTCATCTACCTAGCCAGAGTGTGTTTCCGCGCTGACGGTTGTGCGCGCTTTTGCGCCGTTCCGTCGTGCGAAGTGTCGCTGACGTTGCGCCGTGCAACCACGCGAAACTTCCTGAAGGAGCGCGATGATGATCAATCGGCTGGGTCAAATAGGTCCGAAGCGGACTGAGCCGAGTTCGGCGGCAGAGTGCTTGACGTACGTTCCAACGCCGAGCCACAGGTGTCTTCCCGCCGGCGCTGACGCGGACCGTGTACCCGGTTGCCATCGTCTCAAAACCGAATCCAAGATCGAATGTAAGACCACAGCCGCCAAGGGAAACCATCCGGGAGCGGGGCGACCCGTTTCCGGTGTGCGGCTGCGATACGAATGTCCCAATCGAGCGTACCTTGGGGTTTTGCCGGTCAACCTCCCGGAATTAACCCCACCCTTCCCACTCCCGCCTTGGTCGCGCTTTGCGTCGCGTACGCCAGGCCGCTGGCCGATCGGCTTCGACCCGAGCCGACGGCGTGCGTCGACGCTGGCGCCACCAGGGTTAAACCGATGCCGGGTCGGGAAGGTAATGAACACGAGTTTTCGGATGCGTGGACCGCTACGGTCGCCTTCGACAGGAGCAAGACACAGAGACGGGCGGTGGTGGGGACCAACTTGCCCCGACTGTGCATAAGAGGGCGACCGGGCGGCTGCGATCCTGTCTATAGTGTGCGTCAAGGTAAACGAATCCCGCCCAGGCCCGCGGCCACCAGCATAATGGGAGCGCGGTTGACGCCCCGCCTCCTACGCCCCACACGCGGGCCGGGCGGTTTTCTTTAGCCCAACCTTCGCAAAGTTGAGTGTGGAACCTCGTTTAAGGGGTCGGGAAGGCGGGTTTGATCCCCAAGGTCTGCACTACAAAGTTACGTTGGTGAGTCCGGCGGCATGAACACTCCT
>Ga0307432_1000802_pt1 | contig 21561 bp, 19 predicted proteins | sample SalMarWE160150MG_FD_202158 | JGI IMG/M metagenome (GOLD analysis project Ga0307432, IMG submission 202158) | Salt marsh sediment microbial communities from the Plum Island Ecosystem LTER, Massachusetts, United States - WE1603-150 | ecosystem: Environmental > Aquatic > Marine > Intertidal zone >...
GTAAAAAAAGGTTTCAGAGTTTTCTGAAAGGGGGTGAAAGTGGTGAAAGTGAAAAATAAATGAGCCTACTCTGGGAAACCTTGTAAAAAAAGGTTTCAGAGTTTTCTGAAAGGATATCTAAAATATATATTAAAGAGGAGGTAAGTAAAAATGTTTAGTAAAAAGAAATTTAAATCTTCACTAGTTTTTGTTTTCTTGATTTTATTTTGTGTAACTTTTGTTGTTGCTGCCGGCGCAGCAGAGCAAGAGAAAAATGGTTTTACTTTTGCTCGGGCAGCTGAGGCTAAAACTTTGTTGCCGACAACAGTACGTAGTCCTGCAGATTATATCCTTTGTAGTGTTTTTTATGAAGGATTGATGGTTTTTAACATTAACGGTGCACCTCAACCACATTTGGCAAAATCCGTCATAGCAGATCCAGATGAAAAAACTTACACTATTGAGTTACACGAAGGAATCTTGTTTCATGATGGTACTGAGCTGACTGCTGATGTTTGTAAATGGAATTTGGATTTGTATATGGAGGAGGGAATATTTAGCACAGCGTTCCTAGGAGAAGTGGAATCAATAGAAGTGACTGGTGATTATACGGTAGTAATGCATCTTTCGAATTGGGATAGCCTCATACCGTATGGTTTAGCACGGCAGGCCGGCTACATGGTTTCACAGGAAGCTTATGAAACAAAAGGAAAGGAACAATTTGAACAACAACCTATTGGAACAGGCCCATTTATGGTGGATAACTGGGAACATGGTGTTGGGATGTCCTTTGTGAAATTTGAAGACTATTGGCAGGGAGAACCTATTCTCGATTATATTAATAGCAAAATATATTCTGAGGAACTTGTTGCTCGGGCAGCTCTGGAAGCTGGAGATATTGATTTAATAATTACGTCGGATTATGATACAGTTCAACTTTTAGATAAGAAAGGGTTCACTATTAATGTGAGTGGCGTTCCTGCTGTTGCCCACACTATGTGCTATAATATGGTTAATGAAGATGATCCGTTTCATAATAGAAAAGTCAGAGAAGCTGTAAGCTGTGCAATTAATGTTGAAAATATTAATAGAATCTTGGGTGGTGGTTACAGTAAAATGTCAACTCATTGGTCACTTCCTGGTTCACTCTATTATAATGAGGATATAAGAGGTTATCCTTATGATATTGAAAGAGCTAAAGAATTATTAGATGAAGCAGGATACTCAGATGGCTTTACTACACCATTGTATATAGAACATACCTGGCCTATCATGATTCAAGCTGGCCAAATAATTGCAGAAGAGTTAAAGAAAATTGGTGTGATTGTTGATATCCAAGTTAAAGAAAACTGGCCAAATTATCTTGGGGGTTGGACAGGCATGTTAATTCATCCTATGGGTATGGCAAATGGAGCTGCTTCTCAGATTTCTGCAAATTTTGTGAAGGGACTTGATTTTGGGCTTGGTGTTAATTCGTTTGTGTTTACCGATGAATTGGATGCTGTGATACGTGAAGCTAGAAGCGCTGATCAGCAAACTGCTAGCGAGTTAATTCAAAAGGCTCAAGCTATGATTTTTGATGATTATATTATGATGAAACCGATTATGATTTCTCCTGTTTTGGCAGCTGTTAATCCTTCACTTCGCGATACTGGATTTGCCGAGGCTACGCTTTATTCAACCACATTGTATAAAGCATATTGGGAAGAAGATTAGGGTATAACAGCAGGATTTAATAATAATTGACATATAGTGCATGGCACCCATAATAAAACGGGTACCATGCACTATATCCAGTATTCATTAGTTTTCCCTACCATTATTCAGCGGTACCTAATAAGATAATAATATGGAAGTACGATTTTTCGAGGAATTTTCAAAAAGGTAATGCATAAGAAAAATTGCACTAAATTTGTTCTTTGATAGTTGAAATCTATTAATGTATTACACTGTAAATTAATAAAAATAATTTCTTGATGAGAAATACTGCTTATTTTCTAAGAGTTTCAACTTCTATATGGATAGCCTACAATTAGCAGATCTAATCTAGCAAGTGTGAAGTTTCCATAATTTTGTATTGCCGCAGCGAGAGCTTGTTTTTATGCCCTGAATATACTGGTGTATCAACAGTTTTTCAAGATTCTAAGTGCAACTTAAGTATAGTATTACCTTCAAAAAAGGGTTATGATAGCAATACATACAAAAAAGTTTACAACTTTTCTGTATGTCGGGGTAAAGCATGATTAAATTCATTATTAAACGGCTTATTCTTTGTATCATAGTTATATTTTTAGTGTCTTTATTTGCATTCTCTATAATGCAAATACTGCCGGGATGTCCTGCACGATTGTCTTTGGGCACTGAAGCACCACAAGAAGCTGTAGACGCACTGCGTATCCAATTAAATTTGGACAAGCCTATTGCAACTCAATATTTGCTCTGGATAGGAAACGCATTACAGGGTGATTTAGGATATTCAATTACTTATAACAGACCAATAGTTTTAATGCTAAAGGAAAGACTGCCAAGAACACTTGGAATTGGTTTGCCAGCTTTACTAATTTCTGTTGTTGTTGGCATAGCTTTTGGTATTCTCAGTGCTGTTAAACGAGGAACAAAAACCGATCAGTTTGTTACACTTTTTTCAACTATAGGTGTAGGAACTCCAGAGTTTTGGTTAGGTATATTTGGAATCTATCTTTTTGCTATAAAGTTAAAAATATTGCCTATACAAGGATATGTGAGTCCATCCGTAGATTTCGGTCAATATATCTACAGAGCAGTTTTACCTGTTCTTAGTCTTTCCATTACTCTTGTTGCATCAATTGCGAGACAAACCCGGTCAAATATGCTTGAAGTAATCAATCAGGAGTATATCCGAACTGCCAGGGCATACGGTATTGCTGAAAGAAGTGTGCTTCTAAAGTATGCGCTCAAGAATGCCCTCATCCCTGTCATCACCATTATTGGTTTGCAAGTAAGGAGAATAATTGGAGGTACAATAATAATTGAAAATGTCTTCAATATTTCCGGTATAGGATCAATGTTAAGAATCGCTGTGATGAATAGGGATTACCTAATTATTCAGGGAACTGTGTTAATTATCTCACTTGTAGTAGTTGGGTGTAATTTTGTGGTAGATATTCTATATGGTGTTTTTGATCCGAGGATTAGAGAAAGGCAAGGGACTGAATAATGGAACTAACTAAAACTAAAGAACAACTTTTTCTAAAAAGAGTAAGAATACTATTTGGAAGAGGAATAATTGTTAAGATTTGTTTAGTTATTATTCTGTTATTCATATTTGCTGCAATTTTTGCACCATTTTTTACAACATATACCCCTACTGAACAATTTCTGATGAATATATTGGCTGGTCCTTCTAAGGATCACCTGCTGGGTACTGATCAATTAGGTCGTGATGTATTAACTAGATTACTTTATGGTGCAAGAATATCGCTATTTATCAGTCTTTTAGCTAGTATAGGGGCAGCAACTATAGGTTCTATACTTGGGATATTAGCAGGTTATATTGGTGGGGTAATTGAACAGGTAATAATGCGGTTAACAGATGCACATCTTTCAATCCCTCCTTTAGTTATGTCTATGGTCTTAGCTGTGCTAATGGGGGGAGATATGTTAGCTATAAGTGTAGTTATAGCAATTTCTGTTATATCAACATATATACGCGTATCAGATAGTTTGGTTCTATCAATAAAAGAAAACGATTATATTATTGCAGTAGAACAAATAGGTCAAAAAAAATGGAAAATTTTATTTAAGCATCTACTTCCCAACTGCTTCCCGCCTCTCATAGTAATTTTTACAATGAATTTAGGGGTAGCTATTATGATAGAGGCTTCGCTAAGCTACCTAGGACTAGGCATCGCTCCTCCAACCCCTTCATGGGGAAATATGGTAGCCGATGGATATAAATATCTTATTGTCAATCCATTAGTTGCGTTATTGCCCGGATTTTGCATTATATTGATTGTTGTGTCTTTTAATATTGTTGGAGATGGTTTACGAGATGCGCTGGATCCAAGGTTAAGGGGTAAACTTTAAATGTTAGATATAAAAAAACAAAAGACTAATTCAACAACACTTTTAGAAGTAAGAAATTTAAAAACTTCATTTTTTACACCCACTGGAGAAGTAAAAGCAGTAAACGATATTTCTTATTATGTTAACAAAAAGGAAATTGTCGCTATAGTAGGAGAAAGCGGCTGCGGTAAATCAGTTTCACAAATGTCAGTGCTCCAACTTATACAAATCCCTCCAGGGAAGATACTAGATGGTAAGATTTATTTTAACGGTATTAATTTATTGGAGTATAAAAAAAACTCTAGAGAGATGCGTCAAATTCGTGGGAAGGATATTTCAATAATCTTTCAAGAACCAATGACATCGTTGAATCCTGTCTTTACAGTTGGTTATCAAATATCCGATGTAATTAAAACCCATATGGAAGTTGATAAAAAAACTGCTTGGGAAATTGGTGTAAAATCTTTAGAAAAGGTAGGTATACCGGATGCTTCTCAGAGGATGAAATATTATCCATTTCAGTTAAGTGGGGGCATGTGCCAAAGAGTAATGATTGCCATGGCAATTGTTACTCGTACTAAACTAATCATTGCTGATGAACCCACTACGGCATTGGATGTAACTACCCAAGCACAGATTATGGAGTTACTTATTTCTTTAGTGCGAGAATTAAATACTTCTCTAGTTATTGTAACCCACAATTTAGGAGTTGTTACACGTTATGCTGATAGAATATATGTAATGTATGCAGGAAAAATTGTTGAATCGGGAACTACTAAAGATTTGATGACAAAACCCATGCATCCATATACTATTGGTCTTTTAAAAAGTGTTCCGAAGGTGGACCAGGATGAGTATTTAATCCCAATACCTGGAGCTCCTCCGGATCTTGTTAATATTCCTCTTCAGTGTTCATTTTTACCAAGATGTTCTTATAATACTGACGTTTGTCAACAAAGAGTATTTCCTGATTTGCGAACTGTCGATGAAAAACAACATCGTGTTGCATGTCATCTCGATTTGGGAGTTCAGTAGATGAAAGTTAAAAAAACTCAAAATGATCCATTGTTGCAAGTAGAAAATTTAAAAAAATACTTTCCATTCAAACGTGGTTTTTGGTCAAAGCAACATATAAAAATGAAAGCGGTGGACAATATTAGTTTTGTCCTCAATCAAGGCGAGACATTTAGTCTTGTTGGAGAGAGTGGATGCGGGAAGACGACCACAGGGAGGTGTGTATTACGTATTTACAAGCCCACATCTGGTAAAATTTATTATAATGGAAAAGAAATTTCCAGTTGTTCTGAAAAAAGTTTTAAACCATTTAGACGAGAGATACAACCAATATTTCAAGACCCATATGGATCATTAGACCCTCGCCAATCTGCTTATTCAACTATAAAAGAAGCAGTAACTGTGGATAATAAACGATGTGTGTCCGTAGAGATCAAGGATAAGGTTGAAGAGTTATTATTATTAGTTGGATTAGATCCAAGAATGGGGGATAGATTCCCCCATGAAATGAGTGGAGGTCAACGTCAGCGCTTAGGTATTTCCCGAGCCTTGGCTTGTTCTCCGAGAATAATAGTTTGTGACGAACCGGTATCGGCCCTTGATGTATCAATACAAGCCCAGATAATTAACTTATTCAAAGAACTGCAGAAAAAATTGAATTTGGCTTATCTCTTCATATCTCACGATTTAGCAGTTGTTCGCCAAATAAGCAATACTATAGGTGTGATGTATCTAGGCAAAATTGTTGAAATTTCGGATAAAAAAGGGCTATATAATAATCCCCTCCATCCATATACAAAAGCACTATTATCGGTTGTTCCTTCTACTAATTATTATCTAGAAAAAAAGAAAAAAAGAATTATTTTGCCCGGGGAAGTTCAAAGCCTCATTAATATCCCATCTGGGTGTCCGTTTAATCCAAGATGTAATAATTCTACAGAAATATGCAGAACTACAATGCCTCAATTAATAGAATATGAGAATGGCCATAAAGTAGCCTGTCATAATATATAATTGTTATTGTGTTAAATAAGAGTTTAAAGGATTAGAAAGGATTAGAAAATGATGATTGTAAGAAATAGTTTAAGAGAAATGATGAAAAAAGAATGTGTAATTGCTCCTTGTGTTTATGACTGTGCTTCAGCAAGAGCTGTCGAATTGTCCGGCTTTAAAGCGATGATGTTTAGTGGCGGTGAATTGTCCGAAGCTATGAACGGAATACCAGATTTAGGCGTGATATCTATTGATGAATTAGTATGGGCTGTTTCTCGCATTTGCTCTGTATCTTCTATACCCATTGCTGTCGACATTGAAGATGGTTTTGGCGGTCCCCTAACTGTTTACCGAAATTGTAAGCGATTGGCAAAAGCAGGTGCTATGGCTATTCAGTTGGAGGATGAGGCACCTGTCAGAGGTACAGGAATTCTTTTACAAGAAGAGTATTTTGCAAAAATCAAAGCAGCTCTTGCTGGCTTGGAGGGAAGCGATTGTATGTTAATTTCTCGTACAAATGTTGATCCTGCTGCTGATCTTTATGAAGGGATTGAGAGATGTTTAGGATCTATTGAATTAGGAGCAGAGATCACCACTATTGTACGCTTAAATAATCTGGATGATGCTAAGAAGATAGCACAAAAAGTTCCGGGATGGAAAATGTATCCGGATTTGGATTCGCGAAATGGGATTCCCGAAGTGACGGTTGAAGAAGTCTATGCATTGGGCTTTAATCTGGTGACAATGCACTATCTTTTAAAAGCGGCTATGAGCGGGATGCTTAAAGCGGGAAAACACAACTTTAAAAATAAGAACAACGTATGGTCGAACGACAATATGAATGAAAAAGGTGTAGGTGGATCAAGCGCAATGCCGTATTTCGATCCGAAAAAGTGGATGGAACTTGAGGGGGAATTCACCGGAACGGTCAGAGAATTCAGTCATCCCGGTATGAACAATTTCAACGCAAAAGAAAGATCAAAGATATAAAAATAGCCGCGGGAATTGACCGTTCAAACGATACGCATGGATGGAAACAATAAAAATTGATAAAGGAACAGATGCATATGGGGTTTATTCGCTGTAATATCAATCTATTATAGATGAAGGAGATACCAAAAATGTTAAGACCGAAATTCGATGCAGGTGTTGAATTTAGTGAAGCCGGTTCATACAAAGCCTCGGAAGGACTATATGGAAATGCACTTTTTGAACTTCCGAAATTCAATACACCTATTACCCCAAAGGAGAATGCGCTTATGGTGCTGAGGGAAAAGAAAAAGCCGTTTTGGCTTCCTAACCTGTACCAGGATTTTAATATCATACAACCGATGGTCATGTCGGACGCGGCTGCCCGGGTACATGGCGGACTGGACTGGTTCGGCGTTGAATGGATACCGCAGCCTGAACTGCGCGCGGCGATGGTCGATCATACCAAAGGACGAAAGCTAGACGATATCACCGTATGGGAGGACAAGATCTACTGGCCGAACTTGAATGCACCGGACTGGGAAAGTAATTCCCGGTTGATGAAAACTGCGTATGATCAGAACCGATTGACCTACGACGTCGTGGTTAACGGCATGTTCGAGCGCTTGATATCACTTTTATCTTTTGAAGAAGCACTGGTTTCGCTGATGCTTAAAAAGGCTGCGGTCAAACGATTCTTTTCTAGACTGACGGACTGGTACATCGAATTGTTTGAGATATTGAAACGATATTACCAAATCGATTTGATTTGTTTTCACGATGACTGGGGATCGCAAAGAACGACGTTGTTTTCAGGGAAATGCCTCAAAGAATGCATACTGCCTTACATATCCTGCCTTGTGGATGCAGCGCATCAAAAGGTATGGTAATTGATAATTTAAAGAATGCAAAATTTTATTACACGCTGGGAAAACACATCAAAAAAGGGTTGAAGTATTTGCAAACAACTGATTTCAGCAAAATAGAAAACGGAAAATACGAAATCGATGGGGAAAACATATTTGCAGTAGTTAATACATACGATACTAAACCGCAAGATGCCTGTCAATGGGAAGCTCATAAAAAATATATTGATATTCAGTATGTTGCCGAAGGATCAGAGAAAATCGGATATGTCAATATAAAGGGACTTAAAATAATCAGTGATTACAACGCTGATAACGATATTATGTTCCTTAAGGGCTCAGGTAATATACTGACATTTGAATCTGGAATGTTTATACTGTTCACACCAACGGACGCGCATATGCCGGGTTTGAAAGCAGGAGAAGCCCAGATTGTAAAAAAAGTAGTGGTAAAAGTAAAAATTTAAGGGGGTGAGAAATATGATTTTTGATATTACTCCTAATCCGGTTATTATTTTTGGGGAAGGGGCAGCTTTACGTACAGGTAAGAGAATGAAGGAGATGGGTTGTAAGAAGGTAATCTGTATTACAGATAAAGGAATTAAGAATGCGGGTATATTAGAAAAGGTAGCTGAAAATGTAAGAAATGCTGGGCTTGAAGTTGTTGAATTTGATGGGGTATTACCAGATCCTCCTGATTATAAAATAGAAGGATGTGCTGAACTTGCCAGAGAAGAAGGGATTGACAGTGTTATAGGTTTAGGTGGGGGTAGTTCTATGGATACAGCAAAATGTGTTAACATTTTGTTAACCAATCCTTCTCCCATTAGTCAATATTATGGTCCTAGTGGTGTGCAAAAAGAAACTGCTCTTGTATTAATTCCGACAACCGCAGGAACCGGTAGTGAGCTTTCAATTGTAAGTGTGGTAACTGATATAGAGAATAAAAGAAAAAGTGGTTGTGTGGGTCCAGCTTTCCTGCCTGATTTGGCAATAATAGATCCGGAATTAACTCTTGGCTTACCTCCGGCAATTACTGCCTGTACAGGTATGGATGCTTTTTCTCATTCAGCAGAAGCGATTACCTCAGGAGTAGCTAATCCTGTGGCAGATATGGAGGCAGAGAAAGCCATATCCTTAATATGTAATAACTTACCAAGAGTTGTGAAAGATGCTTCTAATATAGAGGCCAGGACAGCCATGAGTCTGGCTGCATCCTTAGGTGGTGTTTCCGGGATAAAAGATTCCATGGTTCATTTTGGTCATTCTCTGGCTCACACGATGGGCAGTATGTATCACAATGTTCCCCATGGTGTATTTTGCGCTCTGGTAATTCCTGAAGTAATTAGAGATAATGCCCAGGTTGTTCCTGAAAAAGTAAAGTTAATCGGTGAGGCCATGGGTCTGGAGATGGCAGATAATATGTCTCCCCGGGAGATAGGAGATAAAGTAGCAGGCGCCATTAAAGATTTAAATAATGAGATAGGTATTCCTAGTATCGAAGAAATCGGAATTGATGAGTCCGCCATAAAAGACATAGTTAAGATAGCTTATCAGGATGAAACGGCCATTTTTGCTCCCGAGAAGCTTAGCTATGATCATGCATTAAAGATTTTGATGCGAGTATTTGAAGGTTAAAAATAGTTATATAGTTTAGTTTTGTATTAATGATATATATTATGTTTTTTTCAAAAACCTCAAAATTTTTTTAAGGAGTGATTTATAAGATGGTAAAAGAATACAGAATTAATACCAGGAAAAGGGAAATAAAAGTCAGAGAGATAAATGAAAATGAATTAGAATTTGGTGGCCGGGGCTTAATAGCAAAAATTATGAGCGAAGAAGTAGAACCAAAATGTGATCCTCTAGGGGCCGAAAATAAGTTCATTGTATGTACTGGATTGTTAGCTGGGACCTCTGTACCGACAGCACACAGGCTTTCGGTAGGTGGGAAAAGTCCTTTGACAGGAGGGATAAAAGAATCAAATTCTGGTGGAGGAGCTGGAGGTGCTTTGGCTCGACAAGGGATAAAAATGTTAATTTTTGAAGATAAGCCGGCAGATGGTGAATGGTCTATTCTTGTTATTGATAAGAAGGGTAATGTTGAGTTAAAAGATGCTGGTCAATACATAGGTTTAAATAACTATAAACTTGTAGAGTTACTAAAGGATAAATTTGGAGATGATATAGAGGTTATTTCTATTGGTGTTTCCGGAGAAAGGGGTTATAAGAATTCCACTTTACAGGTAACCGAAGCGGTAACCGGCTATCCAGCTCGGGCTCTGGCCAGGGGTGGAATGGGATCTGTACTGGGTTCAAAAAAAATAAAGGCTATTGTAATTTCAGACCCAGAAGTTAAATATGAACGGGAATTCGCTGATAAAGAAAAATATAATAAAGCCAACCAAAAATTAAAAAATTATATGCGAGAAAGTGAGGAGACAAAGAGATTGAATAGAGTAGGAACCATGTTTAATGTAGATGCGAATGCCCCTTCGGCAGCACTACCTGTAAGGAATTTCCGGGGAGAATTTTTTGAAGATGTAGATAAAATTGATTCTGAAGCTATGGTTAAAAAATTAAATGAAAATGGTGGTAAAAGTGGTATTCCATGTCAAAAGGGTTGTCTTATTGGCTGTTCAAATATTTACAATGATAAGAATGGTAATTATTTAACCTCAGGTCTGGAATATGAAACAGTAGCCATGTGTGGCGCAAACTGTGATATTGCCAATCTTGATTACCTTGCTGAAATTAGTAGATTGTGTGATGATATAGGACTTGACACCATAGAGACCGGATCAACTATAGCGATTTGTATGGAAGCAGGTAAGATCGAATGGGGTGACAAGGAAGCTGCCCTGGGTCTAATTAAGGAGATGAAAGAAGGTACTAAATTTGGGCAATTGCTCGGTCAGGGAACAGAGATTGTTGGAAAAGAACTAGGTGTAGAAAGAATTCCGACTGTCAAAGGTCAATCTTTGCCCAGCTTTGATCCCAGGAATCAAAAAGGAATGGGGGTTACCTTTGCTACTACAGCTATGGGAGCAGACCATACTACTGGTATAACTCTTGTAATAGAGGGAATGGACAACATGCGAAATACAACCCAAGTAGTCTTATCTTCTGTGATGCAATCTTCTTCAGCAACTGCAGATAATATGATGTGTCTATTTGGCTGGTTTTCTCTCCTAGGATCAGAGTATATTGTTGATGTTTTGGAAGGAATTTATGGGGGGGAATGGGATATGGAAAGAGTTATTGGTATTGGTGTAAGAACGATAATGATGGAAAATGAATTTAATAAAAAAGCCGGTTTTACTAAAGAAGACGATCGTTTACCTGACTTCTTTTATAAAGAAAAATCTCCTGCTACCGGTGCAGTATTTGACATCAGTCAGGAAGAAATCTCAAAAGTCTATGATAATTTATTAGTAAAGTCTGTGATAATATATTAGTTTATTGGGATAAAAAAGTGTAATATAAAAAAACAGTTTTTTATGGATGAGATAGGTACTGATGAAGAACAAAAAAAGTAAGAATTTGTCCAATAGAAAATGTTTGTTTTCTATAATACACAAAGAAATATTTTTTACGGTCTTCGATTTTATCAATAAAAAGTAGAAGTAGACCTAGAAATTCTTTAAAATTTCGGTTATGCCGAAAAATGTTTTGAATTTGTAAAAAAAAGCTATCCGTGTATGGAATTACTAATGATATAAAAATTTATTTCGAAGAAACCTTTGGATTCGTTGTTTCGAAGTCTTTAATAAATTTTAAAGTAATTTGGTACTATCTTTTGAAAATAAATATGTCAATAACTTTAGAAAATCTTACACTAAACAGAAGTTAATTATTCTTAGAAAATGTCACCTGTAACGGTCCTAAATCAGTCATGCTTGGTTAGCGTTCTTATTAACCCGTAGGATAGAATACCACGGGCTTGCCCGTGGATGAATTAATAGGCGGAGATATGCTAAAATGTTCACATGGAGATCAGGCTATCAGAACACAGAGCAAATCGCACACAATAGCATATCGTATGGATACCCAAATATCGCCGTCGTATCCTAAATCCTGGATTAAGAGGATACCTGAGAAAACTTTTTCCTAAGATACTAAGAAGCCTTCTAGGTTGTGAAATCATAGAATACAATATACAGGTAGATCATATCCATATGGTCTGATCATATCGACCAAATATAGTGTGCTAAGGTGATAGGCAAAATCAAAGCCCAATCATCAAGTAGATTCAGGAAAAAGTTTTCCTGGCTGTCCAGGGTATACTGGAAGGAGAACATCGTCTGGTCACTGGGTTACTTTGTCTAAACAGTCGGTATCGATGAAAAAAGTATAATAGAATATGTCAAATTCCAACAGAGCCAGGATTTAGGTCAAGCGAAGCTTGAATTGTTTTAAAAGTGACACAGGCTTGCCCGTGGGTATCTAAAGTAAATAATGATTTAGTTAGTTGTTAAACTGACTTATTTCCGTGGAAAAATAAGTAAATAAGGAGGTATGCTAATGACAAAGATCATTACCGCTAAAGAAGCAGCATATTTAATAAAAGATGAAGACACAGTTGGATGTTCTACCATGGGACTGGCAGGATGGCCAGAAGAAGTGGCTCAAGAAATTGAAAAACGTTTTCTTGAAACTGATAAGCCACGTAATCTAACAATAAAACAAGGTTCAGCTTGTGGTGACTGGGGAGAGAGAGGGATAACAAGATTTGGGCATGAAGGACTGGTAAAGAAATGGGCTGCCGCCCATGTTGGCTCTGCCGCCCAGATGAATGAACTGGTTAAGCAAAATAAGATACAAGCTCATTGTTTACCTCAAGGTGTGGTTGTAAATTTGTGGAGAGAAATTGCAGCAGGTCGGCCGGGACTTATCACAAAAGTAGGTTTAGGTACATTTGTTGATCCCAGAATTGAAGGTGGAAAGATGAACGAAGTTACAACTGAGGAGTTAGTTGAATTGATTGAGATTAAAGGAGAAGAATATCTTTTATATAAAACTTTTCCTATAAATGTAGCATTAATAAGGGGAACCACTTGTGATGAAAATGGAAATTTAACTATGGAAAAAGAGGGATTTATAAATGAAGCGTTAGCTTTATCACAAGCAACAAAAAACACAGGTGGTATTGTTATAGCCCAGGTTGAATATATTGCAAAAGCAGGTACACTTTATCCTAAAAGTGTACAAGTTCCTGGTGCTTTAGTGGATTATGTTGTAAAGGCTAGCAAAAAAGAGGCATGTTGGCAAACTGAAGCCTTATATTACGAGCCATCATTTTCTGGAGAAATGAAAATTCCGCTATATTCTATTCCACGGCTCCCATTAGGGGTTAGGAAAATAATTGCTAGGAGATCTTCAATGGAATTAAAAGAAGGAATGATGGTAAACCTTGGAGTTGGAATGTATTCAGCGAGTGTAGCATTAATTGCAGCTGAAGAAAATTGTTCAGATAAAATTATACTAAGTGCTGAATCCGGACAATTTGGCGGAGTGCCCGCAAGTCCGCCTAATTTTGGACATTCATATAATCCTGAAGCAATGATTAATCATGGAGCAATGTTTGATTACTATGATGGGGGAGGTATTGATGTAACATTTTTGGGATTTGCTCAAGTGGATAAAACAGGGAATGTAAATGCAAGTAAATTTAGTGGTAGGTTATTGGGTCCGGGGGGTTATATAAATATTAGTCAAAATGCTAAAAAAGTTGTATTTTGTGGAACATTTACTGCAGGAGCTGAGATAGAAGTAAAAAATGGTGAAGTAATTATAAAGAACGAAGGTAAAAAGAAAAAATTTATAGATGAGGTTGAACAGATTACTTTTAGCGGAAAATTTTCTTCATCGAAAGACCAACCTATTTACTATGTAACAGAAAGAGGCGTTTTTGTATTAGAAGATGAAGAACTTGTTTTAATTGAAATTGCACCTGGAATATATTTAGAAAAAAATATATTATCGCAAATGGAATTTAAACCGAAAATTTCTGATGACTTAAAAGTAATGAAAAAAGAGCTGTTTGTAGAAGAATGGGGTAAGTTAAATCAATATTTATAAATGGTTAAAAAAGGAGGAAAATTAAAATGGCTAAAACTTATCGAGTGGGTATTGTCGGTGCAGGAACAATGGGGTCGGGTATTGCCCAAAAGATGGCCCAGGAAGGTCTAGAGGTTACGCTTTTAGATATAAATGAAGAAAAGGTTAAAAAAGGAATTAATGGAATAAAAGAAATGTTGGATCAGGGTGTAGAGCATAATGTTTTTACCCGTGAGAAAGCAGGTGCAACCCTGGATCGTATAAAAGGAACAATATCTTATGAAGATCTCAGAGATATGGATTTGGTAGTGGAAGCGGTTTTTGAAGATCAAAAACTAAAAGGTGAAATTTTCAGGAAGTTGGATGAGATATGTGAGCCTAAAACGATATTTGCTTCCAATACATCAAGTTTATCCATTAGTGAACTTGCAAAGAGTACAAACAGAAAAGATAAATTTATTGGTATGCACTATTTTTTCCATCCGGCTAAAAATAGACTTTTAGAAATAACTCCTCATGAAGATACCAGCAAAGAAACACTAAAAAAAGTATCATTTATAGGGAAGCTACATGGCAAGACAATGATTATTGCTAAAGATGCTCCCGGTTTTGTAGTAAATAGATTTTTTATTCCTTACTATGTTCAGGCTATTCGGGTTTTAGAAGAATGTGTTGCTAATATTCCGACTATAGAAAAAGCTGCTAAGGAAGCATTTGGAGTTGGTATGGGCCCTTTTGAATTAATAAATGTTTCGGGAATGGCCGTTTCTGCCCATGCGCCTAATGCTCTCAAAGATGAATGTGGTAATTTCTATGCACCACCGGATATATTGAAGAAAAAGGCTGAAGCAGAAGAATTATGGGATTTGAATGGTGAAGTAGAAGAGGATAAAATAAAGGAAGTGCAAGAATTATTATATGGAGCCGTATTTGGAGTAGTTTGTACTATGGTTGATGAAGGTATTGTAACGGTAGAACAAATTGATAGAGGGGCAAAAGTAGGTTTGCGCTGGGAAGAAGGACCATTTAAATTAATTAACAAAATTGGTATAGATAAAGCTTATGAATATGTAAATAAAGTAAATAAACGATATCCAGATTTAGACTTTGAAATACCTGAAACTCTAAAAGATCATTATAAGTCAAAAAAACCTTTTGAATTTAATTTTGTTGATACTACAATTGAAAATGGTATTGCAAATATTAAAATTAATCGTCCTGAAGCAATGAATGCTCTAAATGATGAAGTATTTAATCAGTTAATTGAAGAATTTGATAAAGCAGAAAAAAATAAAGATATAAAAGCAGTAGTAATAAAAAGTGCCGGAAAAGAATTTATTGCCGGGGCAGACATTAAATACTTTGTAGAAAATATTAAAAATGATACTTTAGATAAGACAGTTAAATTTACTAAAAGAAGCAATAACTTGTTAAGGAGATTTGAAACATCTTCTAAACTAACAATTGCTCTAGTAGATGGTTTATCTCTCGGAGGGGGAACTGAACTTGCTTTAGCATGTCAGGCAATTGTAGCTACACCTGAGGCTAGTTTTGCTCTCCCCGAAACTGGTATTGGTATTTTCCCTGGAAATGGTGGCATGATCAGACTTGCCCGTTGCCTAGGCCCAGAGGTGGCAAAATACTATGTATTTACAGGGGAAAGACTGACAGCAGAAGAAGCAGAAGAAGTTGGTATTATAACAAAATTAGTTGATATTACTGAGGTGGATAAGGCTATTAAGCAAATTATTGAAAAAGGTAAATTTGACAAATATGCTGATAGAGAATTGCCAGATAAATATGAAAAGATAAAGAAAGTATTTAATAAAAAAAATGTACTTAAGTTATTAAATGGTGAGATTCCTGATGGAATAGACAAAGAATTTGCAGAAAAGGTAGTTAAAATTCTATCAAATAAAGCACCAATAGCATTGAAAATGGCAAATGAAATAATTGATGAACAGATGAAAGTTTCTATAGATGAAGCAATTGAAATTGAGATAGAACATAATACTGAAATATTCAATACAAAGGATGCTCTACTTGGATTAACAAATATTGGAAAAAAAGTTGAGTTTAAGGGTAAATAAACCAAATAAAAGAGAAGAAGGAGGAAATAAAATTTGTTTAAGAATGCGTATATTCCATATGGGGGTTATTACAGTACACCGTTTTCTAAATGGCAGCATAGTTTGCAGCATAAAAATGCAGTAGAATTAGGTGGGCAAACAAGCAAACGCTGGTTTGAAGAAAAGGGTTTTGACAAAAACATGTTGAATTATTTGTATCTTGGAATTACAGTTGGGCAAAAAAGTTTCTTTTTAGGTGGTTCTTATGCTGCACACGAAATGGGATTAAGGATACCTGGTCAGACAGTGATGCATGCATGTGCTACTGCAACTACTTCAGTTTATAATGCAAGTCTGGCAGTTGAAAACGGTGATTGGGAAATCACATATTGTTTACTGGTCGACCGGTGTTCTAATGGTCCACATACAATATGGCCGAATCCCAAAGGCCCAGGTGGAGAGGTAATTTCTGAAAACTGGAATATGGACAATATGAGTTATGACCCTTCTACTGGTAAAGGAATGTTGTTTACTGCAGAGAGAGTAGCAAAAGAAAATGGATTTACCAGAGAAGAAGCTGATGAATTAAGTCTGCTACGATATCAACAATATCTTAATGCACTTGAAAATGACAGAGAATTTCAGAAAAAGTATATGTTTTCAGTAAAACTGGAATCACGCAAGGGTACCAAAATTATCGAGGAGGATGAAGGAATAATTGAATCAACAAAAGAAGGTCTTGCAAAATTAAGACCAATGGTGGAGGGCGGTATACACACTTTTGGTTCCCAGACTCACCCTGCTGACGCTAATGCAGGTATAATTATAGCAAATAAAGAAAAATCATTAGAACTAAGTGAAAATAAAAATATTCCAATACAAGTAATAACTTATGCATGCACACGAACTGAGAAAAAAGGCTATATGCCTATAGCTTCTTCTAATGCGGCTAAAATTGCACTTAATAAAACAGGATTAACCGTTGATGATATTTCAACAATTAAAACCCACAATCCTTTTATTGTTAATGATCTTTATTTAGCAAAAGATCTGGGTATTGATAAAAAAGATTTTAATAATTATGGAAGTTCAATGATTTATGGCCATCCACAAGCCCCAACCTTAGCAAGAATATTAATTGAGGCAATAGAAGAAACTGTACTCAAAGGAGGAGGCTATGCTTTGGTTACCGGTTGTGCGGCAGGAGACACCGGGGCTTCAATAATTGTAAAGGTTGGTTAAGGTAAAATATTAGAGGATGGCAGTTAGTTATAATAGTAACATTTAACTGTTATCTTCTATAATTTAAAAATGATTGAAAAAAGGATATTAATATTTATTATTAAATAATTACTAGAAGATCAGGTTCATAGATTTTTTATTAAGCCGCATAAAACTCCAGACTCCTGTCTGGAGATGTAGCGGCCGCCCGAAGGGCTCAAGCTCGTTTTTCGCTTGTAGCCAAAAGATGCCCCCAGCTCCTGCTGGGGGAGTTTCACTTAAAGTGTGTTACTTTCAAGTGCTGTTTACACTTGTTGTTCTTTCCTATAGAAAAATGATACGATCTATCGAGATACTGTGTTAAAAGTTAACCCAAAAACTCTCTTTTGGACACGATATTTTGTTAAAAATAAATAAGTACTTAAACTGAGACATATTCGGTTTTATCCCTGTAAATAGCATGGGCAATCAGGATCATCTTGCGCATAGCAGCAATAACCGCCATTTTTTTCACTTTATGGTTTTGCAGTAATCTCTGGTAGAAGGCTTGAATCCTGGGATTTACCTGGATAGCACTCAGCATGGGCATATAAAGCACCTTCATGATGAGCCTGCTGCCGTGTTTACTGATTTTCGGTTTACCGGATACCGATGTTCCGGATTGATGTTGTATCGGATCCAATCCGCATAAAGCGGTGATCTGATTTCGATTAGTACCTTGATAAGTAATAAATAAGTAAAGCAGGGCAGGAGCCGATTTTTCTCCGATCTCGGGGATAGTTAAGAGTCTCTGGTAGTCCGCTTTTAACCGGGGATGTTTCAGGATATAGGCCGTGATCCGCTTTAAGATTTGTTCCTCTAATCTATAAGCCCTTTTACCTTCTTTTTGAAGCAGTTGAAGCAGATCTTTATCCCGGACATGTTCCAGGTGATTATCTAAAGCTATACATTGCTTCATAGCCAGCTGATAGCTTACCAGATAGGCAGAAAGGGTCTTGGCTTCTTTATTTTACCTTAAAAAACCACCTTCTTTGAAGGTGGTAATGGTTAAATGGTTTTACCATAAAAACCGATATATATGTTAAGATAAGATATGACTAAATGGAAAAAATTATCCCATACAATCTATCAATGTAAATACCACATAGTATGGTGTCCAAAGTACAGGTACAGGATACTAAAAGATGCAGTGGCTGAATTTGTGGAGCAAACCTTAAGGATGCTATGTGAATGGAGAAGCATAGAAATACTGGAAATGAATGTAAAAGAAGACCATATACATGTGATACTTTCTATACCTCCCAGATTATCGATATCCGAAGTAATGGGAATGCTAAAAGGCAAGACAGCAATAAAACTCTTCAAAAGCTTTCCTACTCTCAAGAAGAAGCCCTATTGGGGAAAGCATTTTTGGAGTCGGGGATATTGTGTAAGTTCTATAGGTTTGGATGAGAATAAAATAAGAAAATATGTAAAATATCAAGAAGAAAGAGAAAGACAAGAAGAAGGTGACCAACAGGAATTTGGCCTCTTTTAGAGGCCTCTTAAACCCACCTGCTTAGCGGGTGGGTTGTTTAGTAATTCTACAAAGAAAGCTCACTAGTTGGGGTAAGATTTTTAGGTGATTTTATGCACAATAACCTTAAAATCTTTATGAACCTCCCCCGCTTTACTGGACACCAGGTTAAGAGCTATAATTAAATTAAAGGAGGTTCAGAAAACATGGAAGGAAATCGAAGACAATATAGTGAGGAATTCAAGAAAGATGCAGTCGGGCACAGTCTGACATCAGAAAAGACAGTAGAAGAAGTAGCCCATGACCTGGGGATAGCCCATAGTAATCTAAGGAGATGGCGTGCCCGTAGATTCATTCCGGTTTATTCGGGAACACGCTGATACAGAAAGTGTCACGAAGATGTGCCAGGTGCTAAAGGTTCCCCGGTCTGGGTATTACCAGTGGATCAAATATCCTGACAGTCAGAGAAAGATAGAAGATAGGGACCTAAAACAAAAAATAGTTGAAATACACAGTAATAGTCGCAGGACCTATGGGAGTCCCCGAATCCATCAGACACTTTTAAGAGAGGGTTATCAGGTGAGTAAAAAGCGGGTGGAAAGATTAATGAGAGAAGCAGAAATTCATGCTATGGCCAAAAAGAAATACCGAGCTACTACTGACTCTAAGCACACACTGCCGGTGGCAGCAAACTCTTTAAATCGCCATTTTAGGGTTAATAAGCCCAACCAGTTCTGGGTGGCCGATATCACCTATATCTATACCCAGGAAGGCTGGCTTTACCTATCCACCATTATGGACCTGTATTCCCGTAAAATCGTGGGATGGTCAATGAAAAATAGGATAACACAAGAATTAGTGTCAGAGGCCTTACATATGGCCATCAAGCAGAGAAAGCCCTCTCGGGGTTTACTCCTGCATTCAGACCGGGGTAGTCAATACGCTAGCTACTGTTACCAGGTATTACTTAAAAGAAACGGTATGTTATGTTCTATGAGTAGAAAAGGGAATTGTTGGGATAATGCAGTGATGGAGAGTTTTTATCGGACCTTAAAGGTAGAACTGATTTATCAGAGAAAGTATGAAACGAGAATCGAGGCCCAAAGAGATATATTCGAATATATAGAAATATTTTACAACAGAGAAAGATTACATTCTTCTATAGGGTATCATAGCCCTGAGGAATACGAAAAAATGACCATGGTTGCTTAACTGAGTGTCCGTTTTATCGGGGGAAGACCATTACCCAAACTATCAAATTTGGTTTTAATAAGAAACTTACTTCTTTCTATTTTAACTTGGGCAAAATTCATAGAATTCAAGATTTCTTGAATCTTTTGTGGTGATGCTTCAAGGTTAGCCTTTTTGAGCTTGAATTCCAGGGTTCTCTCTAAGAGAAAGGCCAGAAAGCAGATCACAAAATGACCTTTTATCCTGGATTCGGTCCAGTGGAACACCGTTTTTCCGAAAGAGTAGTCTTCATGATGCGAAATGATTCTTCTATCTTCCAGAGGGCCTGATAGGCTTTAAGAACATCTTTTGCAGTAAGATTCTTTTCACTATTCTGGATACCGTAATATCCATCAAATATCTTATCTTTTTTGATCGCTTCATCATCAAGGGTCCAGTTGATATTGGAGTGAACCCCTCAGGCTAGACACTTTAAGTCTTAACACACCATGCATTCCCGAGAGCTATTCTTTGCCAATAACCTCTCGCATTCCTCTGGAGGCCGATAGCCCAAAGAGGAATGCAACCTCTTCCTATTATACACATCTTCAATAAAATAGGGAATCCTTTCTATTACATCAGAAAAGGTTTCATATTCCCATAAATATACCTCCTCTTGTTTTAGGGTTTTAAAGAATGATTCGGCAAAGGCATTATCATAAAGATTACCTTTGGCAGACATACTTATTCTGATACCATTATCTTTAAGTATTTTGATGTAATCTTTACAGGTATACTGGATACCTTGATCTGAATGATGAATTGGAAGGTATGCGAAGATAAATGCGGAAAAGAAGGGCAAGAAACCGGATACATTTTATTTTTTGGGATTTACTCACTTTTGTAAATAGCAAATGAAAAGTACACCATATTTCAGTCGAAAAGTGCACCACTTTTTCTAAAAAAATAAATCAATCTAGACCATATTTCCCTCCTTTCTTAGTTGACCATTAATTTTGCTTTGCCAGCCATTCCCTGGTCTCCTTCAACCGGTAAGAATTACCATTCATATTGAGAATATAGGATTTATGAGTAAGCCTGTCGATCATGGCTGCCGTCATCACCGAATCTGAAAAGATTTCATTCCACCTCTCGAAGGAGAGGTTGGTGGTAATGATGGTGGATTTTCTGCCGGCCCGCAGAGAGAAATGGGTAAAGAGTAGTTCTAACCCTTCCTTGTCAAAGGAAATATATCCCAACTCATCGGCTATAACCAGATCATACTTTTCAAATATAGACTCCAGTCTAATTAAGGTCTTTTCTGATCTGGATTCTTTTAATTGATTGATCAGTAAGGGTATGGTGGCAAACAGTACCTTGTATCCGGCCATACAGGCTTTGATTCCTAAAGCGATGGCCAGATGTGTCCGGGACTGCCGGCTAGAATCACATTCTGACCATTTTCGATGAAATCAAGGCTGGTAAGTACTTTGAACCTTTTCCTGGCATCAGGAGGGAGATCGCAAATCGATAATTCCTCCAGGCATTTTCGGTAGGGAAAATTGGCCAGCCTGATTCTATTTTTCTTACTGCTTTCCAACCTGAGATCAGATTCCTTTAAAAGAAGATTATATAAAAATTCTTCATAACTTAAATTTTT
>Ga0307432_1000807_pt1 | contig 21514 bp, 15 predicted proteins | sample SalMarWE160150MG_FD_202158 | JGI IMG/M metagenome (GOLD analysis project Ga0307432, IMG submission 202158) | Salt marsh sediment microbial communities from the Plum Island Ecosystem LTER, Massachusetts, United States - WE1603-150 | ecosystem: Environmental > Aquatic > Marine > Intertidal zone >...
TTAATCCCACAACCTTTCCAGAGTGGCTCACTTTTAAACGACCATTTTTGGCTCAGTTTATCACGACCATTTACAACGAGTCCTATGACGGTGGTGTAGATGCTTATTTCGTAAATGAAGAAACTAAAGCAGTTTATTTCATTCAATCGAAATTTCGGACAACCCAAGACAACTTTCAGGAAAAAAATATTTCGTTTGACGAACTACTAAGAATGGATGTTGACAGAATTACCGAAGGACAAGAAACCGACGAAGATGGTAACAAGTATAACGGTAAAATAAAACAACTTCAAAGGGACATAAATAATGTGTCCGACATAGGACGATACTCTTACGAGATAATAATCCTTGCCAATTTAAAAGACTGCAAACCCAGTCAATTACGAAAACTGACAGGTGGGTTTTCTGCAACAGTATTTGACTATGAAAAAACATATAGCGAATTGGTTTTCCCTGTTGTCTCAGGTACCTATTATAATGAAAAAGAGCTTTGTATTCGTCTAAATTTGTCAAACACAACCCTGTCTAGTTCTAGAATAAGCTATAATGTTAATACTAATTTCAAATCTTGTGATATAAGTTTGGTTTTTGTGCCGACAATCGAAATAGGACAAATTCTATATAAATACAGAAACTCTATTTTAAAATTCAACCCAAGGAGTTATCTGGAACTTTCTAATAACACCGTCAATAAAGATATATCAAAAACAATAACAGAACGAACAACAAATGAATTCGCATTATTTAACAATGGCATAACTATGCTATCTGAAGGCACAAATTTTAATGAAAGAGTCGGTGTTAAAGATCAAGCACAGGTAGTTGTGACAAATCCGCAAATTATTAATGGTGGGCAAACGGCATACACACTCAGCAGACTTTATGAGCAATCAATAAAAGGCGGAATCCCCAGTGATATTTTTGACAACAAAGAGGTGTTAGTTAAAATTATCACTTTTAATATTGAACCAAAAGATGACCAAGCACAGCAACTTTCATTGATTGAAGATATTTCAAAAGCTACAAATCAACAGACACCTGTTGATGAAGCCGATAGAAGGTCCAATGACAAAATCCAAATTGAAATACAGAAAGCATTATTTGACAACTATGGATTCTATTACGAAAGAAAAAGGGGCGAGTTTGCAGATGGTGTACACGAAAAATATATTAGCAGGTCTCAGATTGTTGACAGGGACACATTCTTGAGGCTTTGCATGGCGTGTGATTTTCGTCCTGCCATCGCCAGACGTACCAGTTCTAAAGTTTTATTTCGCGAAGATAATTTTTCCAATACATTGTCAGACAAAACACGGGCGCATGAATACTTTTTCGCTTACCGATGCTATTTATTATTGAACGAGATTGAAAGGCAATTCACAAAAGAACCAAATAATCAATATGGCGTAGTAAATTATGGTCAAGCCTTACGGTACGGCAAATATGCTGTTATTTCCGTTTGTAATTTCTTATCGCAAGACAAAACGCTAGAAAGTGCAAAACAACTAGTAGAACCAATTTTATCGAATTGGTTGAAGTTCGAGGCATACGCTGTTTCCATGCCAACGAACTCAACATATTTTAGAATATATGTTGACCCTGACACCGAAGAAAAACAAAAGGAGTTGAACTATTCTGGTTATTACAAAGGCCGCACTTTGGATGAAGATTTAGGTAAATTCTTTTTTGAAATACCAATGGAAAAGTTAGAAGGCGAACCAGGCGCTGCACATTGACCGCAAGGGGCGCTGGCTTATTGCCTGTTGCCCCTTTTTTGTTTCCGGTGGGCGTTGGATCCGCTGAGTCCCCTTGCGGCAAGTGAGCTTAACGTTAGGCAAAGTGACGTCAATTTTACCAAAAGTATATGAGCACAAACGGTCAGGAACATCATGGCAAACGTGCTGAAACAACAGGAAAGCCTTACTTCTGCTTTTAAGAAAAGAGTAGTGCTTGGCTTAGGACTTGCTGTTTCCGGTGTAGTGATCCTAATATTTTTTACACAACTTGGAATAGTTGGGGTAATTTTAATTATCTCAGGGATAGTACTGATAGGTAGAGGACATAAATTTCAGTTAGGAGCAACTGGGGAAAGTTTAGTAACTGAGGCACTGTTGTACTTTCCAGACGATTGGCATATATTTAATGACATGATTGTTGGACGTTCCCAAATTGACCACATAGTTGTTTGTCCTAAAGGTATATATACAATAGAAACAAAAAATTATCAGGGCACTATTTATGGAAATGCAGAAAAACCGGAGTGGTATCAGGTCAGCAACTATGATTACAAAACAACTTTTTATAATCCTGTTAAACAGGGGAACGGGCACTCGCTCTCATTAAGCAAATATCTTGAGAAGAGTGGTTTCAAAAAGATTTGGGTTAACACAATAGTGGTATTTACTGAACCAAGTGTTGAGCTTAAGGTGTTTTCTCCCAAGACACCAGTAATTTACCTATCTGAGTTAAAAGAGTTTTTTAATAAGGAAAATCAGGTTATGAACCCCAGTTACTGCAATAAAATAGCTGATTGCGTATCTAAGCTAATTCCTGCTAAAAATAAAAGTGAGATACGGGGTCAGATTTGATAATTGATTTTATGAAAAGAATCGAAAATGATCATCGCCTAACCTATAAGGATTGATTCGACCTGAAAGGTCGATTTCAATCTATTGTTCAAGAAGCCCGGTTTGGCGATATTTTCTCTATAGGGTAAAGATCCGGTGGTTGGTGAGGCAGTAGGTTCAGGAATCTGCATAAAGGAGATTTCCCAAGGACAGTCAACAGGGGAACTGTTTGAAAAAAGCTTTGGTTTTGCTCAAAAATGAGTTTTCCATTGTCCTTGACTCCTGATTTACCGTCATGAGGACAGAGCAAGCCTGTGCCGTGCTGATAGATACGGCCTGTTGAGGGTATCAATGAGTGCGGGACGTAGTTGACTATGTTGACAAATCAATGTCAATCTCCAGAAAGGAAAACCGCGAAAAGGTGGGCCTGGGGGATAACCAGGCAGGCAAGGCTATATTCGCCCGGGACGCTTTAGCATTTGCTCGTCAGAGGGATTGAGAAGGGAATGATCGAGGACTGTGGGATTCCCGTGGCAGAGGCATTTCGTCAGGTTGGGTTTCAACCTCGGCTTTTTCCACGATAATCCGACGGATAAAGAGTTATTCAACATAGTCAACTACGTATTTCACTGGCTCTTGCATTCAGCTCGTATTTTGGCTATTATATTCAGCGCATTAAACTGGTTCACATACAGGGGACTTCGCTTGCCGTGAGTAGGGTCGAATGGGGGAACCCCATAAGTTCACGCCCCCTGCGACAAGTTCGAGATTTTCGACACTGCGGCAGGCTCAGGGTTTTCAACATGCCGGGCGTGCACAACGCAATCCAGCGGACATCTTATGGCCGTTGTTGATTTTTGTGTTTGGTGGAAGAAAATGAACCGTAAATACAGCCCTGAAATATTTGTGGAACAGTTCCCATTGGTAAAGCTATTTCTGTACCATATTACATACTTCCGTGGAATAAAAAGAGCCTGTAATTCCGTCCAATTGGAATCTGCTTTCTGGACATACACTATTAACGCACATCTTCTTCAGGCAACCGTAACTTGGTGTATGGTTTTTGGAGCAAAAGGCTGTAATCAAATTCATTGGAAGAGATTATCCGAAAAGGATTGTGATGAGCTTCAATCCTCCTTTCGAAAACGCCTTCAGGAAGTTACCGGTTTAAGCTTAGATCTCTGGAATGATTATTGGTCAGAAATAACCACATTCAGAAACAAGTACGTAGTTCATAGAGAACTAAGATATGATAAACCCGTTCCTGATTTTTCAAATGCCATAACCGTAGCTCTATTTTACGACCGGTGGATAAGAGAAACTATCGCGCCAGACATTCTTCAAGAACCTGCCCTTGAGGAATTTGTCATAGGATTAAAATCATCGACTGTCCCATTAATCGAAAAACTATTAGCAATAACAAAGGAATATAACATTTCCACCGAACAACAGCTTTGAGTTGAACTTGTGTTATGCTGCCGCTCCACACACGCCCCTCAAGCTGGTCGTTCGATAAGGAGAAGTGGATGAGAAAACTGACAGTTGATCTGCTGAAGATGGAAGCAGAAGCATTCGGCAAGGCCGAAACTGCACACCACGAGAGCAGCATCTACGGCGTAACTGATGGCAAGGCGGTGGGCACTTACTTCGAACACAAGTTCCAGCGATACCTGCACGCGAAGTATGAGTATGTCGAGGGATCATCTGCAAAAGGCATTGACTTCCCTGAACTCGGCGTTGACATGAAGGTGACGAGCATCAAGCAGCCGCAGTCCTCCTGCCCATTCAAGACCGCGAGACAGAAGGTTTACGGGCTCGGGTACTCCCTGCTCGTGTTCGTATACGAGAAGACGGACATTGCACGCAAGAGGGTGGGGAACCTGAAGGTTCTCCACACGATCTTTGTCGATAGCACCCGAACTGCGGACTTCCAAACCACATCTGGACTGCGACGCATTCTCGAGAATTCAGGCAACGCGGACGACGTGATCGCCTTTCTGCAAGAAAGGTTCCTTCCCATTGATGACATTCAAGCGCAGGTACTGGCAGAAGAAATCTTGGCAACACCGCCCGAGCTCGGGTACCTGACGATATCCAATGCCCTCCAATGGCGGCTCCAGTATGGCCGCGTCATCGCGCAGGCAGGGCGGGTCGAGGGCATACAACGCATCGTGTGAGACCCATGGTGAAAACAGAACAACAAGCAACATTCGGCGATTTTCAGACACCCTTGGCTCTGGCGCGAAGAGTCGCCGCACTTGTCAAACGAGAAGAGTCTGACGTTGGCACGGTCGTTGAGCCAACCTGCGGCGTTGGCAGCTTCCTTCAGGCAGCAGCCGAAATCTTTGGCAAGTTGCCTGAGTACTGGGGCTTCGACGTTAATCCTGAATACGTCAGGACCTCGCGAGCAGTACTGGAGCGAGTCGGCATGGTTGCGGGACATGTGGAACAAAGGGACTTCTACGCCACGGATTGGAGGGAATTTCTATCAAGGCAACCTGCGCCCCTTCTCGTCATTGGCAATCCGCCCTGGATCACGAATGCCGCCATGGGCGCCCTCGGTGGCCGTAATCTCCCCGAGAAGTCAAATTTTCAGAGACATGGCGGCTTTGCGGCGAAGACAGGCAAGGCGAACTTCGACATTTCAGAATGGATGCTGATCAAGCTGCTGGAAGCGCTTCAGGGGACACGGGCGGCCGTTGCCATGCTATGCAAAACCGCAACGGCACGCAAAGTCCTTCGGCATGCTTGGGTCAACAGTCTCGATTCCGGGCCATCCTCGTTGCACCTGATCGACGCGCCAGCTGAATTTGGCGTTTCGGTAGACGCATGTTTGTTTTACACACATACCGGAATCGGCGGAGCCGAATCTACTGCAACGGTCTACCGAAACCTTTCCTTTGACAAACCGTTACAGACCTTCGGTCTGTTCGCTGGAGAATTGGTGTCAGACATTGACATGTACCGTGCGCTACGTGACCTCAATGGGCTAGAGTACCGAAAGTGGCGATCCGGGGTGAAGCACGACGCCGCCAAGATCATGGAGTTCACAAAGGATAACGGTGAGTTCGTCAACGGATTGGGGGAGCGATATGATTTAGAGGAGGACTACATCTATCCGTTGCTAAAATCTTCTGACTTAGCGAACGGCAGACTGCTCCCCACGAGGTATGTACTTCTCACGCAATGCCGAGTCACGGACGACACTGGTGTCATTCAGAAGGCTGCGCCCAAGATCTGGCGATACCTTCTTGATCACGCCAAGCAGCTCGATAACCGCGGCAGCTCCATCTACGCGAAGCGTGCGAGGTTTTCTGTTTTCGGCGTGGGTGACTACTCGTTCTCTCCGGCGAAAGTGGCAATCTCAGGACTTTACAAGAATCTCCATTTTCAAGCCTTGGGCACAGCCAGCGGCAAACCGATCGTCGTGGATGACACGTGCTATTTCATTCCGTGCGATTCTAAGACAGAGGCAGAGTTCTTTGCGGACCTCCTGAATTCGGAAACTGCCAAGCGGTTCATATCCGCACTCGTGTTTACGGACGCGAAACGACCCGTTACGATCGACGTACTGAAGCGTGTAGACCTGAAAAAACTTGCGGAGCACGCAGGGCAAGAGGCTGCGGCAATCGAATATCTTGCCTCTCCCTCGCTTGAGGCAAGCCATCAACGTCTTCTGGTCTTCGAGGAGGGGGAAGCATATCGAACAAAGAAATCCACCATACCCCGTAAAACGCGCGGACACGCCTCACAGGCCCGGTGATTTCGGTAGTTATATTTATGAGTGCGGGACGTGAGCGCGGGACGTAGTTGACTATATTGACAAATCAATGTCAATCTCCATAAAGGAAAATTGCGAAAAGGAGGGCCTGGAGGATTACCAGACAGGCAAGGCTATATTCACCCGGGACGCTTCAGCATGTTGTCGTCAGAGGGATTGAGAAGAGGATGATCGAGGACTGCGGGATTCCCTTGGCAGAGGCAGGTCGTCAGGTGGGGGTTTCAACCTCGGCTGTTTCCAAGATGATCCGCCGGATAAAGAATTATTCAACATAGTCAACTACGTTATTTTGATTGGGCATACCCAAGTTGACCATCCATGAGAGAGGGAGTATGATTTTTGTGTGAGTATGCTTGAGGACATTCGGGTCAAGATTCTGAGTCGGCAGTTCGAGTTCTCGAAACATGCCGTCGACCAGAGCATTATTCGAGACATCGCTGTGGTGGAAGTTGAGCAGGCCATATCGAGCCGATGCGAGGTTATCGAAGACTACCCGGATGACAAGTACTGGCCAAGTTGCCTGATTCTAGGGTTTACGGATGCGAGACGGCCTTTGCACATCCAGTGCAGTTATCCCAACCGCCCGCTTATCAAGGTCATCACCTTGTATCAACCAGATCTGGAGTTATGGATTGATCACCGGATCAGGAGAACCAACTCAGAAGGTGACAAGCTATGAAGGAAACGATGATTGAAACAGAAGTGACTTACACGCTGGAGCACGGTGGGGAATTCTACATCATTGAGCAAGTGCCGGCGCGAGTGTGTAAGGAGACGGGGGAGCAGTTTTTTGCTCCCGAAACAGTGGAACATATTCAAGGAATCATCAAAAGCAAGAAAGAGCCCGATAGAGTTATCGAGACCCCGGTCTATAAGTACGCATGAATCATGCACAACACTTATAAGGCCTTCCGCTGTCAAGAGTAAAAGATCCATTAAGAAAAAACTCTACCTTCTTTTCGCTTACTGTATGAAATCATGCCACGGTTGGCTCGATGAGACGCCCGCCCGCCTCGTCTGAGCCTCGCGATGGCGGGCAGGCTCCCGGGGTACTCCATCATGTCATGGGCCGGGTGATTGAGCGAACCAAGATCTTCAGAAACAAGACGGGCCAGCAGGATTTCCTCAAGGTTCTTCACCTAATCGCTGATAATCGAAAAGTCGTGCGAAGAAAAACGGCTGAATCACTCTCTCGTAAAATCTTGGCCGATCCTGATAACAGGAGAATTTCCGGCTATGCAGGATAAGGAGACCATAGCGGAAGAGAGAAAAAGGATCCTGGATACACGGTACGAGGAGTGGAAATATGAGCTTTAAAGACGCTGAGAGAAATCTTTTTTGCCTTCCGCCCCCTGCCTGCCATCGGCTTCGCCTTCAGGCGAGGCGGGCGGGTCTCAGCGAAAGGCAAAAAACTATCTTTGCGCTCTTGGCGGCTTTGCGGTGAATAGGCCTTGAAGCTGTTGCGTATATCCCAGTGTCTGAATCGAAGGTTGGGGAGTGCTTTATAGGAGTATGGGTCATACCCGCATGTTTTGCAACCTCTTGATATCGTATCGGTATCAAACGAGTGCCCGTCATGTGGCTCCCGGCAGCCTCCTCTCACCGAGAAATACGGCCATGCCGCCGGGCGATGCCCTGCGATGCAGGGCCTCGAGCGTGGTGAGGAAGCTCTCCTGCCCTCTCCAGAACGGAAAGCTCCCGAGCTGTTTGGGCAGGGCCGCGCAAAGGCCGGGGATGCGCACCTCTTCGCCGGGCTCATCCTCAGGAAGTGCCTGACCCCAGAAAAGCCCGGGATCGGCTGAAAGCGGCTCGGTCTCGGCTTGAGCTTCCCGTTCTCCCTCGGATGCCGGCGTGATCTCTGTGCGCCCCGGCCTGCCCTTGGCTGAAGCCCCTCCGCCCAAGAGGCCGATCAGTTCCTCCCGTTCCATACCGCGGAGTTTGAATATCAGGAACGGATCACGGTCGAACTCTCCGCCCAGCAGGTAGAATACGGCTGCAATGTGCTTGCACGGATTGGACCAGTCCGGACAGGAACAATCCGTCTTGAGATCGGTCCGTTTGTCCGGGAAAAGGGAGAGACCGGATTCATGGAAGGCCTCCTCAATCCTCTCCGGCATTTCTCCAGCAAGAAGCTTCGCCGCAAAGATGGCCCGGCTGGAAAGCGCCTCGGCAAGCTTCTTCCATTCTTTCATCCCGAGCACCTTCACCTTCATGGTAACATGGTACGGCCGTGCGCGGGATCCCTGCACCTTTGCCGATACCTTTCCTTTTTCTATGTCGATGGAAAGCACCTGCCCCCGACGGGCATAGGACCGGCCACGGCCGAGTCGTGCGCCGATATGAAAGCCCTCAAGCACCTCAATCCACCGCTTGGCCCACCAGCTTTCGCCGAAGGCGCCCCTCCTGGATTGCGCCTTTATACCGCCTCGCGTCTTCCGCGGGATCGAGGGCGCATAGTATGAATCATAGTACCCGTAAAAGCTCCTCCGTTTTCGAGTCATATCAGTCCGCCACCTCCTCCTTTCTCAGAGAGAATACCTCTCGAAGTTCCTCGTTGGAAAGCTCCGTGAGCCAGCCCTCGCCCGTGCCCACCACCTGTTCGGCAACATCCTTTTTCCGCTCGATCATCTCATCGATCCGTTCTTCCATGGTCCCCGCGCAGATGAACTTGTGCACCATCACGTTTCGCGTCTGTCCGATTCTGAAGGCCCGGTCCGTAGCCTGGTTCTCCACAGCCGGGTTCCACCAGCGGTCGAAGTGGAACACGTGGTTTGCCCGTTCGAGGTTCAACCCCGTACCGCCGGCCTTCAACGACAGAATGAAGATGCGGCCGCTTTGGTCTTCCTTTTGAAAAAACTCGACCATCCGGTCCCGCCTGCGCCTCGGCACGCCCCCATGGAGGAAATAGACCTCCATGCCGAACAGATCCTGCACGTGGCGTTGAAGGATGGCGCCCATCTCCGCAAACTGGGTGAAGATCAAGGCGCTCTCCTTGAGCTCCATGACCTCCTCCAGCATCTCCTCTAATCTGGCCAGTTTGCCGGAGCGGTCCCCTATTCTCGAGTTGTCGCCCAGGAATTGGGCCGGATGGTTGCAGACCTGTTTGAGTTTGGAGAGAACGGCAAGGATCATGCCCTTCCGCTGGATGCCTTCAGCCGCATGGAGGTTCTTCTCCAAATCCTTTATGACCGCGGCGTAAAGGGATGCCTGTTCCCTGGTAAGAGGGCAGAACACCTTCATCTCCACCTTCTCGGGCAGGTCTGAGATAATGGTTTTATCCGTCTTGAGCCTTCTCAGGATGAAGGGACCGGTGATCTTCTTGAGGCGATCCGCTGCATCCGGGTCGTGCTGGGCCTGGATAGGGATGAAAAAATTTCTCTTAAAACCGGCCTGCGTGCCCAGGAAACCAGGGTTCAGGAACTCCATGATCGACCACAGATCTCCTACGTGGTTCTCCACCGGTGTCCCTGTCAGGGCAATGCGGTAATCGGCGTTGAGAGAGCGGGCTGCCCGGGACTGTTTTGTCTCAGGGTTTTTGATGTTCTGGGCCTCGTCGAGAATCACCCCTGCCCAGGGCACTTCCCTGATAAATGCTATGTCACGGAGCAGGGTGCCGTAGCTTGATACCACGATCGCTTTCTTCTGCGCCTCTTTCTTGAAGGCCGCCCCCTTTCTCCTTTCTAACCCGTGATGCACGGTCAGGGGGAGATCCGGCGTGAACCGGGCGGCCTCTTTTTGCCAGTTGTTCGCGACCGAGGTGGGGCAGACCAGGAGGACCGGACGCCTTGCATCTTCTCTCCAGTCGAGCTGGATCAGGGCCAGGGTCTGAATGGTCTTCCCGAGGCCCATATCATCTGCCAGACACGCGCCCAGTCCCCACTGCCTCAGAAAAGAGAGCCACGAGTAACCCCGAACTTGGTAGGGCCTCAGCGTTCCGGAGAAGCCATCCGGCTGCGGGAGTTCCTCAAAAGAGGCCCGGCCTTCCAGTTGCCTGAGAAGCTCGGCGATCCGGCCGGTCGCCTTTACGCCGGAAAAATCAAAACCACCAGGCATCTCCCCGGCGCCCAAGGCCATGCGCACAAGCTCCCGGAGCGTGGCCTGCCCGGAACCCTTGTTTTTCCAGAAATCCAGAGCCTTCTGAATCTCCGAGGCGCTCATTTCCACCCATTGGCCGCGAACCCGGACAAGGGGGGCCTTCAGCCTGCTGAGCGCCCTGAGCTCTTGAAGGGTGAGTTTCGTGCCGCCGAGGGCAACCTCCCAGTTAAACCGGATAAGGCTTTCCATGGAAAGGCCCCCGCCGCCCTGCATCTTAGGGCTCTTGACGCTCGCCCGTATCGCCATCCTTGCCTTGGTGCCTTTGCGGCTCCACCATGCAGGGAGCATGACCCCAAAGCCTGCCCCCTCAAGGGCCATGGCCGTTTCCGTGAGAAAGGCATAGGCCTCTGTGGTGTTGAGCGCAAAGCCGGCAGGCCGTGCACCCTCCAGGCTTGAGGCGACGTGAGGGCAGATGCCGGCTGCCTGCCCAAGCCCGGAGAGCATATGCTCATAGGCATTCGGGCTGCCTGCCCTCTTCTTGGTGTATGAAGAAAGGTAGCGGCTGAGCGCAGATGCCTTGCCCTTCCGGGTTTTCCATGCCTCCTCCGCCTCAATGAGGAGGCTGGGATCATCGTACGGCTGGAGAAGGTATCGGACATACCAGGTATTGTCGGGTGCCTCTCCCTGTTCTCCTGTGCCGTTATTCTCATGATCCGGCTCCTCCAGACGGAAGCAGAGCTTGAAGGGCGAGGCTGAGGAAAGCTCTATGGGAAAACGCCACTGGCGAACCTGCTCCTCAAGTCTGGCAATCTCCACCCTATCGCCGGCGATCACTCCGTCAAGGCTCGTCAGTGCATGGAACCAGGCATCATGAACGGTGTCAAATTCCCCTCTTTTGCCCCGATGCACCTGAGGGCGCCCCTCATGCCATGCCTCGCTTCGAACCAGGTAATCTACCGAAGCGGTGACAAACTGCTTGAGTGCCTGAAGGGCGGGTACCTGCGGCGGGGAGGTTTCAGCAGGCCCTGATACGGCCCGAGCAGAACAAGGCATGCTTCTTGCTAATTTCGCCGCTGCCTCTGCATCCCTTCCGGTAAAGACCGGCTCCCACTGTGCCCGATACCCTTTTCCCTCGGGAGCTATGCCCGGCAGATAGCGCTGCCGCGCAACAAGCGATCCCGCAAAACGAATGGCCGTGGACCAGTAGGCAAGATCAGAACCTACCACAACGCCCGGCGCCATGGTCTGGCGGCCCCTGCACGCACAAAGAAGCTCAATGGCCTGATGTTTCCAAGGGCAATAGGCCGTGATCATCCATGGTGCAAGTGTTGCCTTTGAACGAGAGCCCGGCTGCTCTGCAATGAGCGGACTTGAAGGAACCGGCATGGCCCCTTTCGTGGGAAGCCATACAACCGATTCCCTTACCTCGGCTCCAATACCGGCCTCCCCAAGAGAGCGAGTCAGGTTATCAATGCCCGCACCATACGGATAAGGACCTGGTTTTGTCATCCTCCGGCCCCTCCCGCTCCTGGCGGTCTGATCTATTGTCTGATTCGGGGGAGTCTCTCCCCAGAGCAAGAGCTCTCCTGTATAAAGGCTTGCATGAACAATAATCATGGATCATGTTCTTCCAAACATCGTGATCGAAACGGCTGGCCGCTGTAAATAGAGAAAAAATTACTGCTAGAGACCAATAATCATCGTAGGCCCTGTGCTGTAGTTTATAGTGCGTTATCCCGTGTGTACGACATTTTGATGAGTAGCTCAATAATCAGCAACCGGTCAAGGAGATTATGGGCAAGATAAAGAGTAACTGCTCTGGCAGCCACCAAGACACAAACAATAGACCTGCCCGCCACCGGCTGCGCTTCAGGCGCTGCCAGGCGGGTCGCTCTCGCTCCCTGGCCGGGCAGGCAGGCGTGGCAGTGGAGTATGAGTTTTCATCCTTAATTGAAAATGAAGTACGTAACGCAAGAATAACATTAGATGAATTTTAATGAGCCTAAGGCGCATTAATGTGCCCTTCATCAGGGAGGGTATGTAAGGAATAATTTTCTGAATCTTGGTGTCTTGGTGACTTAGTGGCTGAATAATTACACTAACGATACAAGGAATAGCCCGGCAATAAAGGGGTTTCGATGTATATTCGCCCCTCTCCGGTTCTCCTCTTCACCGATTCACGATCCAAGGCATGATCCGGTTACAAAGGGATTGCCAGCCATTGCTGTCATTACCAGACTATGGTATCAGATCTGAAGACTGGGATGACGAGGAAGCGCTGTGATGCTGAGTATGGAGCAGGTACGGACATTTCAACAAATGGTGTACGATCACTTTAAGGCCCATGGGCGCGAGCTGCCGTGGAGAAAGACGGAAGATCCCTATGAAATCCTCATCTCTGAGGTCATGCTTCAGCAAACCCAGGTACCCAGGGTTATGGAAAAATACGGGGAGTTCGTGCGCGCCTTTCCCGACATCCATTCCCTAGCGCGTGCTCCCCTGCGTGAGATACTCAACGTGTGGCAGGGATTGGGCTACAACCGGCGGGCCCTGGCACTGAAGAGAGCAGCTGAACGCCTAGTGAGCCGCTTCAACGGAGAGGTTCCCCCGGATATTGATTCCCTCGCCTCGCTGCCGGGGATCGGAAACGCGACCGCATGTGCGATCTGCGCCTTTGCTTTCAAGCAGCCAACAATATTTTTAGAAACCAACATCCGTACGGTCTTTATTCATCACTTCTTCGATACCGTAAATGGGGTAAGGGATGCGCATATCCTTCCCCTCGTTGCCCAAACTCTCGATCACGAGGACCCCAGGCTCTGGTATCATGCGCTCATGGACTACGGAGCTGCCATCAAGAAGAGGTACGGGAATCCCAATACCAAGAGCGCCCTTTACCAAAGGCAGGGACGATTCGAGGGCTCCAACAGGCAGATCAGGGGCGCAATCCTCAAAGCCCTGCTGAGAGATGAGCGCATCTCCGAGTGCGATCTGCTCGGCAATGCCCGATTTACCGCTGAGGCGGTGAGACGAAATCTCGAACAACTCCAAAAAGAGGGCATCATCGCAAAGAAAGGCGGCTACTGCTTTATTCCGTAAGCTCCGTTAAAGTCCTGGTTGGCTCAATGAATCCCATGAAAAAAGGGGGCTTCTTTCCTAGCATCTACTCTAGTAACCCTCTATCACCGCTTCCCCCTCACGTTCCGCATCACGTTGTCCGCCTCAGGTGTGTGCGGTAGTTACTCTCGTGGTTCTTGAGGATGTAGGTGAGGTAGCCTATGTTGGACTCTATAGCCTCTATGTAAAGATTTCTATCGATACCCCAGCGCTCCCTGAAGTGGTGTCGTACGTTGTCACACACTCCATCGAATTCTCCCCTAAGCCTTTCCTTGACCTTCTTGTAGAAATCCTTAGTTTTCATGAGCAGATCGAGCTCGTCGCGGTAGCTGGCCACCTCCGCCTCCTGAAATTCCTTGTAAAGGTGTGCAAGCTTCTCGAGGTAGATGCGGTCTGCCATCTGCCCCATGAGGTCAGCGGTTCCCAGGAGCTTGCAGAGGAGCTCCACCGTAGCTGAGGTAAAGGAGAGCTCAGCTACCCTGATCTCCAGGCTCGCACAGATGAGGATATCGGCGTAAGGGGCGAACTGCTCCTCCATGAGCCCATTGTCTGCCAGGTAGGTCTGCATGAACTCGATGCTGCGGATCGTGTCGTAGCCGGTGTACTTTGCCCCCGTTCCCTCGGTATCCTCCTCTTTCTGGATGTAGCCATTATCGTGCATGAGTGCACACATAATCCCAAGGGATACCTGAGGTTCCGTGAGCGAGTGTCCCGCGAGGATTGCGCCGTGAATGAGCCGCGCCATGGCGAGCATGGTGTCTGTAGCGTGCTTGAGGTTGTGGTAGGGGGTGGTGCAACGCCTATAGCCTGGATACTCCCCGTTGAAGAGACGCACGGTGTCGGCGAATGCCTGCTCGATCACCTGACAGGATGGCTCTTGAAATATCATGCCCAGAATATTTTTAACCTCTTCAAGTTCACTTTCCGGGTTATTCATGTCGATAAGGTCTGAGAGGGTCTGTTGTCTCTTTCCTGCCATGGGTTGCATCAACCTTGTGTAAGGAGGATAAACGGAAACACCAGTTCTTCAACTGAGTCTATGGATAACTGCTCTCTCCTTTCCCTTGTAATAAGGAATTATAATCGTGAAAGGCGGCACGTCGTCAAGAAAAATTTGCATTACGACCAAATATCGATATAAAAAGGGGTAATTATCATGTAGCCTATCAGGCCAAGATTGCATTGTTTATTGTGCCCATCCTTATGCCTAAGAGCCAAGAAAAGGGATTCCTCCAGCGCATAGTGGTGGGCCTTCCATAGTATCGGCTAACCTTTAGGCCAATACTATCGAAACGTGACCGGAGGATGTGATGAAGAAATGTGCCGCCATACTTAGCATATGTCTGATGTTTTTCTTGGGGACCGTGGCGTGCTCAAAGGAAGAGCCCCCACAGCCCCCGCCTAAAAAACCCCAAAAGATCAAAATCGTCAGGCCGGTGGAAGTGCAAGAGCCTGAAAAACAGAAGGCTCCGATTCCCGGCGATCAAGAGAAAGCGGGAATCTCAGCGGAGGAGGAAGAAGAGGGTAAAGTTGCCGTTGCTGAACAAATCCCCAAAAAGGAAACAGGAGAAGTAAAATCCGCTGGGGTTGAGGAAAAGCCGGTAACAGAGCAGGAAAAGGTGTCAAAGGAAGAGGGGGCAGCGGAAAAGGAAGCTGAGGGAGTAAAACCTGTCCTTGTCGAGGAGATAGCAAAAAAGCAGGCTAAAGAGCTGAAACCTGATGGCGTTGAGGAAAGGATGTCCCAGATGCAGGAGAGCGCCGCCGGGAAAATGGAGACAACAAAGAAGAAAACAATGATATACTATATCGTGAAAAAAGGCGAGAGCCTTTACGATGTAGCCTCCAGAGAGGAGGTTTACGGAAACAAGCTCAAATGGCCTATCCTCTATCGGTACAACATTGATACGCTTGGCGGTCTAAAAACGGAATGGAATGTGGTGGAAAGGGACCTACCGGAGGGATTGAAGCTAAGGATTATCGGTCATGATGACGTGGAGGAGAACCTGGAGAAGAGACAGAAGATGCGTTGGGTAGTCAATGTGATTTCCATTTCAAAGAATATAGAGATTGTCCCCATCACTATCGCACTTATTAAAGAGGGGTACTCGGCATACCTCACCCAGGCCACGATCAAGGGAAAGGTGTGGACGAGGCTAAGAGTTGGTTTCTTTCGCGGCAGGGCGGAGGCCGACGCAGAGAAGGAAAAGATAAAGGACTTGTTGCATCTCGACGATCCCTGGAGCATCGAGTTGGGAGAGAAGGAATTCGAGGAATTCGCCGGCTACTAATGATCTTGACTCCTGGGCATGGTAACTACGATTCACCCAACGATATCAGTGACCTCTCAATACATTCTGGTTTTGTCACTGCAAGCGACCTGCCCGCCATGCGAGTCCGCAAGGCGAGGCGGGCGGGAGCGAAGCAATCTCTAGTGTTGCAACAAGATTGCCGCGTCGCTCCGCTCCTCGCAATGACACCAAATGCCAGGGCAAGGAATTATTCGAACGTATTGAAAAGTTACTGATATAATGAGAAAGGCATTCCTCCACAATGCGGACCCATTCATCCAAGAGATCAATCAAATAGGCGAAGAAATCTCCAGGTTTCTCGCCTAGGAAAAAGGAACGCGGTCTTCTGACTTACCAATCGAACGAGGGAGGCTCACATGAAGGTTATCTTTCATGAGGATTTCTATCAGGTTTATACCTCTGACCCTGCTGCGGCCGCCGGACGAATGGAGGCAATAGTTGAGGTCATCGAGGGAAAAGTTGAGTTCGTAGCTGCTCAGCCCGCCTCTGAGGAAGACATCGCAGCAGTCCATACCGCGGCCCATATTGCCCATGTGAAAGCAAGAGGCCTTTATCCCATTGCAGCATTGGCCGCTGGAGGGGCCATCCAGGCAGCTATGCTTGCTCTGAGCGCGCCCTGCTTTGGGCTCATACGGCCCCCCGGTCACCATGCCTCCTCTGCTTCCTCCTGGGGCTTCTGTTATTTCAATAACATGGCTATAGGCCTTGAACGGCTCAGGAGGAACAACAAGATCCAGAGCTCCTATGTGCTGGATATCGACCTCCATTTTGGGGATGGCACCGTGAACATCCTGAAGGACAAGGATTACGTTACGGTCCATAATGTGCAGGCCAATCATAGGGATGCTTACCTGGATGAGGTAGCCTATGCAATGAAGCACCTTAAGGCGGACATGATCGGAATATCGGCCGGCTTTGACAACCACGAGGATGATTGGGGAGGAACCCTCAAAACGGAAGATTACAAGGAGATCGGCCGGATGGTGCGAGGGGCTGCGGAGCTGTGCAGTGGTGGATGTTTTGGCATACTGGAGGGAGGCTACAACCATCGGGTTTTGGGCCGCAACGTCATGGCCTTGATCGAGGGATTATCCGGAGGATAAAGGTGCCCGGGAGAAGATTTACCTTCATCGTGAATCCCAATGCTGCAATGGGCGCCATCGGGAGGGAATGGCCGAGGATTCAGGACCTGGCAAAACAACGGCTAGGCGAGTTTCAGGCCTTCCTTACCACCGGTCCGGGGCATGCTACCACCCTCACCAGATCCGCCCTCGAACAGGGTGCCGATGTAGTGATCTGTGTAGGAGGAGACGGAACGCTGAATGAGGTGGTGAACGGCTTTATGGGAGAGGATGGTCCCCTTCGAGCTGGGGCCGCGCTTGGGTTCATCCCCCGGGGTACAGGATGTGATTTCATCAAAACCGTTCCCCTGCCCACAGCACCGGACAGGGCCTTAGACATAATCAAGGACGCCCATGCCAGGCATATCGACCTGGGACGGATCAGGTATAGGGATCACCAAGGAAAACCCTCCCTGCGCTACTTCCATAACGTGACCAGCTTTGGCCTCGGAGGAGAGGTAGATGATCGTGTGAACAGAACGACCAAGGCCTTTGGCGGGTTCGTCTCGTTCATCTGGGCAACGCTTTTCTCCATCCTGATCTACGATAAGAAGCGGATACACCTGAAGGTAGACGAGGGCTTCAATCAAACGGTTGCATGCTGGAACGTGGCAGTCGCCAACGGACAGTATCACGGTGGCGGTATGTGGGTTGCCCCAGATGCGAGGGTGGACGATGGCATATTTCACGTGACCGTGATCGGGGATTTCACCCTTCCGGAGGTATTCTGGAACCTCCCAAAACTTTACAACGGAAAGCTCCTTCAGCTTGAAAAGGTGAGAACGTTGACGGGTAAGAGCATAGAGGCCTCCTCTGAGCAGAGGGTGCTTTTGGATGTGGATGGGGAACAGCCGGGACAGCTGCCCGTTATCCTCGACATAGTGCCCAAGGCAATCCAACTTCTTATCCCAAGGAAGGGTTCCTCGACGTCACCTTAATCTGCCATCATGGGGCAAGTATCCGTCTTCGGTAATAACGGGGAAGAGGGAAGATGAACTACAGGCAATGGGTACGGGATGAATTGAGGGGATTCAGTAAATCCCTGGGTTTCCGCTACACCCCTTTCAAGGAGATCGAAGGGCGCATATCACGGCTCAAAACGTCCATGGAGGACCAGGACATAGAAGCCCTTCTGGTGGTGCAGAAAATGGATCTTTACTACCTATCGGGAACCACACAGGATAGCGTCCTCTTCATTCCAGTGGAAGGAAGGCCCTTGCTTCTAGTCAGAAGGGAGCTGGCGCGTGCTGAGATCGAATCGCCGATTGAGGACGTGGTCGGGCTCACCTCTATTCGAGAGCTTCCAGCCCTCATACAAGGGCATTGCGGAAGGCTCCCCCACAGCCTCGGGCTTGAGCTCGATGTGCTCCCTGTGCGGGATTACGCCAGATACGAGGATCTCTTCAAGGGATCCAGGCTCGCTGATGCCTCGCCCTTGATCCGAGATTTGCGCAGGAGAAAATCGCCATTCGAGATAGAACTCATGAGAGCTGCCGGTGAGATAGGCAGGAAGACCTTCCAAAAGGGAAGGGAGATCCTGACGGAGGGGATGACGGAGATCGAGTTTGGGGGCCGTCTCGAAACCGTGGCCAAGGGGTATGGTCATGAGGGGCTTCTCAGGGTCAGGTCTCTTAACTATGAGGCCTACACATGGCATGTGCTGAGCGGGCCTGCCGGCGGGATCGTCAGCCAGTCCGACTCCCCGATGGGCGGGCTTGGCCTTTCGCCCGCATTTCCCGTGGGAGCGAGCCTCAGGCAAATGAAGGCCCACGAACCCATCCTGGTAGACTTCGGCACCTGCTACCACGGATACCAGGCAGATGAAACCCGCATGTTCTCGATAGGCACGATGAGCACAAAGTTCATCGACGCCTACCAGGCTTGCAGGGAGATCCACGACGCGGTCCTGGAGGAGACAAGGCCAGGGGCGGACTGCGAAGCACTCTTTCTAAAAACCCTTCAGCTCGCAAAAAGACTTGGTTACGGGGATAGCTACCTTGGTCCTCACGGACTTCAGACTCGGTTCATCGGCCACGGCATCGGCCTGGAGCTTAACGAGCCCCCTTTTTTGGCCCAGGGCCATTCCTATCCCCTGGAAGAGGGGATGACCTTCGCCCTGGAGCCAAAGATCGTGTTCCCCGGCGAGGGCTCGGTAGGGATTGAAAACACCGTGCTGGTCACGCGGGATGGCTGCGAAATCCTTACTCCTCTGGAGATGGATATCCTCGAGGTGTAGGCTCACTTCATTTCCTTTTTCAACATAAAAAGTAGGTTTTCGGTAACACGTTATCTCTTAATTTCAATCCCGGCCTTTTCCCTGTCCCACGTGTTTGCTGTGATACCGGCCTGTCTGAGCTGGAATTTTTGCACACGTTCCGTTGGTGTCTTGGGCAGGCTCTCCATGAACTCCACATACCTCGGCACCGCAAAGTAAGGCATCCGATCCGCAGCATGTTTGATCAGCTCCTCAGGGGTAAGCGTCTCACCTGGCTTGAGGACCACGCATATCTTGACTTCATCCTCCGCAAGTTCGGATGAAACGGCAACGGCCGCTGACTCGAGAACCTTGGGGTGCGTGTTGATGGCCCGTTCCACTTCAAAGGAGGAAATGTTCTCGCCTCTTCTCCGGAGCGAATCCTTCTTTCTATCCACAAAGTAGTAATATCCATCGGCATCTTTCTTGGCAAGGTCTCCGGTATGGAACCACAGGTTCTGGTACGATTCGAGTGTCTTTTCCGGCATATTGTAGTATCCCAGCATCATAGTGAATGGCTCTTTCGGCCGGAACAGGATCTCTCCCGGCTCTCCGATAGGTACCTCGTTGTCGAAGTCGTCGACGAGTTTTATTTCGTAGATGTCCAGCACCTTTCCGCATGAGCCGGGCCTCCGGTCGTCTAACGTGACGTGAATGGCTATGCCGATCTCCGACATGCCGAACCCCTCCATGCAGGTGACCCCGAACCTCTTCTCAAACTGGTCCATAACGTTCTGAGGGCATCCAGCTCCGAAGGCAATGCGGACCGGATTGTCGTGATCATCAGGCTTCTCAGCCTGCTTGTTCAGAATGGGTATAACCGCCCCGAGATAATTGAACTGGGTTGCCTTGTACTTACGAATATCATCCCAGAAACGTGAGGCGCTGAACTTGTCCGACAGGACCATCTCGGCCTCTGCAATCAAGGCCGTCATGGTGGTAAGGCACTGGGCATTGAAGTGATAGAGCGGCAGAAACGTGTAAAAAATATCGTCTTTGGTACCCCGGCGCAGTTCCAGCATCTTCTCAGCCACCACGAGCCAGAACTTGTGGGGAGCTAAGGCGCCCTTTGAGAGACCGGTCGTCCCCGAGGTATAGATGATGTTATGTGGGTCCCACTCATAAACGGCAACATCTACAGGGGTATCAGGCCCGTCAGCAAACTCTTCCAAGGTCATGACCGGGAACTTCAATCCTTCAATATCCTTCTTATCGAAGTCCCCCAAGATCATGACCTTCTCCAGCTTCTTCAGGCCATCCTGGATCAGCTTCACCCGGTCGATATATTCCGGGGCAATTGCCAGTATCCTTGAGTCGGACTGATCTACGATATGGCGTAAGAACTCAGCCTTATATGATGTATTGATCGGCACCTCAACCGCCCCTACCTTTGCTGCTCCGAACCAAAGGAATATAAGCTCCGGAGAGTTCGGGAGCATGAAGCTCACTTTGTCATTCTTTTTGATCCCTATCTTCTGGTAGCCATGGGCATATCGGTTAGACAACCGGTCCATTTCCTCATAGGTGAATGCCTGATCCTTAAAACGCAGGAAGACTTTACTCCCCAGTTTCTTTGCCCGATCCTCGATCAGTTCTCCTAATACTTTTGGTGTATCTGCCTCTCCCATTATAAACCTCCCTTTCTAGAAAAACTGCCTGCTCATGATAATAAGTTGCTTTTTTGAAATAGACTATATGGGATTCAGCCTTGCAGGGCAAGCTAAAACCAGCATCATACTATTGATGGTTTCGTAAAAAGTCTCAACACCATGTCATTTTGCCCCTTTTGCGGTGAGGCCGCTCACGTGAAAATCTCCTTTGCCGTTCGGCCTTCCGCATTTCCTCCTTCACGCCCGCGAAAACGGGAACGGCATAACCTCGGCCAGGCTCTCCGCACCGGCCGCCAGCATGACGAGCCGATCGAAACCCAGGGCCACCCCCGAGCACTCCGGCAGACCTGCCTCCATTGCATCGATAAGGCGGCTGTTCAAGAGGCGTTTCATCGTAGAGGATGAATCGGGAAAGCATTCCCGGATTCGCTCCCGCAGTTCCTCGCAGTCCGTCAGCTCCTGATATCCGTTGCAGATCTCGATGCCCCGGATATAGAGCTCGAAGCGTTCCGCCACCGGCGGATCATCGCGCCGAATGCGCGCCAGTGCGGCCTGTGAGGAGGGATAGTCGTAGACGAATTCCGGCAGGTTCTGTCCCAGGTTCGGCTCGACCATCTCCACAAGAAGGAAGTTCAACCATCCGTCCCGATCATCGGCCGCAAGACCCGGCGGCGGCACAGTGCCCCGCGACGCGGCGATCTTCGGCATCTCCTCCAGCCC
>Ga0307432_1000809_pt1 | contig 21500 bp, 23 predicted proteins | sample SalMarWE160150MG_FD_202158 | JGI IMG/M metagenome (GOLD analysis project Ga0307432, IMG submission 202158) | Salt marsh sediment microbial communities from the Plum Island Ecosystem LTER, Massachusetts, United States - WE1603-150 | ecosystem: Environmental > Aquatic > Marine > Intertidal zone >...
CATTCTTTAAACCCTTCTCCCCGGTACAGGCATTGGCTATTCCGCTATTTATTAATATTGCCTGTAAATTCCCTTTAGATAAAGATAGATTTTTTTCAGTTACTATTAAGGGCGCAGCCTTAAATTTATTGGTGGTAAATGTTCCACAGGCATCGGCTGCTTTTTCCGAATAAATTAAGGCTAAATCTTTTTTGTCGAATCTTATCCCGCATTTTACTCCGGTTGCCTTTATTCCCTTAGGAAAAGTTATACCTTCTTTGACCACTTGAAAATCTTTTTTATCTAAAACATCTTGCATTATTATTATCTCCTTTTGTTTAAAATTTGTAGGGGTCTAATTTGCTCGACCCGAATTTTCTTTAACCTTTGCTTTAAATTAACCCCTCGGTCTCTGAAAAACCAGACATAATATTCATATTCTGTACTGCTTGCCCGGCAGCCCCTTTAAGTAAATTATCGATGACCGAAATTACTTTTATCTTGTTCACCCTTTCGTCTATAGTAAATCCGATATCACAATAATTAGTTCCTGTCACAAACTTTATTTCTGGTAGATTAGGTGGTTCAAAAATTCGCATAAAGGGAGCATTTTGATAAAATTTCTGATAAATCTTTAAAATCTCCTCTTCTTTTTTGGAACTCTTTAAACTTAAATAGCAGGTGGATAAAATTCCTCTATTAATGGGAAGAAGGTGAGGAGTAAAGGAAACTTTTATCCCTTTTGTCTGCTCTTTATTATCTGCTCCAAAATAAACAAAAGATAGCTCCTGCTCGATCTCGGGAATATGGTTATGCTTAACAATCATGTAAGCTTTAAAATTTTCATTACACTCTGCAAAATGAAGACCTAAAGACAGTTTCCTCCCCGCTCCACTGGTACCGGATTTAGAATCAATAATAATCCCTTCTGGTTCTACAAAGTGATATTTTAATAAAGGAGCAATTCCCAATATTATGCTGGTAGGATAACAACCAGGATTAGCTAGTAGCAAAGCATCTTTTATTTTATCCAAGTAAATCTCTGGAAGACCGTAAACAGCTTCCGATAGCAACCCTTTACTAATCTGATTATGTTTTTTCTCATACCATTCCTGATATACCGCAGAATCTTTTATACGATAATCCGCACTTAAATCAACTATCTTAATCCCCCTCTTTAATAACTCAGGCACCACATCCATAGAGACAGTATGAGGAAGAGCAGTAAATACCAGATCCGAATTCTGAGAGATCAACTCCAAATCAAGATTTATAAGTTCTTTATCTAATTTATTCAGAAATTCAGGAAATATTTTATTGATATTTTTCCCTACATAGGTAGTAGAAGTTAAGTGCACCAATTTTACCTCTTTATGATTTAACAAAATCTTAATTAATTCTTTCCCCGTATAACCGGTTGAACCAATAATACTTACTTTTAATTTTTGCATCTTTTATTCACCTCACCTGTTTACAAAATAAAAAAATCCCGTTCCCATGATAATCTTTTTGTCGATTATCATAAGGGACGAGATTAATAGAATTTCCCGTGGTGCCACCCGGGTTGAGTAAATAATTATTATCCCCCCTTAAAATAAAAAATCCCGTCCCCTTGATAATCTTCATTATCATAAAAGGACGAGATGAAATCTCGCGGTACCACCTGGGATTGGATAAAATATTTACCCCACTCATTAGAAGTTTTTAAAGGTAACCAACCTATCTTTATTGAGGCTCTCTTTTCAGTCTTCTTTTTTAAGATACTTTCACCAAATGCATCTTTCTCTTTTTCATTTAAAGAATGGCTTACTTTCCTCGTTAAATTATTCTTTTTTTATATTTGAAAGATATAATACCTTAAAATTTTCTTCTTGTCAAATTTTTTTAAAAAATTTTTTTAGTTTTGTTCCTTATGAAGAAGAAGATAGCCATACCTTTCCTAATCAATCTCTTTTAGTCTTATTTTTCGCCACTCATCTTTAATCTCTTTCATCTAAAACTGCTGAGACTAAATCTACAACCTGTAGAGGACTTTCAGCTACAAGAGTAGAAAACTTCTGAAAAGTCTTTATCTTTTCTTCGGCTGTACCTGTTCCTCCAGAGATTATAGCTCCTGCATGTCCCATTCTTTTTCCTGGAGGAGCTGTTTTCCCTGCAACTAAAGCAACAACGGGCTTTCTCATTTTTAAATGGATAAATTTTGCTGCTTCTTCCTCATCAGTTCCCCCAATTTCGCCAATTAAAACAATTGCTTTAGTTTGAGAATCTTCTTCAAAAAGTTCAAGAATATCAATAAAAGAAGAACCGATTACCGGATCCCCTCCAATACTTACACAGGTTGACTGGCCAAAATCATTTTTAGTCAAATTATAAACCACCTCATAAGTAAGAGTGCCACTTCTGGAGACTATCCCTAAATTTCCCTCTTTATGGATAGAACCAGGCATAATCCCTACTTTTACCTTCCCCGGGTTAATTACTCCAGCACAATTAGGCCCAATTAACTTTGAACCCTTTTGCTTCACGTAATAACAGGCTTTAACCATATCCAAAGTAGGGATACCTTCTGTAATACAAACTATTAGTTTTATTCCGGCATCTGTTGCTTCATAGATAGCCTCAGTAGCAAATCGAGCAGGAACATAAATAATGGAAGTATTTGCAGCCATATCTCCAACAGCTTCCTTAACTGTATCATAAACAGGAACCCCTTCTATTTGTTGTCCTCCTTTGCCTGGAGTTACCCCTGCAATTACCTTTGTTCCATAATCTAACATCTGCCTCGTATGAAAACTTCCCTCTCTACCGGTTATGCCTTGAACCAATAAACGCGTATTAGAATCAACTAGTACACTCAACTTTTCACCACCTCCATCGCTTTTTTTGCTGCCTCACTCATAGTAGCTGCTAAGAAGATTCCCTTTATACCCTTCAGCTTTTTTCGACCTTCTTCTTCATTAGTTCCAGTAAGCCTAATAATTAAAGGTAAGTTCATCTCTCTCTTAGAGAGAGCTTGAATAAGGCCTTCGGCAACAATATCACATCTGGTGATTCCACCAAATATATTAACCAGAACAGCCCTCACCTGCTCATCGGATAAAACAATCTCCAGCGCCTTACCTACCTGCTGTGAACTTGCTCCTCCTCCTACATCTAAAAAATTAGCTGGCTCGGCTCCGTAATGTTTTACCAGATCCATAGTAGCCATAGCTAAACCGGCTCCATTTACTATACAGCCAATATTTCCCTCGAGTCTAACATAGCTTACTCCTGCTTCTTTTGCTCTCATCTCAAGAGGGGCTTCTACCTCTAAATCCCTTAAGCTACTTATTTCTGGGTGTCTGTAGAGAGCATTATCATCAAATATAATCTTGGCATCAAGGGCAAAGAGAGACCCTTCTTTGGTAATTACTAAAGGGTTTACCTCTACCAAAGAAGAGTCCATTTCTTCAAAAATACGGTAAAGACCGGAAAGGATTTTAGCTATCCCTTTAACTAAGTTTTTATCTTTGGTGAGAGCTGAAGCAAGTTCGTTGGCCTCGTGGCTTTTAAATCCAAGTAAAGGGTTGACATAAAATTTAAATATTTTCCCAGGATTGGTTCTGACTACCTCTTCTATATCTACTCCCCCAGCAGGACTTACCATAACCACAACCCTTTTTTGAGCTCTATCTACGGTTACTCCTAAATAATACTCCTCTTTAATAGATACAGACTCCTTGACAAACACTCTTTTAACTAAAATACCTTTAAGCTTAGAGTTTAAAATCCTCTCAGCTGCCCTATAAGCTTCCTCTGGAGTAGAAGCAAGCTTTATACCTCCCACTTTTCCTCTTCCTCCTACCAGCACTTGCGCTTTTACGACTACGGGTCTACCCAGCTTTTCAGCTATTTTTTTAACTTCTTCACTTGTTTTAGCAACCTCACCCCAAGGGGAAGGTATTCCCCTCTTAGTAAAAATCTCATAAGCCTGGAATTCGTAAATCTTCATTTTTTACCCCCATCCATTAAAATCGAAAGATATTCAGAAATATTATAGATCTTAATATTTTACTTTCTTTTCTTAACGTTCTTGAAATTATGTAAACAGGAGAAGCATTTAGTAAAGGGTCATGGTAGGTAACTATCTCATCGGTCTTCACATTTATATTAAGTTTATTTAAAAGCTGGGTAATATGAACCACCTCAAATCCTAAATCACTATATTCTGGATTATTTTTAAATATCTAATAGTACATAGGATAGGTAGTTAACAATTTATTTGCTCCTGTTCTTTTAATCTCCTCTTTATTCTGCTGGATATTTTCCTGACAATTTTCTAAACCTACATAAGTAAGACCCCGCCACAACATACCTCGTCAAACCTAGTAAAAGATAATCACAGCTTCTTTAAAAGCTTTGTTGTCTTTTTCACGCTTTCTTCTTCTCTGTAGGTTCCTACGCACCCGACAAAGAGAGCATATTCAGCGTCTTTTTGGATTATTCCTTTCTCCTTTTTTTCCTCTCCATATACATTACCGCTTTTCTTTACCGCTTCTTTCATTAATTTATGAGGAGGGAAATAGTGACCATTTTCTACCAGGTCCTTTCTGGTTGCCTTTACAACATCAAGAATTTTTACTTTAGCAGGATAATTTAACTCACATTGTCCACAGAGAGTGCACTGAAAGAGCTTCTCTAAAATAGAATCCGAATATTCACTTCTCTCCTTTCTGCAGAAGAGAGAATAACCGTACGATAAGAAAAAGGTGTAGACTTACCTAAAATACTAGAGAAGGAGAGGCCAGCTGAAGAACACCGGCAAAAGAAGGGAATACTTCCTCACCCGTTTCGGTGATATCAGCTATAGCCGTACTCGTTACCAAGACAGAGATGGTAAAGCCCCTTATCTTCTAGATGAGGCCTTAAGCATTATGAAAAACCAGCGCATCAGTCTCTCTCGTGCCATGATCGAACGTTTCCTGGTTAGCCTTTTCTCTTACCGGGAGGTGGCAAACCAGGCCAAGCTGCTTATCGGTAACTCCCGTTCTCATGAGTCCATCCGAAAGGTTATCATTACTGAAGCCCAACTGATTATCGAACAGCAAAAGAAGAAACTTCAACAGGCCGAGAATCTTAATAATCCGGAGAAAGAGGCGCCTCCTACCGCCTATCTGGAGGCAGATGCCACCATAGCTCTTTCTAAATGCTCTCTTGCTGATCCGGAAAAAGTAGTTCTTTTAAGAGAAATATTCCTTAACCAATGTATATGTTCTTGAAGGTTAGCCAGTAATTCGATAAGTTTTTTATTGCCGCAATTTTGACTAAAAAGATCATGAAATTTATTATCCAGAACTAAATACTGAATACAATTTTCAGCGTTTTCAGATTTATTAATAAATTCTTTAAAATCATCCCCAACTTTTTCTAATTCATCTCTAAAAGATATCAATCATCCTGGCAAGTGCTGCCTTGCCCCTGTATTCCGGCAGTAGTATGGGAGCTCTTCTTTCCTTTTTTATTCCAGCATCTGTAAGTAGCTTTACATATCTTGACATATGTTCAAGTGTCAGTTTTCCTTGTTTTTTATCCGATTTTATATATTCAGCAGCTGAAATGCCAGACCTCCTGCCAAATACCATAGTGTCAAGAGTTGAATTACCCATCAACCTATTTTTCCCATGAACTCCACCTGAGACCTCACCTGCCACCCATAGTCCTTCAATTGTAGTATGACCCCAGGGGTCAGTTTCAACTCCTCCATTCTGATAATGAAGCGTTGGAAACACAAACACCGGGTTTTTTGTCATGTCTATATCATATCTATTGAACATCCTTCTCATCGCCGGAAAAGCTTTATTTATATAACCTTTACCATTTTTTATCTCGATCATAGGAGTATCCAGCCATACACCTCTCATGCCTGTCGGGGTCGTAATTCCCTTGTTTCTAACATAACATTCCCGTATTAAGGCAGCCGCCTCAACATCCCTCGGCTCAAGTGGAAATACAAATGCCTCACCATCTATATTTACTGGTTGAGCACCTGAAGTTCTAAGTTTCTCTGTGAGCAGATATCCGATTATTTGAACTGGATATGCCGCACCTGTTGGATGATACTGAACTGTATCTACATCTCTTAATTTAGCAGCAGAACGATATGCAAGGACAATACCATCCGCGGTTGCACCATAATGATTAGTGGTTGGAAAACCTCTTATATGTAGTCGTCCAAAACCACCTGTTGCAAGAATGGTGGCTTTAGCCTCTACTATTTTGAATTCTCCTGTTTCAAGATTATATAAAATTGCACCAGTGACTCTATTATTATTGTCTGTGAGAAGTTCAATTGCTGGAAAATATTCGATACAGCCTATTTCTCTGCTCTTGAATTCGTCTCTTATTACTCTGAAATCCTCAAGTCCTGTATAATCCCTGCAAGAATGCATCCTTCTTATTGATGTGCCACCTCCCCATTTTTCAACAAAGTCTCCATCTTCTTGCTTATCAATTATTGTTCCTAATTCATGTAGCCAATGAATTATGAAAGGTGCATCTTCAACCAATGCGCGTAAGACATCTGGTTTATTTGTAAAGTGTCCTCCGCCCATAGTATCCAGGTAATGTCTTTGTATAGAATCTACGTCCCTATCTGCTGCCTGTGTTCCACCTTCAGCCATTATTGAATTAGCATCACCATGCCTTAATTTATTCACAAGCAATATCTTTTCTTTTGCAATTCCCTGCATATTTGCCCAGATGCAAGCAGTTGTGCCTGCAAGACCACCACCTATTACCATAAGATCTACGCTGTAATCAGCATGCGAAATATCAACTTCTCTTTCCTCTATAAGAGGATATGCTTCAAGTAAATCAACTACTGGATTTGCGCCAAGTTCTCCTTTATTCTGGCCAATTGATATTTCCCTTTTTCCACCAGGGACATAATCTGGGTGTATTTTGAGCACTTCTTCTCGTTCCTCTTTAGTCATAGCAGGTGGAGTGTAATCCTTTCTTTTTTGTCTGGTCTTATGCACCTTATCTATAAGTTTATACATATACTCAGGGAAACCTTCAATATATTTTATTTCGGTCATCGCAACCTCCTTTAAAAAATCAGAAAAGCTCAAGTTAAAATTAAGAATGAAAAATTAACAAGTCAAATTTATCGCTTAGATTTTGCATTATTTTATTACTGCTGTCTTCTTATACTTTCACCGTTTTTCATTACTAATTGATAATTTTGAATTATTTTATTAATCTGGTTCCCTTTCTCGTTCAGCATATAATTTTTCAAGGTCTTCTCTAGTGAGACTCGTAATTTTATCCATCTCTTGATTAAATTTACCTTCTTCTATCTCTTTTATCCTCTTTAAGAGATGCTCAGGTTCCTTGCCACTGCCATATCTGCCATACATCCTTCTTACAAGTTGTGCGATATCATACTGCACAAGCTCTGCGGGGCATCTCAGTGCGCATAGCCCACATTGAATACAATCAAATGACAATTCAGCAACTGCTTTAAAATCACCTTTAATTGCTGCTTGAACATAATCCATTACTTCAAGTTTTTGAGGACAAGCCTTGGTACAGGTATTACAACTTACACATCTTGCAAGTTCTGGATAATATTTAAACATAGTAGAAACATTATATTCTTCCTTATTAATATCATAGGAGGCTTTTTCTGCTGGTACAAATGGTATCTGAACAAGATACATCCCATCTTCTACCCTTGTCTGGCAAGCCATTCCAGATTGAAGTTTATACTCTCCCTTTTTCCGATAAACGGTAGAACAACCGCCACAAAATCCCTGCCTGCATCCACAACCCCTAATAAACTTATATCCTGCATACTCCATTGCAGTTAATATTGTAAGGTCAGCTGGCACTTTATATGCTCTTCCCATAATGTAAATTGTTACCCAGTATTCGACATCTTTATCCTCCACTCCTGCGACCATAGGTTTACTCGCGGCAGCAATCCTTTCCATTACCTCCTGAGGATCTAATCTTTTATTTTTTTCTTCTTCCATTTTGTCCTCCTACAATAATCCCTTGCTCTTAATTAATGGTTCTGGATCAATATAATTTAAATCAAATCTACAATATTTTTTGTCTAATCCAAATGCAATTGACATTAATTGAGTAAAATAAAACACAGGGATTTCTTTGAAATGAGGGTATTTTTCCTTGACTTCTTTTTGCCTATTATCTAAATTAAAAGCGCATAAAGGACAACTTGTTGTTATTGCTTCTGCTCCTTCTTTTTGAGCACGTGTAAGAATACTATAAGACAAATCTACAACTATATTTTTATCTTGAACTGTCTGATAACTACCACAACATACCTTTTTGAATGGATTATTAATAACTTCTGCTCCTAATTTTTCCAGCAATTCTTCTTGAATTGTTGGATCTTCAGGATCATCAATTCCTACTTCCTTGGGTCTTAAAAGCATGCAACCATAATAGGGCGCAATCTTTAAATTCTTAAGTGGATTTTTTACTTTCTCGTTCACTTTTTCAAAACCCATATCTTCTAATAGTTTCAAAAAATGTATAACTTCTACTTTAACCTCATAATCTTCTTCCAAATACATAAGGTTATTTATCTTTTCAAGGTCTTCTGGATTTTCTTTTACACGAAGATTTGACCTTTTTAATGTATTATAACACATAGCACATAAAGTAACTAACCTAAACTCACCTTTTACAAGTCCTTGCTTATTCATTTCTTGAACTCTGATTAAATTTCTGATAGGAGCAACATGGTGAATTAAATCATCTGAGGTTAAAGAAAAGACAGTTCCACAACAATTCCATCTGGTGAGTTCAATTAGTTCTATGTCCATTGTCTTTGCGGATGCTATCGCAGATTCCTCAAAGTTTTTTGCTGATGTCTTTAATGTACAACCAGGGTAATATAGTATTTTCATTTTCGCCTCAACTTGTAAATTTACGCATTGCACTTACTAACGCAATCTGAGGTAATATCTCTATTTCATCTTTAGGAATATTTTTTATATTAATGTGATCTAATCCCTGTCTTAATCTCAATTGTCTTAGGCTTTCAGCCACTTTTGAAGGGTCTAACCCACGTGGACATCTGACTGTGCAGGTATAACAGGAAGCACAAATCCACATTGTTTTTGAATCCATTATTTCCTTCTGCCCTAATTGTACCATTCTCATCATTTGAGAAGGCGTTATGTCCATCTCTGAAACCAATGGGCAACTACCTGAACAAACTCCACACTGATCGCATCGTGTTATTATCTGGTCACTTAGTTCTTCAATCTTTAGTAGGAAATCAATATTTTCATCTGTAATTAAAATTTTCTTAATCATTATTATCCTCCAAACAATCTCTTATTCACATTCTCAACAAGTTCTGTTCTCTTTTGAATAGGAATTGGACCCAATTTCCTGGCAAAATCAGCTAGATTATTAATATTATTTACAAAGCCCCATAACATAACAGTAACAAATTGAATAAATTGTACTCTTTCTTTATCAACGCCTATTTGAGTTAAAATATCCTTCACCTTTGTGACATTGTCTCCTATTACTTTTATGCTGTGTGGAAAAGGAGAGGATTTTTCTTCGCTTTCAGAAATGAGTATAGCATCAGCTCCTAAGCTAAATGCTTGTAATATAAGTTTTGGAGTAATCCTGCTACTACTTGGGACTCTAATTATTATAGAATCGGTGGAATAAGGCATCTTTGCTGTTCCAACATTATCGGCTAACCTGTAAGAGGTTACATCATCTGCAAATACAAGAATTCTTATCTGTCCATCCTGTTTTTCTTTTAAGGCAGATTCAATTTGTGCCAGGAGTTGTTCATTTGTATAGCAGTGTAAATCAAGAGCATCTCTCGGGCAAGAAGCGATACAACTACCACAACCTAAACACATTACTTCATTTACTTTCGCAACACCAGAAGAAATTTTTATAGCATTTGTTGGACAATGTTTAATACATAGCTGACAACCATCACAAAGTTCTTCATGCACAAACGCTAAAATTGGGTCTTTAGAATAACCTCCTTGATTCATTAATCTAATGGCTCTTGCAGTGGCTGCGCTTGCTTGGGCCACAGTATCAGGTATGTCTTTAGGCCCCTGAACTGTTCCAGCGAGAAATACTCCATCTACAAGTGTATCAACAGGTCTAAACTTCGGATGCGCTTCTTGGAGAAAGCCATCAGGACTCTTAGCAAGTTTTAACATATCCGTAATCTTATTACTGGTTTCACTTAGTCCCAATCCCACCGAGAGCACAACCGTATCAAATTCTGATTCTATTATTTGCCGTGTAAGTGTATCCTCTCCCTTTAAGGTGACTTTTTTTGTTTTAGAATCCTCTATCGCTTCAGCAACCCTACCTCTTATAAATTTGACTCCAGTATCTTGTGCCCTTTTATAATATTCTTCAAATCCCTTACCATAAGCCCTTAAATCTGTATAGAATATATAAATATCTCTGTTTGGATCAGAACGCTTTAATAACTGTGCAAGCTTGGTGGCATACATACAGCATATCCTTGAACAATATTCTCTTCCAACCTGTTCATCTCTAGAACCAACACACTGTATAAATCCGATTCTTGTTCCTAAATCTCTTATAGGATTCCCCTCTGCGGCATGGACTATCATTCTCTCCATTTCGAGAGCTGTTATTACATTTTCATATTTTCCATATCCATATACTTTCTTCTGAGTAGCATCAAAAATATCAAAACCAGTAGCCACAATTATTGTATCTACATTAAACCCTACTTTTTCAGGCTGGTCATTAAAATCTATGGCACCTTCAGGACAGAACTTTTCACAGAGACCACAAACTTTTCCTCCTTTTGTAAGCCTCAAACAGGTCTCCGGGTCAATTAAATTTTTATTAGGAACAGCAAAATCAAAAGGAGTATAAATCGCAGGACGGGTTTTCAATTCCTCTTCAAATTTATCTGGTACATTCTTTATCGGGCATTTTTCTTCACAGATTCCACAAGCAATGCATTTATCTACATTTACATACCTTGGTTTCTTTTCAATTTCAACTTTAAAATTACCCAAATACCCTTCAATATTTTTTATTTCTGAATATATAAATAAATTAATATTTGGATTGGATGAAACATCTGCCATCTTTGGACTCAGGATACAGGCTGCACAGTCTTCCGTTGGAAATGTTCTTGATAGTTGTGCCATATGACCACCAATACTGGGTTCCTTTTCAACCAAATAAACCTGAAATCCTGCATCACCTAAATCCAGAGATGCCTGAATACCGGCAATACCGGCTCCTATTACAAGGACATTTTTCCCAACGGGTATTATTTTTTTCTTTAATGGCTTATTTAATCTTGCTTTTGCAATTGCTATATAAGTTAGATATTTCGCCTTTTGTGTAGCATCTGAAGGTGTATTAAAATGTGGCCATGCACACTGTTCACGAATGTTTGCCATTTCAAACATATATGGACTTAACCCAGCTACTTCTAAGATATTCATAAAGGTCTTGCCTTGAAAATGTGGTGAACAGGCGGCTATTACCACCGCATCTAATTTATTCCCTTTTATATCATCTATAACTAATTGCTGTCCAATCTCTGAACACATATGCCCATAATCACGGACGAGAACCACATTAGGCTGTTTTTCTGCAAATGAGGCTACCTCTTTTACATCAACAATTTCAGATATATTGCCTCCACAATGGCATATATATACTCCAATTTTTATATTCTCATTACTTTTTTCCATATTCTAATCATTTCAATTATAAAAATTTATGCTGTAATAAACATTAATGTAATGCGTAATTTTGGATTAATAAACTGGATATAATATTTTTTTTAATATCTCATCCAATTTGATAATTCATTTTATTAAAAAAAAATAAAAAAGTCAAGAAAACGAATTGCCTCATCAAAAATCTAAATGAAAATGTATCGATGCCTCATATAAAAATCTAAATGAAATTATTTTAATTATAACCTAAACTTCTCTATATTTAAAGATAGAATATTCATCTCTTTAGAGATAGAGGAGGTAAGAGAGAATATTAACTATGAGGTAGAAAAAGACCATTACCCGGGAATTAAGGAAAAGGTACCAGAAGGCTAGAAAGAAGGAAAAGACGGTCATCCTAGATGAATTTACCCAACTTACCAGTTACAACCGTTGTTATGCCTGTCAAATTCTAAATAGAACCAAAGTACTGGGTTATATCAATATAGACGGTAAAAGAATAAAATATGTAGTGGATAAGAGGAAAATCAAAAGGAAGAAGAAAAAAATCTATGATCAGGAAGTTTTTATACCTTTAAAGGAAATCTGGAAAATCTGTAATTATATCTGTTCCAAGAGACTAGCTCCTTAGTCGGATGTTAAAGGAACAGAAAAGGTCATCTAAACATATATCTCCTAATTCCCTGCAAAACCCCACTGATCCGGATGCCACCTACCGTAAAAAAGGTAAGAACAAACACATCGGTTATACCGCCAATATCATAGAGAAGTTTGATGATAACAACCGGATGATAGAAGGCTATGACTTACAAAAGAATACTTACAGTGATCAGAAATTCGCTAAAGATACCATTAAAAGATTAGAAGATACCACCCTCATAATAGATGGTGCCTATTACTTTAGAAGAGATAAACAACAAGGCCAAAGCCAAAGGTATAAAGATGATCCCTACTAACCTGGTAGGGGGAGGTAAAAATAGTAATGGTGATAAATTTGAGATAGATGAAAAAGAACATCTGGTAAAGAAATGCCCTTCTGGTCATAAACCGATAAAAAGTAAGTTTAAAGAAGGATCCTATAGAGCACATTTTGATAAGAAACATTGCAAGTATTGTCCCTTCCGGAAAGATTGTCCGGTCATAGAACAGAAGAAGAGTTATCTCTTCAAAGTATCAGAGAAAACCTTACACCGCTCTCGACTTATCACTAGAATGGGAACCTCCGAGTATCAAGAATTAGCCAGAAAAAGAGCCGGGATAGAGGGTATCCCCTCGGTACTTCGCAGGAGGTACAAGATAGATCATCTGCCAGTAAGAGGACTGATACGGGGAAAAGTGTACTTAGGATTCAAGATATCAGCCATAAACTGTAAGAGATTGATAAAAGGATTAACAGATAGGCCAAAAGAAGGCCTTCCTGCTCTTTTATTTAACCATTTATTTTCGTTATTTAGTTTTCAAAGAACCTACAGAGTCAATTTTGCTACTTAAGTAAAATATATTTTGCTAAATAGTTAGTTTTGGGAGATAACCATTCTATAAGATTTTTATAATTTTTTTAAAAAATTTTAAAATTCTAATCTCTTTAAATTAATACCCCTTTTAAATCTCCCGACTCCCTGGTTTTAGTACAGAAACTCCTTTTTTGCATAAAGGGCAATCTTCAGGCTGGTAACTTTTTATATCCAAAGTTAATAAACTTTTCATCTTTACTCCAAAATCTATTCTTCCTCCGCTTCGGTCAATTAATACTCCTACTCCAACCACTTGTCCCCCTCTTTCTTTTACAATATCTATAACTTCTCTTACTGAACCGCCAGTAGTAGTTACATCTTCAACCACTAAGACCTTTTCGTCTTTTTTTATCTCAAAACTACGTCTTAAGGTCATCTTCCCGTTTTCTCTCTCGGTAAAGATTGCCCTAACCCATGGTCCCAATACCTGAGCCATGACATGAGATATAATGATTCCACCGATTGCCGGCCCTACGATTATATCAATGTCATCTCCCCTAAATTTTTTCCCCAATTCACTACACAGATTATGCATAAATCCGGGATATTGCATCACCTGGGCACATTGAATATAGGTATCACTATGCACTCCTGAAGTTAATTTAAAATGTCCTTTCTGTATAGCTCCCGCTTCTTCAAATTTTTTCATTACTTCTTCTGTTTTAATAATCATATTTTAGTCTCCCTCCATTTCTCTTAATATTTCTTTTGCTGCTTCCACCGGATTAGAAGCATTTCTTATTGGTCTTCCTATTACCAAAAAATCAGACCCCAATTTTATGGCTTCCCGAGGAGTCATTACCCTTTTTTGGTCATTGGAAGATTTGCCCGCAGGACGTATCCCGGGAGTCAAAATTACAAAATCTTCCCCACAAGCTTTCCTTATTTCCTTAATCTCCCAGGAGGAAGCTACTACTCCATCAAGCTCAGCAGATTTAGCTAATTTAGCCAGATGAACCACTTGTTCTTCTAATCTTCTTTTTATTCCAAGGTCTTTTTCTAATATTTCCTGATTAATACTAGTAAGGAAAGTTACTCCTAAAATTATAGGTTTTCTAATACTTAGTTCTTGACTGGTTTTTGCAGCGGCCTCGGCTGCTGCTTTCATCATTTCATATCCTCCGGAAGTGTGAACATTAAAAATATATACTCCTAATTTAGTAGCTACTTCTGCTGCCAGGGCAACGGTATTGGGTATATCGTGAAATTTTAAATCTAAAAAAACCTTACCTCCCCTCTTGTTTACCATATTAACCACCTTAGCCCCTTCAGCAGTAAAGAGTTGGCTTCCAATTTTAAAGACACCTATATAATCGCTTAATTTGCCCACCAATCCCTCTGCTTTTTTAAAATCATCTACATCAAGAGCTAAAACCAATCTTTCTTTCGCTGTTAACTGCATTTTCTCCCCCCTGTTTTATTAAATTTTCATACTCCCTACTAATTTATTTATATCTTTAATATTTTTCTCTATAAGATATTTTTCTATTCCTTCAATAATTTCGACAGTTACCTTAGGATTTACAAAATTTGCTGTCCCTATCTCTGTTGCCCTAGCCCCGGCAATGATAAATTCCAGGGCATCCTCAATTTTTATTATTCCCCCTATTCCGATAATCGGAATCTTTACCGTCTGAAATACCTGCCAGACCAGCCAGAGAGCTACCGGTTTTACCGCGGGGCCGGACAGACCACCACTGACATTAGCTAATTTAGGTCTGCGAGAATCAATATCCACTGCCATACCCACTAAAGTATTTATCAGGGATAGAGCATCCGCTCCTGCTTCTTCAGCAGCTTGGGCAATTATTTTGATATCTGTAACATTAGGAGTCAACTTTACAATAAGAGGGAGCGTGGTAGCCTTTCGAATACTACTCATAATTTTATAAGTTGCTTTAGCGTCTGTCCCCCAGACCATACCCCCCTTTTTGACATTAGGACAGGAAATGTTGACCTCCAGACCGGCAACTCCCATCTTCTTTGAAACTTCTCCCAATCTTCTGGCTAATTCTACGTATTCTTCTATAGTATCCCCCGAAATATTTATTATCACCGGAGTATTAAATTTTTTTAAATAAGGTAATTTTTCTTTAATTAAAACTTCCACTCCTACATTCTGTAAGCCAATAGCATTAAGCATGCCCGAAGGGGTCTCTATAATTCGAGGAGGTGGATTTCCCATCTTTGGTTTTAGTGTGATTCCCTTTAAAACCATTGCCCCCAATCTATCCAAATCAATAAAGGGAGAAAACTCTTCACCATAACCAAAAGTCCCCGAGGCGGTCATCACCGGATTTTTTAACTTTATTCCAGCTATTTCCACTTCTAAATTAGGTTTATCAATCATCCCAGACCACCTCGCTCCCTTTAAAGATAGGCCCATCTACACACACTCTTTTATAAATATATTTAATTTGATTTTGATTATTATTTTTTTCTTTTACTTTTATTTTGCAGACACACCCCAAACATGCGCCTATACCACAACCCATTCTTTCTTCTAAAGACACCTGGCAATTAATATGGGCCTCTAAAGCAATTTCATTGATCTTTTTTAACATAGGTTTTGGTCCGCAAGCAAATATCTGCTCCGCTAACCATCCTTCTCTGATACTTCCTTCTAATAAATCAGTGACCAAACCTTTATATTTGTAACTTCCATCATCAGTAGCAACATCTACTTTTGCCCCCAATTTCCTAAAATTTTCTTCTCCTATAACCAACTCTTTCTTTATGGCACCTATCAAAACTCGTACCTCTTTACCTTTCCTTATAGATTCTTCACATAAAGCCAGTAAAGGAGCAACTCCTATTCCCCCACCTATTATTATAATCTTCTTACTTTCCGGATAGATATTAAAACCATTTCCGATAGGACCTACAATGTCTAAATCATCTCCTACTGCTCTTTGGGCTAATAATTTAGTGCCCTCTCCCATTATCTGGAATAGAATAAAAATTTCTCCTTTCTCTTTATTTATTCGGTGAATACTTAAGGGTCGGCGCAATAGAGGATAATTATCTTTACTACATTTAATATGAATAAATTGTCCGGGGAGAGCATCTTGGGCAATTTCTGGAGCTTTCAATTTCATCAGATAAATATTGGGAGAAACTTCTTTTATGGATAAAATTTTTACTTTAACATTTAAAATCGTACTCACCTACTTTTTAAATTTACCAATTAGCCAATATACCAATTAATCAATAAGTCTGGCTTTTAGCTTCTTTTTCTTTACTTTCTCTTTCTTTCTTCACGCGATACTCGATACGAATTTATGCTTTATTCACTATTCCCACTTTGTCTTCCCCGTCTACCTCGTTTAATCTAACCTTAACTATTTCTTTCTTGGAAGTAGGAATATTTTTACCGATAAAATCCGCTCGAATAGGAAGCTCCCGATGTCCTCTATCAATCAATACAGCTAAGTGAATCACCTGTGGTCTTCCTAAATCGACTATCGCATCCATGGCTGCTCTTATAGTCCTTCCTGTATAAAGGACGTCATCAACCAATACTACTTTCTTTTGAGAGATATCAAAGGGTATTTCTGTTTTAAGCAACAGAGGTTGATGGGCAACCAAAGACAAATCATCGCGGTAGAGAGTTATATCTAAGGTTCCTACCGGGATTTCTTCTTTTTCTATCTTAAAAATCTCCTGCGCTAATCTCTTAGCCAAAAAAACACCTCTGGTCCTTATTCCAATAAGGGCTAAATCTGCTACTCCCTTATTTTTTTCCACTATCTCGTGGGCAATTCTTACCAGAGTCTTCTTGATTTCACTTTCTTTCATCACCACAGTTTTTTCCTGTAAATCCATTTCTTTAAATCTCCTCTTTTGCCACTATATATTTAAACAGAAACCCCCTTACAACCCATTCTGGCTGATAAGGGGGCAATAACTTTTCCTTACCAGCCTCACCGGACTGATGTTAAAGGAAGTCATATTTGGTTTTTTATTTTACTAATAATATATTAAAAGCCTTCGGTAGTCAAACAATTTTCTAAAAAGTTAACCAAAGGTGCCAGGCACCTTTGGTTAACTTTTAATACACATTCATTAAAATGACAAAGATTTTTTCTTTTCAATCTTTCTGGTTGCTATTAAATCTATATTATTGTCTAATAAATTTGAAGCGATTATCTGGCCAATTACAACTGGAGCTTCCACTTTAATCCGGCGAGTAATCTCTCCAATTTTTTTTAAATATTTTTTAGGGATAGGAACGGAAGTTTTTACACTTACCAAAGAGAAATTCCCCTTTTCTACTAAAACAGAGCCAGTGAATACTCGTAAGGGATTAGTAATTTCGTTTTTTACATAGTCTTTTCCTTTAGGACATTCATCCCCTCTAATATTTTTAATATTTGTCCCTTCGTATTCTACTTTTATTCGACAACCATTAGGACAAATTATACAAACAAATTCTCTCTCCATTATTAGACCAACTTCACTTTTAATCTTTTTATACCTTCTAATTCTTTAGAAGACAATTTTATTCTGATCATCTCTGCCGGGTTTACCCGTTGCAAAGATTTCTTTTTAATTAATCTTATACCATCTTCAAATAGTAAAATTTTCTTTCTCCCCGGTTGATTAACTCGAAAAGAAAAGATAATATCTTTAACCCTAATTAAAGTTTGGGGAACTACATATCTTAAGCCATTCCCCAATTCAACTTTGATTTTCCGCTCTTTGGTTAATTTTCCTTTAAGATATTCTATTACTCCTTCAACTATATATTCAGCTTCCAAAGATACGTTATCTACGATATCGTGTACCTGCAGGACATTCCCACAGGAAAAGATACCCGGAATACTGGTCTGACCTCTCTCATCGACTTGCGGACCCCCAGTTATGTTGTCCAAGGTAATACCTGCTTCACGAGAAAGCTCATTTTCCGGGATTAAACCTACAGAGAGGAGTAGAGTATCACAAGTTATCTTTCGCTTACTTCCGGGGATAATTCCTCCTCTTTTGCCTAATTGAGCAATGGTAACTCCCGATAAGCGCCCATTCCCCTCTATATCCACTACAGTGTGACTTAGTAAAAGAGGTATATCAAAATCATACAAACATTGATTAATATTCCGGGGAAGACCACTGCTGTAGGGAAGTTTTTCTGCCACCATTATTACCTCTGCACCTTCTAAGCTTAGACGACGGGCCATAATCAAACCGATATCTCCTGAGCCTAAGACTACTATTTTTTCTCCTACCATATAATTCTTTAAATTAATTAATTCCTGAGCTACTCCGGCGGTATAAATACCGGATGGTCGGGTTCCCGGAATTGATATAGCTCCCCGGGTCCTCTCACGACAACCCATGGCCAGGATAATCACCTTGGCTCGATAATGCTGCAAACCTTGACTATTTACCACTACTACTTCCTTTTGAGGAGTTAAGCCAATTACCATACTATTTAATAAGAAAGGGATTTTTCTATTCGCTACCTTATCAATATATCTTTGAGCATATTCCGGACCGGTTAGGGAAGTATTAAATTTTTCCAGTCCAAATCCATCATGAATACACTGGTTTAAGATACCCCCTAAATAGTCTCCCCGTTCGATAATCAGGATATCCTCTATCCCTTTTTGGTGACAAGCAACTGCTGCTGCTAAACCAGCAGCCCCTCCTCCAATGATAACAACTTCTTTTTTTTGTATCATATACTTACCTCATCACTTCTGTATCCGGTTAAAAGATAAGAATGCTCTCCTTTTAGAGTAATTTCCTGAGGTGTTAATTCATATCTTTCTTTGAGTAGCTCCATAATTCTAGGCAAACAATATCCACCCTGACATCTTCCCATCATAGCCCGAGTACGATATTTAATAGAAATCAGACTTCTTGCCCCCAAAGGATTATTAGCTGCCTCTAATATTTCTTTTTTAGTAACTTTTTCACAACGACAGACAATCTCTCCATAATTTGGATCTTGTTTAATTAAAGCTATTTTTGTTTTTTCATCCTGTTCTTCAAATCTAAGGATTCCTTTTCTAAAGGGTTTAAAGTTAGAATTAGTCTTCAGGTTTTCTTTTCTTTTAATAATTTCTACTACCTTTTTAGCAATTGGTTGAGCAGAAGCTAATCCTGGAGATTCGATACCAATTAAATTAATAAAATTGTTAACTGAATTACTTTCTTCTATCACAAAATCCCAATATCCACTTTCAGAAGAGGGAGCTTGTTTGGCTCTGATACCAGAATAACTACGAATAATATCTCGAGATGAAATTAAAGGTAAGAATTTTTGAGCTTCCGCAGAAAGCAACTTCATTATTTGAGAAGTAGTAGAAAGATTATCCTTTTGTTTTATATATTCATTACTTGGGCCTATTAAAATATTTTTATCAATGGTAGGAGTAAAATGAATTCCTAATCCACCGGACACTGCCTTTGGTACCGGATAGATTAAACGATTAATAATCCAGGATGCATTTTTATCTAAAACATAATATTCCCCCCGACAAGGATAAATCCGATATTTATCTTTTTCCACCATATGAGCTACTTTATCAGAGTAGAGACCAGCACTATTAATTACGTAAGAAGAGGTAAATTCACCCTTATTAGTAGTGATTCTAAAATCAGAATTTCTTAACCTGGTTATACTTTTCACTTTGGTATTCAAAAAGAAGGAAACAGCATTATTCAGAGCATTTTCTGCTAAGGCAATAGTTAATAGATAAGGGGAAGTAATAGCGGTCTCAGGAGAATAGAGAGCGGCTATTCCCTTAACATTGGGCTCTAATCTTTTTAATTTATCAGAATCAATAATCTCTAATTCTTCTACTCCGTTTTTTTCTCCCTGTACTTTTAACCTTTTTAATTCTTCAACCTCTTCTTTTTTTTGGGCAACTACTACTTTTCCTATTTTTTTATAGGGAACATCAAGCTCCTGACAAAGTTTAGCAAAAGATCTATTCCCTTCTACACAAAGTTGAGCCCTTAATGTCCCCGGTTTATAATTAAACCCAGAGTGAACTACTCCACTGTTTCGACAGCTTATTCCCCAACCGACATCGGCCTCTTTTTCCAATAAGGCTACATTGAGTTTATAGCGGGACAGCTCACGGGCAACGGCACAGCCGACTACTCCCCCACCAATTATTATTACATCATAATTATTATTTGTTGTTTTCAAACATATTTTCCTTTTTTAAATAGTACATTAAATATTGATACTTATTACGTTTTTCTATTTAGAAGTGGCACTCCAAGAGTTAATTTCGGCAAGTGAGGATTCTTTGGCTCTCTCTAAATGTTGAAGCAAAACTTTAATAATAAGCTCTTCGTCATTCTTTTTTAAAGCTTCTATGATGGCCAGATGTTCCTTTACCGAACCGGCAAAAGTAATTCTTTTAAGAGAGATATTCCGCAACCAATGAATCTGTTCCTGTAGATTAGCTAATAATTCAATAAGTTTTTTGTTTCCGCAATTTTGACTAAGAAGATCATGGAATTTTTTATCCAGAGCTAAATACTGAATACAATTTTTAGCATTGGTAGGTTTATTTATAAATTTTTTAAATCCATCTCCGACTTTTTCTAATTTCTCTATAGATATCTTCCCGATAGATTTTTTAACCGCAAAAGATTCCAGAGTTTCTCTAATCTCAAAGATATCTTTTATTATTCGAGTAGTAATATTAGAAACAGCCGCTCCTTTTCGTGGTACAATGGTAACAAATCCCTCTTTTTCCAATCTATTAAAAGCTTCTCTAATGGGAGCTCTACTTATATTCATAGCTTTTGATAATTCTTCTTCCGGTAAACGGGTACCCGGTTTTAAAGTGCCTATTATAATCTGAAATTTTATATTCTGGTAGACTCTATCTTTGAGGGATAAATAGTTTCTTAAATTCTCAAAATATTCTTTCATAATTCTCCCCTTCTCTTCAAAGATTTAACCATTCTTAATTGTATTTTACTTTGTCGATTGTATATTGTCAACAATATTTTCGTATCTCGTATTACGTAATATGTAAAAAGAAATAAAAAGGATAAAAAATAAAATAGAGGAGAATCAAATCGTCTGACTCTCCCCTATTTTATAAAAAGATAAAAATAAAAACTTGGAATTAATACAGTATAGCTAATAAATATAATTTAAAATCATTTAATATTTACTTCTTTAAGTTTTTTTAACCCCGACTTTGACACTTGCAAGTCAACTTTGAATATTTATCCTCTAAAACCCTTATGAAATAAGCATTTATATTTTTTATTCTTTAAAATGTAGTGGCAATAAATATAT
>Ga0307432_1000812_pt1 | contig 21393 bp, 19 predicted proteins | sample SalMarWE160150MG_FD_202158 | JGI IMG/M metagenome (GOLD analysis project Ga0307432, IMG submission 202158) | Salt marsh sediment microbial communities from the Plum Island Ecosystem LTER, Massachusetts, United States - WE1603-150 | ecosystem: Environmental > Aquatic > Marine > Intertidal zone >...
ATAAGGGTAGCAGTTTTTAAAATATTCCGACAAGGTGTCCGGATGTTGCCGTTATGGTGTCCGGATAATTCCGTTACGCTGTCCGGATGTTACCGGAATCAGTGTCCGGATGCGGCCGTAATATGCATCCTAATCCTAACTTTTGTATTTGCTGTAAGCTTTTCTTTAGTAGGATGTATAAGAGTCTATCCAGAAGGTCAAAGAGAAGTAGGCATGGAAGAGCCACCACCAGAGGAACATTTTGAAGAGCCACCACCAGAGGAACCACCACCTGAAGAGTCGAAAATACCAAGCATGAAAGTACTTAAGGAAAGAGCTTATAAGGCAGCCCAATATCATATTGAGCAAAGAATGCCAGAATTTAAGTTTAAGCCATATAACGAATCATGGGTGAAAGAAATAGGGAATTACAAATTTTCTTGCGATGTTTACACTAGAACTGGCTGTTTATTATATAAAGTACAGTATAACGTGGATACTGATAATTTTTCTATTATTGATGGATTAGAATATGGATTAGAATAACTGATACATCCATTTTTACATCAATAACTGATTTTTGAAAATAAATCATTAACTTGGCTTTTAGGACTATTTTTAAAATACCATTAAAAGACTGTTTATGATAATAAATTTTCTATATTTAACTAATGCCACTGTCCAAGTATGTCAAGGTTGAGAGTTAAAGCGCTATGCTGTTAGGGAGCGGGTTGCCCCGTTTGTTGGTGAAGAGCCCTATAGCCTTGCTTAACCTAGCTAGTAGAGCCCCAGAATTATTTGAAAGTTCTAAAGTAGAGCAAAAAAGACAGTTAATTAGTTTTTTACTTTCGAACTTAAAGCTAAGAGGCCAAAAGCTAGAGTACACCTTGAATAAACCGTTTGATGTACTGGTAAATATGGATTATCGTTCTGATTGGCTGGCCCGGGTTGCGAAATTTCGAACCATTTTTTAAGGGAATTAGAAGAATTTAGAAAACTTATATACCGTATAATATAAATTTAGAATCAGAATTATAAAGTCTGGTGGGGAATGTAGTTATATCAGGGTTGACATTTATAATGTTTGTAACATAATTATTTTTTAAGCTAATTTTTAAAACAAATAATAAAATCCTTATTTTTATAAAAAGTATTTTTAGGAACAGTAAAATTAAAGTAGTTCCATAATAGGGTACGAAAGAGAAATATAAAATGCCAGAATTTAAAAAACCAACTGGCTTTTTTGGGCAGATACTTGCAAAGGGTATGGCATGGGGTCATAAAGATTTTTATAATAATACTGCCAGAGTACTTGACCTTACACATTTCGATAAGTATCTTGAAATAGGATTTGGTTCAGGGTTATTTATAAAAAAATATGCCTCACATGTTGAAAAAATAGCTGGAATAGATTATTCGGAAGATATGGTCAGTTTGGCAAACAATATTAACAATGACCTTGTCAAATCAGGTAAAGCTGAATTTAAACATGGAAATGTAATGTCTCTGCCTTGGAAAAATAATGAATTTTCTGCAGTTGCTGGAATTGAAATATTCTACTTCTTATCTGAACCAAAAGCAGCACTCAAAGAAATATACAGAGTACTTGCTCAGGGTGGCAGGCTGGTAATTGAAATGGGATATAATAAAGATGACGGGCTTGACCATACCCGGGATATAAAAAAAATAAACCTAAATTTATACAGCTCGAATGAAATAATTAATATGCTAAAAGAAACCGGATTTTCAGATATTGCTATTCATTATTTTAAAGGATTCCGGGTACCTTTTAAAGGATATCTTGTACCAAAAGGTATGATTGTTAAGGCAATGAAATTGACTGCATAATTATTGAAAAGCCAAATATTTGGCTGGCCATAGCGAACGAAGTTAGAACCAAGATTATCGGATTGGACAGGGATATTTTTATACCAGAATTATCTTTTTAACCTTTTTATCTAATGCTAGGTTTTTTAACCTTTTAAATCCTTTCAATTATAAATACATATAAGATAATATATTTTATAACAGGCATTAACTAAAGGGCATTAAATTAATATGGTTAATAATAATGATTCAAAAATACAAAAGAATCGGATAGTTGCAGAAGCCGACAGCTTTGCAGGCTATAAAGGTGCTCGTGGTGACAGACTCCGTCAAACAGTGTTACCTATAATTGCAATGTCAAAAAATAATGTTATACCGCTTGGCACAGGATTTTCAATAACCAACTCAGGTTTAATTATGACCGCCAGGCATGTTATTGAAGATTTTATTGATAGAAGAGAAATTAGAAATTGTAATGAGCCAGTTGAAAATTTTGGATTGTTTGCAATCTATGAATCCGATATAAAGAACGAAAGTACCAAACTTTCATCTGATTGTTATGTTGGTGGTCCAATTCGTATAATAAAAACATATGCAAGTGCAGGATTAGATATCGCTTTATGTCAATTACAATTAAAGCAAAAAATAGGCACTGGGGAAGCACTACGGTTTCCAATAGTAAGATTAAATTTAGATATACCAAAAAATGGTATGAAAATTTTAGGTGTGGGTTATTGTAAAAGTAAAGTTTTGAAAGATAATTATATAAAAAAGGGCAAACACCGTATTAGATTTTTAAACTATTCTCATAATCTTGTAACAACAGGAGGCGAAATAGTAGAATATATTAAATTTCAAGGTTGTCGTCGTTTCCCCACCTTTCTTACTACTGCAAGATTTGATTCAGGCATGAGTGGAGGCCCAATTTTTAGGGAAAATGGTTCAGTGTGTGGAGTCATTTGCTCATCACTAAGTAATTGTATGGATAAAAATGGATATATATCATATGTATCAGATATTGGACCAGCTTTAGCTTTTAAGGTGGATATTTTATTAGAAGGGGAAACAGAACCACAGAAATTTAGTCTATTTAAATTAATAAAGACGAATATTATAAGTGCTGATGATTCAAAGAATAGAATAAAAATAATTATTGATAAATCAGGTAAATCGTTTGCAATTAGACAAATTACATAAATTTTTTATTAAAGGGAATTTAGCTCTGCAATACTGGGGAATTTCCTTTGTAACAATGTCCTATTCTATTGTGCAATAAATATCCCAGTCAATTCGATTATTCGGTAGCATTTAATTTGTAGGTTTATATAGATTTTGCATCATGATAAAATAATTTTTAGATCATTAATATTATTAAAAAATATTAATATGTCAAAATATTATCTACTATCTAGATTAATTCTACCAATGAGAGAAAGTGGAACCCTTCATGGATTTGGCAATAATGAATCAATAGAGAAAAAACAGAAAGCATATGAAGAATTTGCTGGATTTGATAATAATAGTATTGTCGGTAATAGCCCACCTCAAAATTATACTTTTTTAAAACTATCAAAAACTGATGAAATCAAAGTGGTTTATTTTGATTATGATTGTGGAAATTTTTTAATAAAAACTAACTCGAGGAGATCTGCATACAGTATAGCAAATATTATCTATGGATATCACTGTTTATATAGATCATGGGTTCCTGATCCAGATACACCCATTTATTTCCTGCAAGAAATAAAAAGGATTCCAAAATATAATTGGACTATAACTGATGTGATAGCTGCATTAGATGAAAAGATCCATTCCTGGTATGGTGTTCCGGAATCTTGTGCCATGAAAGCTGGATTTGAGGTCAGTAATTTTACTCATGAAGATCTAAAAATATTTTTAACTTTTTATTATAGGAACTTCGATGCAAGAGAAGTATTGGACTATTTACTAAAAAGTATTCAAATATGTGGTGGTGTACCAAACGAAAGTTACTATCATTTTAATTATATTCTTGATAGAAAAGAAGAAAGTAGAACGGTTCTAAATAAAAGATACTTTGAACATAGGATTACCTATGAGACTTCATTTATAACAGCTTTTAAAGGAGTCGAAAGATTTTTTAAAGTAGCACAAATTAGAAAAAAAGAAATTAATAATATTTTTAGAAATATCTCCTATGAAGATATTTCACCAGATACAATTTATACAAGATATTTCGAAATATTTTCTGGACATAAAAAACAAATAAAATATAGAAAACTAATAGAGCATTTCCTGGAATTGAGAAATTCTGTTGCTGCACATGGAAATTTAAAAGACCCAAAAAGAAAAATAATAATTGAGGATAATATAATTGAGATACAATTCTTTTTGCAAGAGTTGTTAGAAAAAGTGTTAAAACCCCATAGAGTTAAAGTGGAACTTTTAAAGATTTTAAATAATTTAATAATAAACAAAATGAATAATTGAATTTTGCTTTTTTGATATCAGGTTTAGTCTATAGATACATATTTCAAGGAGGAGTTATCTTGAAAATATTAAATAAAGTTAAAAAAATTTTCAAAAATATTTTTACTGCTTGCCCGATTACCGGAACTACTTTCAGAAAAATTAAAAGTATTATTATAAAGGACACTATTAGAAAAAGAATAAAACTTGAACGAAAAAGAATTGGTATAAATAAAAAAACTTCGTTTAATTTATATATACCATCAATATATTCTGGTATATTGCCAATAATTATCGTAGCGATTTTTTATTTGATTTCCTATATTCCTACTCTCTTCACATCAAATGAAACGCCCTATCCTATATTGAATTATATATTTATTAACAATGAAGTTAATAGTCATCAAAATATCATTAGTATCCATGCTGGTATTGGGATCATAATTTTTGCTCTAATCATTTTTATGGCAGAAAGTATGCGTGGAAGTAATAGAAAGGACAGAGCATTAGTTTTTCTAAAAGAAAGTTTTATATTCCCAATTACTGTAGCTGAGATTTTTGTATTTTTTGCATTTATTTTTGGTCCAATAAATTTTGTTTCCTATTTAATGGTTATTGGTCTCGGTATTGCAGTAATATTTTCATTAGGTAGAACCTTTAAAATTCTACTTTATCCTGAACTTTTACATAAAAAAACAATAGAGATATATAAAATTAGACTGATCCAACCTATTGATGCCGAAATAAATAATAGAATTGGAAATTGGGTTTTATCAAATATTTTCAAGAAAAATGAAGTGAAATTAAAACACAATCCATACTTTGATAGAAGTAGAATTGATTATAGATATTTCAAATGTGAAGAAGAAGGAATAGTCTATGATATAAATCTCACTAATTTAGAAAAAATTGGAAATTTAATTGAAAAGGAAGCAAACAAAAATAATTATTATTGGGATCCAATAATAAAAAAGGATGTGAATATTTCTAAGAAGCAATCATCTAAGCATGATGCCAAGAATACTGAACAAGAATTAAAAATAAAACCAGGAAATGGCATAGATAAAGAAAGATTTTTAGTAATAGGGTATAAATCCTTTATAAATCAAGACAACAATATAGTCTTTGCAATAAATAAAAGGCTTTTAAAGGATCCTGGAGTAATTTTAAAAATCAAAACGCTCATACCAAATACATTTAAAATAAAGAGCATAGATACCTTTAGAAGAGATATTGATTTCGAATTAGCAAATTTAAAAGACCAATTTATTGATGCGATACAAAAAAAACATATTGGGGAAATAAAGGAACTCAAGGAAGTCTACGTAAGTATATTTGAAAATTTTCTTGAGTATTTTAAAAAGTTTAATATTATCCATTCTTTTCAGAGGGCAAGGCAAGAAAGGAGTAATATTTTTGGAGGTTGGAAAGAAATAGAATCATTGAACCGTGATATATTTGATATTTTTGAGAAGGCTATGGAAACAGAAGATAGGAGAGTTATTTTTGAAGTCAAAAATCTCCCTAATTCTATAGTAAGAAAATCAATTTTATTTCATGATCATTACTTCTTCCAAGAATTCATAAAATTTTCAGAGTATTTATATGAATATGCAAAAAAGGTCACTGACCCAGAGTTAGAGGAATTATTGATTGACCACACATGGAGGACTTTAAAAGAATTAGTAGAATTTAATTTACTTTACAAGATTACTAATAATTATAAATCAAGACAGGAATTAGAGAGTTTCAGAGATTTTATAATCGATATAATTTTAATTTATCAAAATTTAATCAGAAGCACTATTTTGAGAAAAGATCTAAAAAGTTTTCATAATATTTTATCTTCATTTAAAGATTTATTCTCTGACTATTACGATTTCAAAATATCCAAAAAATTCGATGGAATAAATAAAAATAATTTCACTATGATCGAAGATGAAAAAAGAAAAAAAATACTTGAATATGAAGAAAATTTGAAAAGAATTTACTATGCAATTGATATTAAAAAGAATCAATTTTATATTGGGCTGTCAAGTTGGCTTTTAAATGAAATAATTATAAACAAGAGAAAGGACTATCAAGAATTTTATGAAAAAATTTTAGATGGCATCACAAATAATTTAGATGAATTATTCAAAATATTTATAGATACAATTAATCCAGATATTGATCATTTTTGGGGATGGACACATTGGGTATTACCTGCAGATGGTAAAGTCCACTCAGTTAATTTCGATTACTATATATATCAGCTTTTCTGTGTTAAATCTTTAAAAATTATAAATATGAAGTCTATATCGGGCAAAGAAGGTGTTCTACCCTTTGATAGGCAACTTTCATACCTTGCAGAGGACAACTCAAGATTAATGATGGTTTTAAAGGATATGGAGACAAATAAAGATAAATGGAATTCGGTATTAAATGAACAAGAAATAGACAAATTAGATGTAATGAAAATAATATTAAAAAATATTAAAAAAAAACAAGATGAGAAAGACAGGAAAATTGTAATAAATAAATCTATTTCCCAAATAAAAATTGAAGAATTTAAAAAAGAAGTTATTGATATCTTCTACAAGAATGCTTCAATTAGGGAAATTTTAATGCATTACAATTTATATCTAAATAAATTAAATACCAAAAAAACTGATATGCAGCGTCTTGGAATAAATAGAATAGACGATAAAGAAGCATTTTTTGATGATTGGCATATTGGATACCAGGGTTGTGGTGCAGGTTATGGAAGAGATTTAGCATTCGGAGAGAATCTTGATTTGTTTAGAAAAATAATCAAAAGTTGTAAAAAAATTGATATAGAAGATTTCAATGAAAAAATAAATAATATAAAAAATATGGAAGAAATGATAATAATTGCAGACATTCATTCTGTGTCTTCCTTCTTTCATGGTAATAAAAACTATGTTCCAAGTTATCATAAAAATTGTCCGAAAAAAGATATTAACCTATTTAAAGGAATATATAGAACTAAGAAATCTGATATACGAATATATGAAGTGTTTCTCAGAAAGATAAATAATAATATACTTTTACTGAATTATGAAAAATTAGGTAAATTAATACAACTCACACCCTTAGGCAAAGATGATGATGAGAGTAATATAACAGATATTTTTTATATTAGCATTAAAGCATTTTCTGAGAATTTCAATATTTTAGAGAAATTTATAAAAAATCCACCAAAATGGCTTGAAGATATTGGTAATGAGGTAGAACAAAGAAAATATTTAATACAAAAAGTTTTGGTCCATATATTTGAGAGATATGAATTTACCATTGATAGAGAATTTGAAGGTTATTTATTTAAAGTAAAGAACTCAGAGTAACTTTAGTAGTTAATGGAAAATATTAATGGCATTTAAAAGGATTTTATTCTATGGAATTATTATCTTTCGCTTTCGATAGTAGATGTAAATTTGCATTTAACAAATGTAGATTTGAATTCAAGAAAATAGAATTCGTTCTTTATGCTGGTGATGCTGATAATTGTGAAGTGATACAAGTAATAATAAATGATGAGAGTGAAAGAGAACAAACATACCGTATTATTAATAAATTTCTAAATAACTATGGTTGGGCAAATCATTGTAGTTTTGATTATAGAGGATTTTGTGGATTTGGTTTAAAAGATACAATTGATTTAATGAAAATTGAACCAAGATACATTGTACCTCGCATAGACAGGAATTTAACTTTAGATTTTAACACAATTATAGATGCTCATACCAGTGAATTAGGCATAGCTTTGTCACTCTATAATGAAGCAAAATTTACCCAAAATGTATTTTATAAATTCTTCTGTTTTTGGAAAATATTGAGCATAAAAAATCCTAATAGACCTAAAGAGAATGCAAGTGATTTTATTAACCGAATGATTAAAGCAAAAAAAATATATACAGATGGATTTATAAAGGATTTATTGACCAAGAAAATAAATATCGGAAAACATTTATATGAAAATTTTAGATGTGCTATCGCTCATATTTCAAGAAGCCCAATAAAGCTTTCAAATAATTCAAGTGATTACAGAAATGTCTCAGGCGCTTGTAATTCTATAGAACATTTCGTTAAATATTTCATAGTAGAAGAATTGGGCCTTCCAAAACATCATATTAGAATTAATATTTTAGAAAAGGATTAGAAAAATGCATTACCATGTGCGGATTACTCAAAAATCAAATAAATCACATGATGAGGTTAAAGTCGATCTCTCAAAAGATAGGCTCATAGAACAATTTATTTCACCCTATGAAAAAGGTGAACCTATTATTGTAAACGGTAAAACTATCGCCATTGATGATATTGAACGAATAGCTATTTCTGAAACAGAAGAAGATTCTAAAAAAATAGCAGATAGATTAGCATATGAAGATAGTACCAGCTCAGTAGGATTTATACCTTCTCGTTCATATACATGGCGTGCTGCTGCAAGTGGAAAAAATGTATCAGACGAATTTATTAAAGGCTCTGCTGGTTATAAAAGTGATCAAAAGTCAAAAAAAGAAGAAAAAACATATGACATAAAAAAAATTTTTATTGTTCATGGTCATGATCATAATTTGAAAAATGATTTAGAAGTATTTGTCAAAAAGATTGGATTAGAACCAATCGTTTTACATAGACAACCTGATGAAGGACTAACTATAATCGAAAAACTTGAAAAACAAACTGATGTTGGGTATGCATTTGTACTCCTAACCCCTGATGATATTGGTTATACAGCCGAAGAATTAGAGCAGAAAGAAGATGGAAAAGAAACAAACAAAGAATATAGAGCCAGACAGAATGTAATATTGGAATTTGGGTATTTGGTAGGTAAATTAGGTAGAAATAAAGTATGTGCTATTTATAAAAAAGGTGTTACGTTACCTACTGATTTGTCTGGATTACTATATAAAGAAGTTACTGAATCCATTGAAGGTATTGGATATGCGCTCATGACAGAATTAAAAAATGCTGGTTATAAATTAAAGATATAATTATTTTTTAATTAACATTCAAGTAGTTCACTAATTGAAGTATTTAGGGCTTTGGCGATTTTTTCAATACTTTTCAGAGTGATATTTTTCTCAGCTCGTTCTACCATACCAATGTAAGTTCTATGAACTCCTACAAGTTCAGCAAAATCCTCCTGGGAATATCCCCTTTTTTCTCTTTCACTCCGAACCTTTTTTCCAAATTTAATTAATATATCTTCACTCATACTCTACAAGTATAGAGTTTAGATAACTATAGTTCTACATACCATAGTTAGCAATTATTATTAATTTAGGTATAATACTAATCAATAAAATTGTCAGCAATAAAAGGAGAAGCTATGAAAATTAAAAAAAATTTATATGCAGTAATTGCAACGACAGCAATAATAGTATTTTTTAGTTTTATACTTGCATGTACAAGTAGCAGCCCAAAAGAAACCAAAGATCCATCTGTAGAATACCAATTGGCAGTAATAAATGAAGGTGGATATGTAGATGAAGACGACACTGTGGTAGATGAATTCAAAAGTCTTATTGAAAGTATAGATAAAAAAGTAGTAGAAGGACCAACTGAAATAGGAGATATTCTAGTTACTGCTCAGGAGATACTTTGGGATAACTATAAAATCAGAATCAGTCTACTTGAATTAACCAGGAATTTGGATGAGTCTATTCCCGATGGAACAACAGGCCTGAAATTTGAAGAGATTGCTGTTGCATATATAACCATACTTGGTGAGAGCCAATAGAGGATAAACATAGAATAGTTTTGATAAAAAATGTATCGGATTATAGAATATAATATGGACTAAAAAGATAAGGCTGTTTTATATGTATAAAAAATTAAAGAATGAAGATTTTAATGCAGTATTAGAATACCTTTCCTATTTTAAAGATAAATCTAATTCATTCTATACCATTGAGAAAGGCAATTTCTATGATCCTTTTAGATATAGAAGTAAAGTTTATCAATTTTTAGATGTCCTATATAAACACAACTTCATTATTGTATTTGACCATCCAAGATGGCAACCTGAAGCTATAAAATATGTGGAAAATCCAAAACTAATAGAATCAGTAGATATACTAACAATTCGAAAATTACTGACTCTTCATGTTAGAAAAGAACGTTTTTGTTCCGGACACCTGGCAGCAGTAATTGATACAGGACATTTGTTAAAAATACTTGAAAGATTGAAAGAACTAAAAAAGATCTGGAAGACTGAAAATGCTTCAAGTATACAGCCTGCTTACAGCCGTTTAACGGGAGAAAACCCCAAAGGAAATAACTACCCTGATGAAATTTAAAGGCCTGAAATGGCAGAATTTCAAACAAGATCAATAAAGCAGTTTTACCCTACCATTCAAATTGTTATTTCTATATAATTAATTTATTAAATATATCTTGGATGCTTTTTATTTTTATAGTATTAAAAATTAAAATTAATATAGAAAGACAAAAATATGGATAACTTCCAGGAAAAGGCTAATTTCATTTGGCAGGTCGCAGATGATATACTTCGAGGAACATTCAAACAACATGAGTATGGCGATGTAATCCTTCCCTTTGTAGTGCTCCGTAGACTTGATTGTGTGTTAGAAGACTCAAAAGATGAAGTTATTGAGACCTACAACAAACTCAAGCATGAACTTGACAATCCCTCTGTTTTTTTATTAAAGGCTTCTGGAGGAAAGAACTTTTATAATACCTCACCATATGACCTCAAAAGACTGTCTCAGGATGCTAAAGAAATTGAGCTGAATTTCAACAATTACCTGAACAATTATAGCGAAAATGTGAGGGACATTATTGAAAATTTTCAATTGGATAAAATAATCAGAAGACTTGCAAGCAATGATCTACTGTTTTTAATGATAAATAAATTTACCGAGATTGATCTACATCCGGATAAAGTGTCTAACCACGGAATGGGCTATATTTTTGAAGAGCTACTCCGGAGATTTTCTGAAATGTCCAATGAAACTGCAGGAGAGCACTACACTCCCAGGGAAGTCATTAGGCTGATGGTAAATCTACTCTTTGCTGAGCATAAAGAGGAACTGAAAATAAAAGGACTGATTAGAACCGTATATGATCCTGCATGTGGAACTGGAGGAATGTTAACCGTGGCAAAGGACCATGTAAAAAATAACATAAATCCAGATCTTGATATCATATTGTTCGGCCAGCAATTAAATGAGCAGACATATGCTATTGCAAAATCTGACTTTTTAATGCTTGGAGAAAAGGAAGAAAATATTAAACAGGGAAATAGTTTTACCCAGGATAAATTCAAAAGTAATAAATTCAATTTTATGTTATGTAATCCACCATTTGGAGTCAGCTGGAAAAAAGATCAGAACTTTATAAAAAATGAGGCTAATAGTCCCTATGGTAGATTTAGTGCAGGTCTTCCTCGTTCAAGTGATGGTGCACTTCTATTCTTGCAGCATATGATTTCAAAAATGGAAGATAGTGGCAGCCGTGTTGCAATTATATTTAATGGAAGTCCCCTATCTACAGGAGATGCCGGGAGTGGTGAAAGCAATATTCGCAGGTGGATTATAGAAAATGATTGGCTGGAAGTAATTATAGCTATGCCTACTGAGCTATTTTATAATACTGGTATTGCTACCTATATTTGGATTGTGGCAAATAAAAAACCTCCTAAAAGAAAAGGCAAGGTTCAGCTAATAAATGCAATAGAATTTTATAAAAATATGAAGAAGAGCTTGGGAAACAAGCGTAAATTTATATCTGATGAGCAGATTAAAGAAATTACTAAAATATATACTAAATTTGAAGAATCTGAATTTAGTAAAATCTTTGATAATGATGATTTTGGTTATACAAAGGTAGCAATAGAGCAACCTCTAATTGAGAATAATGTAATACAGAAGGATTCTAACGGTAATCCTAAAACTGATTCATCAAAAAGAGATTACGAAAGAATACCTTTAAAAGAAGACATTAATGAATATTTTATTCGAGAAGTAAAACCTAATCTACCTCATGCTTGGATGGATAGGTCTAAAGACAAAGTAGGATATGAAATAAACTTTACTAAATATTTTTATAAATATAAACCACTTCGGTCATTAGAAGAAATTACTCAGGATATTTTAAAACTGGAAGAGGAAACAGAGGGCCTTTTAAAGGAGATACTCAAATGAGAAAACCATATCCATCATATAAAGATAGTGGAGTTAATTGGATTGGAGAAATACCGAGCACTTGGAACTCTGGTAAAATGAAATACAAGCTATTAAAAAATGATGGAGGAACTTGGGGTAGAGATTCTAAAATTAATGAAGATGGTATTATAGTTATTCGTTCTACTGAAATAGAAATTGATGGAAATTGGAATTTATCAAATCCAATGAAGAGAAGTTTGAACGAAGATGAAATTAATAAATGTCTTCTTTATGAGGGAGATATTGTAATAACTAAGTCAAGTGGGTCATCTAATCACATTGGAAAATCAGTAGTGGTATCAAAGGAAATTGAAAAGCTTGCTTGCTGTTTTTCTAATTTTGTTCAAAGGATTAGATTTAGGAATTTTTATCCAAGATTATATCATTATATATTAAATTCATATGTCGTTAGGGAACAATACAGATATCTGACACAAACAACTACTGGGCTTGGAAATTTAAATAGTTCCACTTTAGATGAAGTACAAATTCCTCTTATTCCTCTTTCTGAACAAAAACAGATTTTGAAATATCTCGATTATAAAACCCAACTGATTGACCAACTTATTGATAAAACTAAAAAGAAAATTGAACTGCTCAAAGAAAAAAGAACTGCTCTGATAAATCACTGTGTAACCAAGGGATTAAACCCAGATGTTGAGATGAAAAATAGTGGAGTTGAATGGATTGGAGGAATACCAAAACACTGGGAAGTAAAAAAATTAAAATATTTAGGTGAAGTTTATTCAAGCACTATTGATAGATATATTTATGATGATGAGATCCAAGTTTCAGTATGTCATTATCCTGATGCATATAATAATGAATTTATAAATAAAAATGTTTCATTGAATAAAGGTTCTTGTAGCAGTGCTGAGTTTGAAAGATTTCAATTAAAAAAAGGATTGGTAATTTTAACAAAAGATTCCGAATCTCCAGATGATATAGGTATTCCTTGCTATATAGAGAAAAATTTAAAAAATTCCGTATGTGGCTATCATCTTTCAATTATTGAAGCAAATAATAATCAAATAAACAGTAAATTCCTTTTCAGATTTATTCAATCAGATATTATTAGATGCCATTTTGAAATTTATTCAAAGGGTATAACAAGATATAGTTTAGGTAAATCAATAATCAAGAATCTCTTTGTAAATCTTCCACCAGTCCCCGAGCAACAACAAATCATAGAATATATAGATAGTCAAACAAAAAAAATAGATACTGCTATCGAAAAAGAAAATAAAAGAATCGAGATCCTAAAAGAATACCGCAAGTCTTTAATTTCAGAAGTTGTAACCGGAAAAATTGATGTTCGAGATGAGGTGGTAGCATGACTCCCAGATCATACCTTGAGCAAAATTTTGAAGAACATATTGAAGAAAATTTATTAAATTCAGGTTACTACAAAAAATATTCCGAAGATTATAACAAAGACAGATGCATAATACCTGAAGAAGTTGTTAATTTCATCAAATCCACCCAACCTAAAGAATTTGAGAACCTTCAAAAACAATATGGAGTAGATACTGAAGATAAATTATACTACAGACTATCCCAGGAGATCTCTAAAAAGGGAGCTCTTGAAACCATACGAAAAGGGTTCAAGGACAGGGGTTCAAAATTTAGGATGGCATATTTTAAACCATCAAGTGGGATGAACCCGGAAGCAAGAAAACTTTATGAGCTAAATAGATTCTGTGTGGTCAGGCAATTAAAATTTAGCAGCAGAAATCAAAAATCCCTCGATATGGTAATTTTTTTAAACGGCATTCCCATAATAACAGCAGAATTAAAAAATTCCCTAACTGGACAATTTGTAGAAGAAGCTATAAAACAATATAGATATGATCGTGATCCAAGAGAAGCACTATTTAAATTTAAAAGATGTCTGGTGCACTTTGCTATAGGAAATGAAAAAGTATTTATGACCACAAAACTATTCGGTCCAAAAACAAAATTCTTACCTTTTAACAAAAATACAGAAAATCCCGTAAATCTCAATGGTCATAAAACGGCATATCTCTGGGAAGATATCCTGCAGCCTGATACACTTTTGGATCTAATAGACAACTATCTTCATCTCCAGGAATATACTGAAAAATACTTCATAAAAGATAAAGGCCTCAAAGATATTACACACCGGTCCCTAATATTTCCAAGATATCATCAGCTTGATGCGGTTAGAAAAATCCTCGAAGCAGTAAAAGCTGAAGGTGAGGGCAACAGTTATTTAATAGACCATTCAGCCGGCTCCGGAAAATCTAATTCCATTGCCTGGCTTGCCCATCACCTGGCAACTTTTTATCAGAGTGATAAAGAAAGGGACAGACTCTTTGATTCCATTATTGTAGTTTCAAGTAGAAGAGTTTTAGACTTTCAGCTTCAAAAAACCATAAAACAATTTGAACAGACTGTTGGAGTTGTCATAGCAATTGATAAAGATTCTAATCAACTAAGAAAAGCACTTGAAGTTGGTGAGGATGTAATAGTTACAACCATACAAAAATTTCCTGTTATTTCAGACCAGATGAATAAATTATCCGGAAAAAGATTTGCGGTAATAGTAGATGAAGCTCATTTGGGCCAGTCTGGTGAAGATGCAAAGCATTTAAAGAAAGTATTATCTGTAAATTTAGAGGAAGCTGAAGAAAAAGATAAAATTGATTTTGACCTGGAAGACGAAGTATTAAAAGAAATTAGAGTCAGAGGAAAACAGCCCCATATTTCATATTTTGCCTTTACAGCTACACCAAAGAATAAAACACTTGAACTATTTGGAAGAAAAGGTTCCGATGGAAAGCCCACTGCATTTCACACCTATTCAATGAGGCAGGCTATAGAGGAAAACTTTATTCTTGATGTTTTAAAAAATTACATGACCTATAAAAGGTATTTTAAACTATTAAAGAAAATTGCAAGTGATAAAAAGTATGAGAAGAGAAAAGCAATAAAGCTACTAACCTCATATGTAGATCTGCAGCCCCATGCAATAATAACAAAAACCCAGATTATGCTTGATCACTTCCTAAATAAAACTATAAATGAAATACAGGGCAGAGCCAGGGCAATGGTTGTGACAAGATCCAGGCTCCATGCAGTAAAATACTACCTGGCATTCAGAAAAGAAATGAGGCAGCGTAATCTATCATTTAAACCACTTGTTGCATTCTCAGGAACTGTTGTTGACCCAGATTCTGGAGAAGAGTATACAGAAAATAGCCTCAACAGACTTTCCCGGCAAGATTCTATTCCTGATGCATTAAAGACTCCTGAATATAGGATTTTGATAGTAGCTGAAAAATTCCAGACAGGTTATGATGAGCCTCTTCTTCATACTATGTTCGTTGATAAAAAATTAAAAGGTCTTCATGCAGTACAGACTTTGAGCAGGTTAAACAGGAAAATGGATGGGAAAAGTGAAACACTTGTAATTGACTTTGTAAATGAAGCTGAAGATATCCAAAAAGCCTTCCAGCCCTATTACCAGCAAATATTTTTAGAAGAAGAAACAGATCCTAATGAATTATATACCCTCCAAGATCAGCTTGAACATTTTGAAATTTTTAATAACGAAGATATAGAAAAATTCTCAAAAATATTCTTCAACCCTAATGAAGAGCTGGAAAAACTACAGCCAGTTCTCGATAGAGTAGTTGAAAAGTGGGAATACAAGCATTATGATGAGAAGGAAGACTTTAGATCAATACTTCAGAAGTTTATCAGACTATATGGATTTATATCCCAGATCATCACATTTGAAGACATAGAACTTGAGAAGTTATATAACTTTGGAAAGAACCTTTTAAATAAACTACCCAGGACTAGGAAAAAACTGCCATATGAAATAAAAGAAGCAGTTGACCTTGATTCGTTCAGAATTCAGCAAACATTTAAAGGTAGAATAAAACTTGCAGATGAAGATGGGGTTGTGAAAAAACCAGTAATTGATGGTAATCCTCCACCTCCGGAAGAGGAGGAATTTTTAACAAAGATAATCGAGGTACTAAATGAGGCCTATGGAGCTAATTTAACTTATGAAGATAAAGTAGATATTGACTTGATTAAAAGAAAAGTGGAAGGGAATGAAGAGCTAAAGGCAGTATTAAACACAAATAATACAATCGAAAATATTAGGCGGAAATTTGAAGTTATATTTGACAGTACTCTTGTAGGTTTTACGCAAAATAAAATAGAGCTATATAAAAAATTATCTGATCCACAAATAAACTCCCAGTTTAAAAGAAAGTGGTTTGACAGGTTAATAGAGCAATATGGGCTTTAATATGAAATAAATTATTAATATTAATATGGATTATCTAAACTCGATAACGGTACAGGTTTTAATCTTTTTTACAATAAAAAAAGATTTCCCATTAATTGATTTTTTTATAGGCGAAAAGGATGATTTATTTGAAGATCTGAAGAAATACCGCATTGGCTATAATATCCAATTTATAGCAGATAGAGACTCTTTAATAGATGATTTTTATAGGGTGAAGTCAATTTCATATGAATTATTTAATGAAGAAATCAAAAAGAAATTTGACTCGTTTTTTGGCAAAATTTCAAAATTAGACAATAATGCTGTTTTATTTTTTGAGGATGTCCTGTCAATGCAAAATGATTTTTTCTTTTCTTTTAATCCGATCTATTGTTTTAAACGACTGAAACTGATTGAAAGTAAAGAGAAAAAAATGTCAGAGTTTGTAGAAAAATATTTTAATGAATATACAGAAGATAATTTAAAATCACGAAAAAATTATTTATCTCTAAATAAATCTATAGAAAAATTTTGTATAAAACTGGAAATGCCATATGAAAATTACGAATCTAAATTAGAGGTTAATAATAAACTATTTTCAGATGATAAAATCAGATTATTTGAACTATTGCTTTATTTACATAAAGAAGGTTTTCTTGAGATTGCTGATTGTAATTTTTTAAATGATTCGAGTAATACATTAAATATAAATATTGAGTTCAAAAAATCTCCAGAAGAAATTCAAGATATAATAGGTTACTGGAAAAGCTATGGAGATTTGAGGATTAATGAAGCTGATGGTGTAGCTTTTTATAAAGGTAATAAACTACCGTTTAGCAGATCAGGTACAAAAGAATTCAAATTATTGAAGATTTTAATGAAATATCCGGGGAAGAAAATTTCAATTAGTAAAATATATTCCTATATTTATGAAGATGAATTTAATAAAAGAGGGGAGAGAAAGATTATTACAGAATTAGTATCTCAAGTCAGAAAAAAAATAAATATTAACAAAGATCCCAGACCAACAATTAGTTTAATTGTTGAAGGAGAAAATGTGCTATTAATTGCAAATCCTCCATAAAAAATAAATTCCCTTCGATAACCTACTATTATGCCATCGAAAGCATTTGATATAGTCTAATAAAAATTAATATTATTAGACTATTTTTTTATGTATCAAGGGAAAAATAATATATACAAAACATCAGATTTAGCACTTGCAGCTACCCTATCAATATTTTACCAAATACATTCAATGGACAGTTCTAATCCAAAAAGGATTAAATTTATTTTCCTAAAGGATAGGAATTTTGATTTATATCTGGAACGATACTGGAAGGGTGAATTGAAGGTAGATCCCCAAAAGTATTTCCAGCACCTGAAAATATTAAAAAATAGAATTTACAATGGTTAATTATGTTTACCGAAGATCAAATTAGAAATCTTCAGAAAATACATAAAGAAGTGAATGGTAGAGAAATCAGCAAAAAAGAAGCTATTGAATATGGGGTAACACTTGTAGATATTCATAAACGTATTATAAAGATTAATAATAGATTACTAGAAAAGAAAAATGGCAATTTTCAGAAAAATTAAAATATCTTTCTGGCAGGATCAATACATTTTAAAATTATCACCAGAAGAGAAATATTTCTACATCTATATATTAACCAATTCCCAAACAAAGCAATGTGGTATTTATGAGATCCCGATTGAAGTTATGAGAATGGAGACTGGATTAGATGAGAAGAAAATATATGATTATATTAATAAATTTCAAGACGACGGCAAGACAAAGTTTAATAAAGAAAACTCCGAAATAATGATTCGGAATTGGGTAAAGCATAACTATTCAAAGAGTAACAAAATAATTCAATGTATTAAAGATGAGCTAAAAAGTGTGAAAACAAAAGAATTCATAAAAGATTACCATGCTTTATGCAAAGAGTATGGATGCAGTATAGATACATTATCTAAAAAAGAAGAAGAAAAAGAAGAAAAAGAAGAAAAAGAAAAAGAGGATGAGGATGAAGATAATGAGGAGTCAGATATGCAATACCCTAAAAGAAATTTTAAAAAAAGAATTAGAACAGAAAAACTAAAAAAAGATGAATACAATCCATTAAAAGAACATGCCAGAAGATGTTTTGAAGAAAAGGGTCATGATTGTAGATTAAAAAGTACTTCAATGGGTTTAGAGGAAAAGTGTTTTATTTGTTTAGCGGAGAGGAAAAATTGGAAAAGAGGAGATACCAAATGAAGTTAACTGACAAAATAATAATTTCATTATCAAAAAAATTGCGAACTGGAGTATATGCAAGGTTGGCAGCTGAATCCGAAGGAATCGATGAATCAACTTTTTATCGTTGGAAGAAACAGGGAGAGAAAATTTTTGAGTCTGTTACAGATAAAAATGATGAAATTGATAGATTATTATGGAACTCGCTGACAAAAACTCAGAAACTAAAATGCAAGTTTTACAAGTCGATTCGACAGTCTACAGCAATAGGGGAATTAGTTCTGGTAGACAAGATAATAGCACATACTGATACGGACTGGAGAGCGGCCCTAGAGATCCTTGCCAGAAGATTCCCCCAGCGGTGGGGTAAGAGGGACTACATGAGAGTAGATTCTGAAATAGCTCACAAAGAAAATAAATTAAAAGAATTTGAAGATGAATATTTATCTGACATCCCACCAGTAGTAATTAAAGAAGCTGCAAAAAGTTTTGCCAATATCATAGAAAAAGCGAGAAAAGAAATTACTTCAAAGGGTAATAAAAGAATAAAGTAATTTTTTACATTTCAAGGTACCGGTCTTGCGATTCTGTTCTTGATAATAATATTTTAAATTGATAACTGCTATATGAAAAGGGTTCCGATATTGATAGATATTAATGAAAAAGTGTTATATGTTCATTGTAACCTGAAATAACATGAGTATTTTAAATGATTAACATGAGGATAGATGTCAAAAATTTAAAGTTCATTCTATATGCTAGAAAATCGTCTGAAAGCGATGAGAAGCAGGTTCAGTCAATAGATGACCAGATAAATTATTTAAAGTCTATTGCTAAGGAAAAGGATCTAAAGATAATGGATATTATTACTGAAAAAAAATCTGCAAAAGATCCCAATAAGAGGCCAGGATTTTCAAAAATGATTGAACAGATACAAACTGGTGAAGCTAATGGCATCCTCTGTTGGAAATATGATCGATTAACAAGGAATGCTTTAGAAGGCGGGCATTTGCGTTGGCTTCTACAGAAAGAAACAATTAAATCCATCTGGACCGCTGATAGAAAATACAGTCCCGAAGATAATGCTCTACTGCTGAGTATTGAAGACGGGATGTCAAACCAGTATATAAGAGATCTGAGCAATAATGTTAAAAGAGGTATGAAGAGCAAGAGGGAAAAGGGTTGGTATCCTCATAGGGCACCGATGGGGTATATGAATGCAGAAGTAAATAGAGAAAGAGGTGTTGTTAAAGATCCTGAGAGATTTGATATGGTCCGGAAAATGTGGGAAATGCTTCTGTCAAGAAATTCCAGCATCTCAGAGATAGCAAAAATAGCAAATGATGAATGGGGTTTCAGGACCAGAAAGACCAGGAGGATGGGAGGGGCAAAAATAAATAAAGCTAGGCTTTATGAAATGTTTTCAAACCCTTTCTACAAGGGTGTATATATTAAAGATGGAATAGAATATAAAATGAACCACCCTCCAATGGTTACTGATGAAGAATGGGAAAGGCTCCAATATATAATTGGTAGAAAAAATAATCCCAGAAATAAAAAACATAATTTTACCTTTAGAGGTCCTATTTTTTGTGGTGAATGTGGATGCTTGATAACTGCAGAAGTAAAAACCAAAAAGATAGTCACCACTGGAGAGGTGAAAAAATATACCTATTACCACTGCACCAGAAGAAAAAAAGACATTAACTGTTCCCAGAATAAATCAATCCGAGAAGATATACTAGAAGCTCAAATATTAAAAGAATTAGATAAAATTACAATTGATCCCAGATACACAGAATGGGCACTAGAGTATTTGCGTGGATCAAATAAAAAGGAAATCGAAGATAGAAAAGTGATCTATGCAAATTTGGAAAAAAGATATGAAGAAATCGAAAAAAGGATAAATAATTTAACAATTATGAAACTGGATGACCGATTAACTAATGAAGAATATGATTCAATAAAACAGGAACTTTTGAAGGAAAAATCATCCATAAAAGGGAGATTAGACAATTATGATCACAGGGTCGATAATTGGTTAGAACTGACGGAAAGAGCATTTAATTTTGCCACATATGCAAGGATAGCATTTATCCATGGTAAACCTGATGATAAACGAGCCATCCTACAGGCTTTAGGAAACAATATAACCTTATTAAATGGTAAAATTTACATAGAACCGAAAGAATGGCTTGTTCCTATAATTGAGAAAAACTTTGAAGGCGATAAACGAAATCAATTGTTAGAACCAGAAAAAGACCACCATATGGAGGGTGTAGAAGGGGTTTTAGAGGGTATCCGTACGGATTGGCTGGGGAGGGAGGATTCGAACCCCCGCTCTACGGTCCAGGGCCGCATGTCCTACCTCTAGACGACTCCCCATAGTAAAAGACTTTCTAAAAAACATTACTATTATACTTAAATAGCATAATAAT
>Ga0307432_1000817_pt1 | contig 21267 bp, 18 predicted proteins | sample SalMarWE160150MG_FD_202158 | JGI IMG/M metagenome (GOLD analysis project Ga0307432, IMG submission 202158) | Salt marsh sediment microbial communities from the Plum Island Ecosystem LTER, Massachusetts, United States - WE1603-150 | ecosystem: Environmental > Aquatic > Marine > Intertidal zone >...
TTAGTATCTTAGTTTTTATGTTTTTAGGTAGACCCCATACTATCTCCGAGCGTTTGACAAGGCTACTTTTTGTCCCTTTAATTGCCGGTATATCCTATGAGTTCACCAGATTATCCCGTAAAAGAAGAAACAGCAAAATTGTCAAAATATTAACTGCTCCGGGACTATGGCTGCAAAAAATCACCACCAAGGAGCCTGATGAGAAACAACTAAAAGTAGCCATCGCCGCCTTGAAAAGTGCTCTGGAATAAGGTGATTTAGTTAAATAAGAAACTTATGACATTGAAGGGAAGGCGCATTTCGGTCGGAGAGAGTTTAATCAGTAAACGCCGTGTCACATTGAATTTTCAGGGTAGCCGCACCCTTTAGGGTGCGCAGGCTCTGAGCCTTGCGACTACCAAAAATGACGGGGTTCACTGAATACTTACTGTGTCTGTCTTCTCTTGTCCTCGTACATCTTTTCGTCTGCCCTGGCAACTACCTCTGATAGATCCATTTTTCCATCGACTAGAGTCCAGCCTATACTCAAGCTCATAGACAGAGGCGAGTCCTTGTTTTGCCGATTCCATTGCTCAATTGCTTTCCTTATTCTCCCCACCAGTGCTCTGGTCTGCTTACCGCTAGTGTTCGGAAGAACGACAGCCATCTCATCTCCGCCGTATCTAGCTACTGTGTCCATGCTCCTTACATTTCTTTTTAGAAGATGAGCAGCTTCCTTTAGAAGATAATCCCCTTTGGTATGCCCAAAATGATCATTTACATATTTTAATTTGTTAACATCCACAAGCACCAGGGATAAATCCACTGGATACCTTTTTGCCTTTTCCAGCTCCTTTTTAAGTATCTCATCAAATTGCTGTCTGGTATAAAGCTCAGTTAAGGGATCAACCGTAGCTAGTTTCCTCGCCTCTTCATATAAGCAGACATTATGTATGGCAATCCCTATCTGGTTGGCCAGGTCTTTCATTAGTTGCAAGTGATCCGGAGTAAAGAAATTTACCCTCTTACTTTCTAGATATACAGCACCTATAATTTGATTTTGAAAAATTATGGGCACAGCCAGCCGGGACCCAGGGGGTTTTTCCCTTTTTAAATGTGCTAGGTCTTCTTTATCCGAAATTATGAGAGCTTCTCTTTCCCTGACTACTCGATAAACGCTCTCTTTTGCATCCTCCTTTAATCTCTTTTTAATTGTTTTCTTCTGGTACCCTTTCCATATCTTAGGAATCAGCTTACCCGTTTCTTTCTCCATTAGAAAAATGATGCACCGCTTAACTCCCATAACTTCTTCAACAGCGTGTACACTATGTTCAAGCACTTCTCTGAGGTTCAGGCTAGAGTTTATCAGCCTTTGTACTTCAAGCAGGCTCTTTAACTGTTCATATGATCTTTTTAGTTGGGTGATTTTTGCTTCCTGCTCTTTTTCTATCTGATTGAAGTATTGCCTCCGTTTCTTTTTGAATTCCCCTGCTTCCGTTGATTTCTTCATCTTTCTTCCTTTTCCTCGATAAGAGAACCTGCCTTTTTGGTTATCCTCTATATTTTTTATAGCCTGGAAAGGTACCCATCTTTTTCAAATTTTAAAAAATGGGGAACAAGAAGATCTACCAGGGAAAAATCAAACTGTTTACCTTTTGCTTTTATTATCTCTTCAATAGCTTCTCCAGGGGATAACTTACTTCGGTAGCATCTTTCAGTAGTTATAGCGTCATAGGTGTCTATTATTGCAAAGAGTCTTGCCGGAAAAGGGATCTTCTTGCCTTTAAGACCTTCCGGATATCCTCTACCATCATAGCTTTCGTGATGATACAAAACAATATCCAGCCCTTCCTTAAGGAAGACGGTTGGACGAAGGATTTGATAACCGATAAGGGGGTGTTGTTTTATCTTCTCAAGTTCAAAAGGAGAAAGAGATCCTTTTCTTCTTAAAATTCTTTCTTCAATTCCGATTTTACCAATATCGTGAAGTTCTGCTGCCCGTTTGTAGTTAATCAACTTCGAATCGGGAATGCCAATCCTCTTCCCGATCCTGACCAGAAGTTCCGAAGTTCTCCGGGAGTGTTCAGCCGTATAAGAATCCTTGGCATCTACAGCTAAAACGAGAGCTTGGGTAGTAGCTTCATAATTAAGATCAATGGCTTCGTGCAGGTCCTTAATCAGTCTGGTGCTTTCTATAACCTGATTTCTCTTCTGCAGAGCTCTCTCAGCAGCCTCCAGTACCTGATCCTTGCCAAAAGGTTTAACAATATAATCAAAGGCTCCAGAACGAAGAGCCTGTAGACTCGAGGAAAAATCTGGATAGGCCGTTATCATAACAACTTCTACTTGAGGTTTCATTTTTTTTATTTTTTCTAAGAATTCAAGACCGTTCATAGCAAACATCCTTATGTCCGTAAAGATAAGATCTGGCTCCAGAGAAAGATCAGCCAGAGCTTCCTCCGGGCAATTAAAAGTAAATACCGGGTATTTATCTTTCAGAATCATTCTCATTGATTCCTGCACACTTTTCTCATCATCTACCACAAACACTGTTGTCTTTTTATTTCCCAATTCCAGAGCTCCTTTGTTTTTTAAAGGGGAGGTCGATAGCGAGGAAGGTAAACCACCATAGTGGTACCCTTACCCTCCTCACTAAGAGGAACTATACAACCCCCGTGTTCTTCAATAATACTCTGAGAAATGGTCAGCCCCAGACCTATTCCTCTGTTTTTGGTGGTGAAAAAAGGATCAAATATGTTGTTCTTATCTATATTCTTCGCTGGCAAACCTGGGCCGTTATCTCTAATTTCTATTTTCACATATTCTGTGGGTTTCTGGGAGACCATTTTTTTTCGGGTCCTGACTGAAAAAGTGTCAGGTAACTTATCTGTAGTCTCACAGTTAATATCTATTTTTGCCGCCTCTTCTGCTACCGCCTCGATACTATTACTTACAATATGACCAAAAGCTTCAATTATAGCTTTTTTATCTACGTAAACCTGCAGGTTCTCTTCCTTACAGTTAATATTTAACTGGACCTCTCTCTTCGTGAACGTCTTCTTTTTAACGTTTTCCAGAGTCTCGGTGATTAAACTGAGCAATGATTCAGCGGCTTTATCCAGATGTAGAGGCTGGCTGAAAAATACCAGACGTTCAATAAGATTATCTATTCGCTCAATTTCTTTTGTTACTACAGAAAATAGTCTTTTTCGAAACTCCTCATCAAGGTATTTTGAGGGTAGAAGCTCAGCTAAGGACTTAATGGGAACCAAACTGTTTCTCAACTCATGAGAGAGACGAACGGCTACCTGAGCAAGAAAATCCCTTTTTTGCGCTTTTTCCTTCTGTTCTTGTAGATATTTAATGGGAGTAAGGTCTGTAAATATCATCATACTTCCTGAAACCTCTCCCTTGGCATTTTTCACCTGACTGGTACTTACGCCCAGCCAGTGTTTTATAGCTGGAACATAAACTTCTTTTCTTTCATACAGGGTGCCCTGAGTGAGAGTTTCGAATAAAAGGTCACCCAAAGGTGAGGGGAGTTTTCTTATATCCTTACCCGTTAAATTTTGATATTCACCAAGATTTAACATTTTCTGAGCCCGGGGATTGCAGGTTGTGATTTTTTGTTCGGTATCTACACTTATTACACCACTGGTGGCATCTTTAAGGACATTCTCAATATACTTTTTCTGGCAGTGCATCTCCTCATAAAACAAAATATTTTGTATAGCAAGTCCAACTTGATTGCAAAATAAAAAGATCTCTTTAATCACCCTGGGTGATATCTCCTCTCCAGTGATCTTCGGCCCAAGACCCAGTATTCCTATTAGCTCACCATGGGCAGAAAGGGGAACTACAACATTGGAGTGAATAAGCTTCATCTGTTGTTTTATCTCATAGGCAGTTTTAAAATCAGTCTGCAGGATACGCTCTCTGGTTATTACTGTGCCTTCTCTGGCAAGGAACTTCACTAATCCCTGCTGAGGATAAAGTTGAACGTATTGTTTCATTTCCTCTGTCATCCCCAGACAGGCTCTTATCCGATAGGTTTTTTCCATTTTATCTTTTAAAAGAAGGGAAAGCCGGGTTATTCCGAACAGCCTGTTTAAAAGACCCAGAAAAAATTGCACAAGTTCATCTAAATTATACCCATGGATCAGGAAGCGTGACATTTGCTCTAAAAATTGCCACTCTTCTGAGGAGAAAGTTCTCTCTTTTTCTGAAGATGAGAAAGGATGAAACGATTCTCTGGAGATTCTTTCTTCTTTCATTCTTGAGATTAACATCTCTTTTTCCACCTTTTCTCTTACCACTTCAGGAAGAAGGGTAACATCCCTGTCTATATCTACATATTCGGCAAGCCCCTTCTCCCGTGCTGCCTGGATTATCCTTCCGTCTATCTTCCGTCCTATTCCCAAAACCACCGCTGAGTCATTGAACCCTCTTATCAGTGGGATGATATCCAGACCATCCCACACCATAGAGGAAAAGTCAATAATTATAAGATCTACCATCAAACTTAAGGTTCTAATCTTTCGATGCTCATTCTCCGTGATAATCAGATACTCTGATCCTAAGAGATCATTTAAAAACTTTTCTCTTTTTCTTTCACGGGTGATAAAAAGTATGCTAGCCATTTTCTCTTCCATGCCTACTTTTTATTTTAATTTTTCTCCGGCACAATATTCAGTGCACCTTTTTACTTTTACCAGGACGATCTTGGCTATAGAAAGGCAATTCAACAGTCACCATTGCCCCTCGTTCCCAATTACCAATATGTATTCTTCCATCATGGTTTCGGATAACTCGATACGCTACAAATAAACCCAGTCCCGAACCTTTCCGTTTGGTAGTGTAAAAGACATCAAATGCTTTTTCTATAGACTCCTCAGAAAATCCGGGGCCATTATCCTTAAAAGTTACCACGTTAGGTAATCTCATGTTTTTCTTCTGTTCAATATCTATATAAATTTCCCCTTTCTCATCAACTGCTTCGGTGCAATTTGTGACAATGTTGGAAAATGTTTTTTTTAGCTCAGCTCTGTCTGCAAACACATTGGGTTGAGATAAATATTTTTTTATAATTTGAATACGTTTAGCACTTAGTTGTATACTCATATCCTCAAGAATTTCTTCTAATAGTTCTGATAAACTTACCTTGACGTATTCCCTCTTTTCTTTTTTCAAAGTAAGACTAAACAATTTGTTGACCATTTCATCTATTCTATCTATTTCTTTCAGAGCAAGGGTCATAAATTCGTTTCTAAATTCCTCATCTCCGTATTTGTCCGGAAGTAATTGAGCCAGTGTTCTTACTGAAACAAGAGGGTTCTTTATCTCATGAGCTAATTCACCTGCTATTAAACCCATTGTGGCTAATCTTTCTGCCTTTCTTACCTCTGCTTCCAATTCTTTTAGTTTCGTCAAGTCGGTAAGAACACAAATAACCTGTCTAATCTCACTACCAGTCTCTTCATACAAAACACTAGTATTAATCATAACCGGGATCCTTTTGCCTTGACCTTTATTAACCTCAATAGAGATCTCCTCATCAGCATAACTTTTTTCCCCCTTATACTCACTTTCAAACACTTTATTCAGTGGGATTGGAAGAACAGAGTATTTTTTGCCTATTATGTGCTCTCTACTTAATCCAGTGATCCTCTCTGCTTGCAAGTTGAAGGCTGAAATTCCACCATTGCCATCCAGACTGATAACCCCGCCTCGCATCCCTTGCAGAATTCCCTCGTTGTAGTCCTTCATATTCTTTACTTGCTGAAACAGCTTTGCATTCTCTAAAGCAATAGAGGCTTCATCAGAAAATAAAGAAAGAAGCTGAATATCCAAGTTTGTATAAATATCCCCGGATAACTTCCCTCCGAGACATAAAAATCCAACCATCTGGTCTCTAAATAATAAGGGAAGAACTAACTTAATTCGAAGCTTGTTAAAAATACTCTGTATTGCATCTTGAACTTCTGAGGGCAGGAGAGCCAATTCTTCCTCTAGTAACACGTTTTTCTTTTCCTGTAATGTAGTCACAAGTACATTTTTGCTATCGAAGTTTTCCTGAAGGTGGTCTTTTTTAGGTAATGTTACTTTACATTCATAAATCCCTGAATTTTCATTTAGAACATACAAGTATCCAAGAGAGGAACCTAAGGTTCTTACAACCTTTTCAATGATGAAATTAAAAAGAACTTCGATTTCTAATATAGCACTAAGTTCTCGGGTGCGTTTTCTCAGTTCTCGATAGTAACTTTCTCTTTCAGGATAGAACAAATTGACAAAGATATTTTCAATCCTGTTTCTCAGGGGATTGAACAACAAAGCGAATCCAAATGAAATTATTCCCATCAAGAGAAAAGAGGACATTCTACTAATTGGGCCAAACAACAAAGCGGGCAAATAGATGACCAAAATAAAAAATAAAGTAACAAAAGCTGTCATCAATGAATAGGTAACCACCGTTCTGAAAACAATCCTGATATCCATTAAACGATATTTTACGATAGAGTAAGCAGTAATAGAAGTGAACATAACCAGGAAAATGTCATGGGGAATTTTTTCTTCAATTCCATACGCACTAAGAAAATGCATTAATCCTCCAGTAAAAGCTAACAAAAAACCAATAAATAGATACTTACATTGATTTTTTTTGAATCCTGACCAAATTCTGTATTTGTTTAACAAAACATAGAATCCATAAATAATCATAACTGTGAATACACTTACATAAATGGTGTAAAGTGGTCCAGGAACGATACTGTATTTATAAACATTGGAAGAGGTAATTCCTGCAATAAACCAGTCGCGGAAACCAAGAGAGGCAAAGGTCAACGAGAATAAATAACTCGGAAACAGTATATGTTTTTTACGTTTGGCTTCACCTAAAATTTCCAGAATAAAGTGCAAATAAATGCTTGGGCAAAAGATGGCGAACAGGTATATTATACGGATAAAAAAAAGCAGAGAATGTGCATCGAGATTGGAAGCCATAATAGTGGGATACAAACACCATGTACCTATCATCACGCAAAGTAAAGAGAACAGTTGATTTCTTGCTACTTTTCTATTCTTCAGATACACGAATATCGCCATGCCTGTGTTCACAACAAACGCAGACAGCGACGATATCACAAAGATGGTTACTTCCATTTAAATTATCCCTTTACTTTTATACCAGGTAACAGTTTCTCGAATGCCTATCTCGGAGCTAAATGGGGGAATGTAGCCTAATTCCTCCCGGACTTTGGAAATAACACAGGCCCAATTTGATCGTATCTCATTAATTAATTTTCTTACACTATGAGGTCCAAATCTGACAAGTATGTTGGCTAGAAGGTCAGGGATTTTGATTTTTGGGGAACTAACACCTTCAGCATCTGCTATAATCTCAACCCATTCATTTAGTGCACGTGGTTTTTCATCGGCAACAAAGTAGATATCACCTGGCACTATCTTGATATGCCTTAGCATCTCCAAGAGAGCAATTAAGTTCTCTATGTAACACAAACTAAGTAAGCTATTTCCATCTCCAAGTGGCCTTATGCCCCTTTTCACCATCTTGAATAATAAGGTCGACCGAGAAAAAATATTGTCCCCGGGTCCATAAACTAAAGCGGATCTAATTATGGTCACAGGAAGCCCATATTGTCTCTTGTATTGCAGCAGTATATTTTCAGCCTCTAACTTACTTTTTCCATATCGGGTAATTGGATTAGGTAAAGTATTCTCGTTCACTACACCATAATTTTTTCCCACTACTGCGGCAATACTGCTCAAGAATATAAATCTTGGATACTCCCTGGAAGAATTCATCACAGCTTGAGCCAAAATTTTTGTACCTTCTGTGTTTACCTTGTAGTAGGGATTACCCCTTTTTTGCTTTGCAAATACTTTTCCTGCCAGATGATATACCACTTCAACTTCAGGAATCGATTTCACTAAAGTCTTTTTATCAAGAATATCCACCCTTTTTAACTCTACGTTTGCTTTGTTCAGCTTTGGGTACCGCTCAACTGGCTGTCTTACCAAACAGATAATCCTATCGTTATTTGTGGCTAACCTATTTACCAGGAATCTTCCTATAAATCCTGTTGCCCCCGTTACCAGAATATTCATGACTTCACGTTTCCTAGACCCTAACCTGGTGAATCAATCAAATGTAATAGATAAAGTTACGATTTTAAATTTCTAAGAATTAACACACCGTTCTTACCTCCAAAACCGAAACAATTGCTCATAAAATAATCTATCTTTGCCCTTCTGGCCATGTTGGGTACATAATCCAGGTCACAATGAGGGTCTCTATATTCATAGTTGATAGTGGGTGGAACCATTCCTGCAGAGAGGCATATCAAACTGGCGCACAGCTCTACCGCGCCACTTGCTCCCATGAGGTGCCCGAGCATAGACTTAATAGCGCTGACCTTTATTCTATAAGCATGTTGTCCGAATACTTCTTTGATGGCCTGTGTCTCAAGCAAGTCACCTATTTTAGTGCCAGTGCCGTGAGCCTGGATATAGTCTATTTTTTCCGGATTGATTTCGCTGCTCAATAATGCCCGTTGTATAGCTTCACGAATTCCTCTTGCTTCCGGGTGAGGAGCTCTTATACGATATGCATCGCAACTAAATCCATAACCCATAACTTCCGCATATATCTTTGCACTTCTTACCATGGCTCTATGATAATCCTCCAGAACTAACACCCCGGCTCCTTCGCTCAAAATGGTACCGTCTCTTTGGGCATCAAAAGGTCGAGGTGTACCACCCTTATCTTGAGCTCTTTCAGACAGTATCTTAGAAAGAGATATTGAAGCAAAAAACATAGGAAAAAGTAGGGCTTCTGAGCCACCGGCAAGAACTACCTCTGCTTTCCCAGCTTTTATCAAGTCAAACCCGTAACTAATGGCATCAAAAGAAGAAGTGCAGGCAGAAGAGAAGGTTTTGCTGGGACCCTGAGCATTCCATGCTATAGCCACATGGCTCGAAAGAGCGTTTGGATAGGTTATAGAAGACGTATACGGATGGATGGAGAGAGAACCTTTCTTCAAGAAATTTTGGTATTGATCAAAAAGAAATCCCACTCCTCCTATTGTAGTTCCAAAAGATGTAGCCGTTTTCTCCGGTGCAACATCTTTTTCTGTCATTCCTGCGTCTTTCATTGCCATTTGGGTAGCTGCAAGGGCAAACTGCGTACATCTTTCAGTTCTATTTGTTTCTCTCTCTGACATATAATTTAGCGGATCAAAATCCCTTGTCTCACCTGCCAATTTGCATGGATATGGAGACGTATCAAAACGGGTAATTGGGTTGATTCCTGACTTCCCAGCTATTAGGTTCTTCTGGAGCTCTTCCTTATCTATACCTATGGGCGAGAGAACCCCAAGTCCTGTAATTGCTACCCTTCTTCTGAAAGCCATAATTAAGCTACCATTTTTCTCGCAGTGTCAAGAATTCAGCCTCTTACATGTTTCATTTATAAGATAAATAACTATTTTGTCAAGCGAATGTACCCGCAGCGGCACACCGACTATTTCGCCAAATTCTCTTAACCTTTTTAAGACAGCTCGTGGTGCTAATCTCCGGATTGACTCAAGAGCTGCGTCGTTTGACAAGGCCGAGTAGTTGTGTAAAATAGGCAAAATTAGTGATGAGAAGCGTAATTCACATGGAAGAAAAAAAGAAGAGGATAAATTCACCAGAGGAGCGTCTAGTAAAGGAGCGCCAGGATAAACTTAAGCTCTGGATGGAAAAAGAAGAAAACCCCTATCTAACCAGATTTATTCCCCGTCATACCACAGGCTGGATAGCCAAAAAGTGTGAGACTGTGACCTCAGGCGAGAAGACAGATGTAAAGGTGGAAATAGCAGGAAGAATTATCACCCTAAGGGGGCATGGAAAGACAAGCTTTGCCGATATAAGAGATGCGGAAGGCAAAATCCAGATTTACGCAAGAGAAGAAACTTTAAAAGAAAGATATTTTCTGTTTAAGAAGCTAGATCTGGGAGATATTATGGGAGTGAAGGGAAGAGTTTTCCGGACCAGGAGCGGAGAGTTAACTGTCGAGGTTCTTGATTTTCTCCTCCTGGCAAAGTCACTTCGTCCTCTTCCAGAGAAGTGGCATGGGCTCCAGGATGTTGAACTTCGTTACCGAAAACGCTATCTTGATCTTCTGTCAAATCCGGACACTAAAAAGATTTTTCTGGATCGGGGAGCCATAATTAAATTCATAAGAGACTTTTTGGACAAAAAGGGGTTTTTGGAGGTGGAGACACCTATGATGCAGCCCATTCCTGGGGGTGCCACCGCCAGGCCCTTTCGAACTCATCACCATGCCCTGGGGGAGGACTTATATCTTCGGATTGCTCCAGAGCTTTACCTGAAGAAACTGGTGGTGGGGGGAATAGAAAAGGTATACGAGCTAAACAAGAATTTCAGAAATGAGGGCATGGATAGACTCCATAATCCTGAATTTACTATGCTTGAGGTTTACTCTGCCTACAGCAGCTATGAGGAGATGATGAAACTCACCGAGGTGCTAGTGTGTGAAGTGGCCAGTAAGTTAAAGGGAACCCTAAAGATTAGCTATCAAGGAGATGAAATTAACCTTTCTCCTCCCTGGAGAAGGATAACTTTTGAGAGAGCTTTAAAGGAGATAGGCGGCATTGAACTGAATTGCCAGGACACATCTCAGCTCAGAGAGACCGCTGCCGAGATGGGGCTGGAAGTTGAGGGGTTACGAGACGATCAGATAATCGAACATCTTCTGGACCACCGGGTTGTCCCCAAGCTCATTCAGCCCACATTTGTAATTGACTATCCTTCCCAAACTTCACCTCTTGCCAGGAGAAAAAAAGAAAATTCGGCTCTCATTGAAAGATTTGAGATCTTCATAGGGGCAGAGGAATTGGGCAATGCTTACTCTGAATTGAATGATCCCATTGATCAGAGAAAGAGGATGCTGGAAGTAAAAGGAGAATCTCACTCACTGGATGAGGACTTCCTGGAAGCACTAGAATATGGGATGCCTCCCACCGGGGGCCTGGGCATAGGAATAGATAGGTTGGTTATGTTATTAACTGACTCTGCCTCTATTCGGGACGTTATTCTCTTTCCTCAGATGAGGCCAAAAAAACGATAATAAACAACTAAGACTTAGGACTTGTTTTCTCGGTTTTGACTGAAGACCTCGGACATTTTTTTCTAATGTAAGTCGCTAGGCAGCAAAGGTTGTGTTAATATTAATATAGAATGAGGAGTGAGGAAATGGAACAATGGGTCTATATAAATGGAGAATATTTCCCCAAGGATCAGGCCAAAATCTCGGTTTTTAACCACGGATTTCTTTACGGAGACGGGATCTTTGAGGGAATAGCTGCTTATGGGGGAAGGGTCTTTAAGCTTGAGGAACACCTCAAGAGATTATGGGAATCGGCTAAGGCCATCGATTTAGAGATCCCCTTATCAAGAGAAGAATTAAAAGGCAGGCTCCTTGAGACTTTAAGGAAGAATAAATTAAAGGATGCCTATATTCGATTGGTAGTGGCTCGAGGAGAAGGAGATCTGGGTCTTGATCCACGTAAATGTCCTCACCCAGATGTTATTATTATCGCCGATAAGATAAACATATATCCGGAAGAATTTTATGAAAAGGGCCTGGAGGTAGTAATTGTCTCCACCCGAAGGAATATTCCCTCTGCCTTAAATGCCAGAATAAAGTCTCTCAATTACCTCAATAACATCCTGGCTAAACTGGAGGCAAACTTACAGGGGGTGCCAGAGGGGATAATGTTAAACAAGGATGGGTATGTTGCCGAGTGTACGGCTGATAACATCTTCATGGTAAAAGATGGTCATTTAATCACCCCTCCCCCCTGGATAGGGATTCTGAAGGGAATTACCCAGGACACAATAATGGATTTAGCCCGAGAGGAAGGAATTCCTGTGGAAGAGAAAATTTTTACTCCGGTGGCTCTTTACTCCAGTGAGGAGTGTTTCCTCACCGGGACGGCTGCTGAGGTGATGCCAGTAACCAAGATAGATGGAAGATTGATTGGAGACGGCATGCCAGGGTCGATCACCAAAAAATTGATGATGAAGTTCCGTGAGTTAACCGGAAGGGAAGGAACACCCATTTATTGAGAGGAGAAAGCTGATGGCCAAGATCTATTATGAGAAGGATGCGGATTTAGGTGTGTTAAAAGAAAAACTGATTGCCATAGTTGGTTACGGAAATCAGGGGCATGCTCAGGCACAAAACCTGAGAGACAGTGGACTTAAAGTCATAGTAGGTGAGCTCGAGGGCTCTCCTGGCTGGATGCGGGCAAAAGAGGCAGGATTTGAGGTGGAGACCGCCAAAAAGGTAGCTCAAAAAGCTGACATTATCCAGATTCTCATTCCTGATGAATTCCAGGCAAAACTCTATCAGACGGATATTCTTCCTCTTCTGAAAAAAGGTAATGCCCTGGGTTTCTCCCATGGATTTAACATTCATTTTCATCAGATTGTCCCTCCCCAGTGGGTGGATGTCTTCATGGTGGCCCCTAAAGGTCCGGGAGTCCTGCTGCGCCGAACTTACCAAGAAGGAAAGGGGGTTCCCTGTTTGATAGCTATCGAGCAGAATGCTGGTGGCTTAGCCAAAGAGATTGCTTTAGCCTATGCCAAGGGCATTGGGGGAACCAGAGCCGGAGTTATCGAGACCACTTTCCGGGAAGAGACAGAGACCGACCTATTTGGAGAACAGGTGGTTTTATGTGGAGGAGTTACTGCATTGATTAAGGCTGGGTTTGAGACTCTGGTAGAAGCAGGCTATCAACCTGAGATGGCCTATTTTGAGTGCTTACATGAACTAAAGCTCATCGTGGACCTTCTGCAGGAGAGTGGACTAAGTGGAATGAGATCAGCTATAAGTAACACTGCTCAGTATGGAGACTTAACCAGGGGTCCCCGAATTATAACCCAGAAGACCCGAGAGGAGATGCGAAAGATCTTGCACGAGATTCAGTCCGGTCAATTTGCCCGAGAATGGATAATGGAGAATCACACTAACCAGCCTGTATTCAATGCTTTGACAAAAAAAGATGAGGAGCATTTAATAGAAAAGGTGGGAAAGAAACTACGGGGAATGATGGGCTGGATCAAAGAGAAGGGAAACTAATGAGACATATTATCTCGGTAGAGGTAGAGAATCGCTTCGGGATATTGGCCCGCATATCCAGTCTTTTCAGCGCTCGAGGTTTTAATATTGACAGCCTGGCGGTGGGGGAAACGGAAGATCCCACTGTTTCCCGCATCACCATGGTTGTTCCCGGAGATGATCAGATCATCGAACAGGTTATAAAACAGCTACGTAAATTGATAGATGTAATCAAGGTGGTCGATTTGACCAACCAGGATACGGTAGAGCGAGAACTCGTCTTGATAAAGGTAAACGCAAAGCGAGCAGATCGGGCTGAGATCATGCGCATAGTAGATATTTTCCGGGCAAGAATAGTGGATATTCATCCCTTCAGCTTTACCATAGAGGCAACAGGGACGGAAGACAAGATCAAGGGAATTCTTACCCTTTTAAGGCCCTTCGGGGTTAAAAAACTGGTCCGAACAGGAAAAATTGCCCTGGCTCGTGAAGGAAAGGAAGGTTGAAATAGGAAAATGGAGAGAACCCTGATATTAATTAAACCGGATGGAGTGTGCAAGACATTGATTGGTGAGGTTATTCAGACCATAGAAAAAGAGGGATTTAAGCTAGTGGGCTTAAAAATGATTCGCCTAAATGAAAAAAAGGCAGAAGAATTTTATCGTCCCCACCAGGGTAAAGATTTTTTCCCGGGATTAATTGATTTTATGCTCACGGCTCCTTCAGTAGCGCTGGTGGCGGAAGGTCAAGGGGCAGTAAAAAGGATAAGGGAGATAATAGGAGAAAGAAAACCCGAGGATGCGGGAGCCGAAACAATTAGAGGTAGGTACGCCTCTGACGGGAGAAGAAATATAGTGCACGGCTCTGATTCAGTGCAGTCTGCTAAGTGGGAGATCGATTGTCTTTTTCACTCAGAAGAGCTTTTTTCTTATCAGCCGCAGGATTGGCTGGAAAGTGAACCGGGATAGCCCTCCTTCAATCCCAAAATCAAAGGAGTATAATGAATGGCTGAAATTAAGCCCTTCCGAGGTATTATTTACAACCAGGAAAAGATAAAAGATTTAGCTAAAGTGACGGCGCCTCCTTACGATGTAATTTCTCCTCTTGAGCAACAATTGTACTATAAATCTCACCCCTACAATGTCATTCGGCTAATACTGGGGCGCGAGCTTCCCCAGGACAACGAAAAAGAAAATAAATATACCCGAGCCCACCGCTTTTTTAGAGAATGGCTATCATGCGGAATATTAAAAAAGGAAAAAGATCCTGCAATTTATGTTTATGAAAAAGAGTATTCCCTCAAGGGGAGAGACGGAAGAAGGAAAGGCTTTCTTGCCTTGATGAGGCTGGAAAAATTCGGTACCGGGGTAATTTTTCCTCATGAACAGACCTTTCCTAAACCGGGAACGGACCGCTTGAGATTGTTAGAATCCTGCCGGGCTAATTTTAATCCTATATTCTGCCTCTATTCGGATTCTCTCCATTTGATAGATCAACACCTGGAGGAAAAAGAGGCCATGTTTGAACTAAAAGACTCCGATGGAGTAAAGCATATAGTAGGAAGGATAAACAATGAAGATACCATCAGAAAAATATGTAAAGAAATGGAGGATAAGAAGATTTTCCTGGCCGATGGTCACCATCGCTATCTTACCGCTCTTAAGTTTCGTGATGCCGAAAAGAGGCGATCTGCCTCCAGCAAAAGGAGCGAGGATTTTTTACTAATCTATTTTTTAAATATGGAAACCGATGCCGTTACTATCCTTCCTGTACATAGAGTAATAGGTGGCCTTACCCCGGACCAGCTATCTAAATTAAGATCAAAAATGGGAGATTTCTTCCAAATAGAAGTACTTAAGTTTAATTCAAACACTGAAGCAGTTCAAAGGAAAGAAATGCTCGAAAGAATAGATCGCGCCCAAGATAGCCTGGCCTTTGGTATGTATTGTGGAGAGAATAGATACTACCTTTTAAAACTAAAAGAGATGAAGGGATTCTCTACAGAAAAGATAAATACCACCGTTTTAGATGCCATATTGAGGAAAATATTAAAGAGAAACCAACTAGAAAAAGGAAGAGAAATCGACTTTATCAAGGACGAAACTGAAGCAGTTGAGCTCATCAGAGCCGGAAAATACCAGATAGCCTTCTTTCTTAAGTCTCTATCCCTGAAGGAAGTAAGGGAGACATCCCTTGCGGGAAAGATTCTCCCCCCCAAGAGCACCTACTTCTATCCTAAACCCCTGAGCGGACTGGTGATGCGAGATTTGGAAGACGGGATCTACAACCCATGAGCTCCTATCGAGACTGGATATTGTTAAGTAAACTTCCCCATCTTGGCTCCTGGACATGCCGGCAGTTGGTAGAACATTTGGGGAGTCCAGAGAAGGTCCTTTCTGCCTCACCCCAAGTTCTATCCCGTATACCCGGTCTCAAGGGAAAAGCAGTTAATTCTATAACCCACCAGACAGACAAAATAGAGATTGATAGGGATCTAAAACGAATAGAGGAACTTGGCATAGAGGTGATTAGCTTTAAAGACCCCCGCTATCCAGTAAATCTTAAGAATATCTTCGACCCTCCTTTTCTTCTTTACGTTAGAGGGACACTAGAAAAGGAAGACAGTGATGCTCTGGCCATAGTGGGAACTAGAAGAGCCACTGTGTATGGAAAACTCACCGCTCGAAGATTAGCTCGAGACCTGGCCAGAGAAGGGGTTACTGTGGTCAGCGGGATGGCCAGAGGTATTGATACTGAGGCTCACCGGGGAGCTCTAGAGGCAGGGGGAAGAACTATGGCTGTCTTAGGGTGTGGAATAGATATAGTCTATCCTCCTGAGAATCGGGGCTTGATGGAAGAAATTATCAAAAAAGGGGCAGTGATTTCGGAATTTTCTCTGGGGGAAGAGCCTGAGGCTCCGCATTTTCCCCAGCGAAATCGCATAATCTCTGGACTCAGCAAAGGAGTTCTGGTAGTGGAGGCTCCCTTAAAAAGCGGTGCTTTAATTACCGCTAATTTTGCCCTGGATCAGGGGCGAGATGTCTTTGCCGTGCCAGGACATATTAACAACCCCAATAGTCACGGAACTAACGGGCTGATCAAAGAGGGTGCCAAATTAGTGGAGTCGATGGAGGATGTGCTGGAGGAGCTGAATTTTTCAGAGCTTGCCCAGCTTAAAAAAGAAAGGATTAAAAACAAGAACCTCTCATTATTCCCTGAGGAGAAGGAGATCTTTAATCTTTTGAAAGAGGAACCTTCCCATATTGACCTACTGGTGAAACTCAGTAAATTCCCTGCTTCTAAGGTGGGCGAGCTTTTAATGAGGCTCCAGATAAAATCTCTGGTAAGAGAGCTACCGGGCAAATTATTCTGCAAAAGATAACCAGAGGAAAGTTTACTATGGTGATGGTCTAAAAGGAGGAAAAATTGGCCAAAAAAGGGATAATAATTGTACTTACAGGCATCATCGTAATGTTTGTGAGTTTATCAGGACATGCACAGCAAAGGGGCACTTTTGGTCTGGGATTCATTATAGGAAATCCCACCGGGATAAGTATGAAATTCTGGACTAAGGAAACTGATGCGGTAGAGGTTGCCGTTGGCTGGAAAAAGAAAGAAACAGAGCTACACGCCGATTATCTCTGGCATAATTTTGACCTTGTGAGAGTGAAAAATGGCCGACTTCCAGTTTTCTATGGATTAGGTATAGAAGCTAGATTAAAAGAAGGCGAAGACAATGAGATTGGAATAAGAGCCATTGCGGGCTTGGAATACCTTTTTGATGCAGTACCCCTCGATTTCTTTTTGCAAATCGCTCCCGTGCTCCAGTTAACTCCGGAATCAAAAGTTAAAGGAGAAGCTGCCCTGGGTTTTCGCTTCTTTTTCAAGTGAGACAGATTTGAGTCCTTAAGAGAAGGACAATCAGTGGAAATTTGATGCTGCCGAAGCTTTTAGATCTCAAATCCAAAGATTTGCTTCAAAAAAGGGAACAAACAATATCTCTGCTTTACCGATCTCCACTTTATAGAGAAAATCTTTGGTTACTACAATTCCCCGCCTAGATCCATAACGTTCCATAAAACTATGAAAACTTTTGCTTAGCTTTGGTTTTTTAAAGATGCTGTGTTTAACCTCCACAGGCATTAACCCCTTTTTGCTCTTTATCACAAAATCTACTTCCGCTTTGTTTTGAGTCCTCCAAAAATAAGGAAAATAGTTCTTTTGTTTTAACAAATTGTAGATGAAATTCTCCATAAGATAGCCAACGCCTATTCTCTTTGCCAGAGGTGAAAAATCATCTACGAGTGAATTACGGAGCCCTGTATCGTTAAAATAGATCTTAGACATTTTTACAATTTCCTTCCGAGGATTAGTAAAATATGGTCTGAGACGGGATATTACAAAGGACGATTCTAACGCAAATATTGACTTTTCGACAAACTCTCTGCGTAGAGAAAGATTATTACTAACTTCTTCGACGTTAAGTAGATTCCCTACATTCAGACCAAGGAGGGAAACAAGTTTATTGTATCCTTCTATTTTTTCTATTTTGAAAAAGTCTCTCACGTCCTTTCTTACATAATCCTTGTAGAGTTCTCTGAGTAAAATTTTCTTTTTCTCTTTATCGGCTTCCAAGACGACCCTCGGGTATCCTCCGTATATAATGTATTCCTCTATTAAATCTGATAGGCTCCCTCCATAAGTTCTGTAAATTCTCTCAAGCTCATTGAAATCTCTTACCTCTTCATGAAACCAATTTAATCCTTTTGTCCTTATATACTCCGTTACTGTGAAGGGGGTCAGATAAAAACTTACCTTTCTCCCCGTAAGATGTTCACCCGTTTCTTTTCTAATCTCAAGACTTGATGAACCGGATACGATAATCTTGAATCCCTTCCTCAAATCGTATATCTTTTTTAGAAGGAGTCCACAATTTATAACCTTTTGTACTTCATCAATAAGGACAAATCTTGCTTTACCCTGAGTTACATCGTTTAAAAACTTTATAAAGTCGGTTGTATTCTTAAAGAGCGTTCTCAAGTCCTCTTCGTCCAAATTAAAATATGCTATCTTTTCAGGATGAACACCCTTTTCGAGAAGATAACCGATCAATTGAAAAAGAAGAGTAGTCTTCCCAGATTGTCTCGGCCCGGTGACAACTATTAATTCTGGTGTCTCAAGCCAATTCACTATGAGAGGAAAGATATCGCGCTCAACCATACCTTTAAGCGAAATTCCTTCTTTCCACCATAAATTCTGTTCTCTGAAAATTTCAATTATTCCCATAATATAACCGGGTTAATTTTACTTTTATTTTCAAAACAACTGGGTTGTTTTTATGATTATACAGAAAATTCTGATTAAAGTCAATATCGCTAGTTGTTTCTGAACATTCCCCAAAATTTCATATCGTTTTTCCCAAGCCACTGAATTGGACAGGAATTGAAAAGATGACAAAGATCGAGATTTTAGATAGAATTTGGGGAACTCCCAAAATTCTCCCTCTTGATTTCTTTTATGGGTAGGGTAAAATAGACAAAAGTATCCCCGGAATAAAGATAAACCATTGTTAAAAGATGAAGATCCTTCTTATAAATCCCTGGATATATGATTTTGCTGCCTATGATTTATGGATGAAGCCGCTGGGGCTTCTTTACATTGCTGGCTTCTTAGAAGAGTCTGGCTATGACGTTTCTCTCATTAACTGCATGGATAGGCATCATCCTGATTTACGGAAAAAGTTGGGTGAGAAACTACCCAAAGATAGAAAATATGATTGCGGAAAATTCTTTGGAGAAGAAGTAGAAAAACCTGAACCGCTCAAGAATGTTCCCAGGAAATACAGAAGATATGGTATTACTCCTGATATTTTTGAAGGAGAGCTAAAAAAAATTTCCTCTCCCGGCTTAATAGGGGTAACCTCGGGCATGACCTACTGGTACCTAGGTGCCTTTGAGGTAATCCGTCAGGTGAAATCACTTTTCCCCGATGTACCAGTAGTTTTGGGCGGAGTTTATGCTACTCTATGTCATCAGCATGCAAGAGAATTTTCCGGAGCTGACTACATAATAAAAGGCAGGGGAGAACTAAAAGTTTTGAAGATAGCCGACAAAATTGCCGGCATAAAACGGAATTACTCATCAGCCCCTATCGCAGAAGATAAACTTCCCTATCCTGCTTATCACCTTATGAGAGGAGTGAAATCGGTAAGTTTGATGAGCTCCTTTGGCTGTCCCTCCAGGTGTACTTACTGCGCCTCCAGGCTTCTACAGCCTATCTTTTATCAAAGAAAGCTTCTAGAAGTAATACAAGAAATAGATTACTTTACTCATAATTTTGGCGTAAAAGATATCGCCTTTTACGATGATGCCCTTCTGGTAAATCCGGAAAGACATATTGGCCCCATTCTAGACATGATAATAAAAAGATTCAAGAACATTCGCTTTCATACGCCCAATGGCTTGCATATAAGGTATATAGATCAAGAACTGGCCAGGAAACTCTATCGGGCAAATTTTAAGACTATCAGACTTTCTTTTGAGGCATCTGATTTAAAAAGACAAAAGGACTCTGGTGATAAAGTGTCAAATCAGGATTTGGTCAGGGCGGTAGAAAATCTTAAAACCGCCGGATATCGACCCTGCGAGATAGAAGTTTATATAATGATAGGGCTTCCGGGACAGAGCCTTGAGGAGATTATAGACACAGTAAAATTTGTCCATAAGCCCAAAGTAAAGATAAGAGTGGTTCAATTTTCTCCTATTCCGGGAACCAAGGAATACGAGAGGACAGTACGGGAATACGGTTTTAACGAAGATGAGCCTCTTCTACAGAATAACTCCATATTTCCTGGGCAAACAAAAAAGATGGATTACGAGAAGTTTTTACAGATAAAAAATTTTGTTGCCGAGCTCAATTCTGAACTCAAGTGAAAAAAAGAAGAGCGGTTAAAACCTTTTCCAGTGATAATACCAGGGAAGTGTCAGTATTTGGAAGATTTATACGTGTATCGAGGGACTTTCCCCGGATCGAAGATAGCGCAGCCGGAGCCTTATATCAGCCACCTTAACGAGTCAGCTCTGCAGGTTTTGAATTTAGGGGGAGCAGCGAATAGCGATGAGTTGAGGGGGGATATTTTCCCCCTCAAGAATAGTTGAGGAAAAAGAAAGACGTGTTGTTTGAGGAATGTTAAGCCTAGATTTAATGAATTCTTTCTCGTCGCTATGCGCCTCTTAAATAACTAAATCCTTAATTTTCTCAATATTTTCTGATGAAACGATCTCCCATAAAATTCTCTCTGGAGTTTGAGTGAAATCATATTTCTCTACCTTATTTCTAATTGAATCGGCAGAAAAATTTCGCCAATCGTGGATAAGGTGATGTTGGTAATTGCTACGCTCATCTACCACCGAATTACCTCACCAATACCTTCAAGTTTCTTTACATGTTTACTAAATTTGATTTTCTTTTTAAGATACTCTTCAGGTATGTCTATATTTTTAGAAAATTCCTTAAGTAAATAGATAATTTCATTATCTACATTCCGACGACTAGCATAGCGGAAAAGTCGGGGGTAATTTACAACCCTGGTAGAGGTAACGTTATAAAAAACACGGACGAACTCGGCGAGATCGAAAATAAAATCCTTGCGGCTAATTTCGAAATAAAGATCGGTCAGTGCTCTCTCCAGAGTAGCAACTCCGTCTTCAACTGCATAAAATGAACTGGTTGGTCTTAGTACAATTAGCTCCACTCCTTGAGCCATATCGCTACCAATACTTATTTCCCGTCGATTAGGATTAATTAAACAACGGAGACGAGGGTCTCTTTCTAAAGTTTCTTGGGTCCACTCTTCTGAAGCTTTCTCCACGTAAAGTAGATGAAAGAATCTAAATGGCAGATGGTGAGCAAAAACAATGAGAACATCTAAACCAGTAATGTTGACACTCCCCACGACTAAAGTCGGGGGATTCTCAGTTCATCGCAGAAGCTAATGCTTCTGCTCCCTGAAGGCTCTGCCCGAGCCTTAAAACATTGCGGGCTGCATTAGTATCTCGGTCTATGATTAAACCACAGAAAGGACAACTATGGACACGGCAAGACAAATCCTTTTGGACTGTTCTACCACAGCTAGAACATAT
>Ga0307432_1000822_pt1 | contig 21211 bp, 29 predicted proteins | sample SalMarWE160150MG_FD_202158 | JGI IMG/M metagenome (GOLD analysis project Ga0307432, IMG submission 202158) | Salt marsh sediment microbial communities from the Plum Island Ecosystem LTER, Massachusetts, United States - WE1603-150 | ecosystem: Environmental > Aquatic > Marine > Intertidal zone >...
CAGCTTTCCTCTTGGTCAGCGAAAAGACACGTCGGATAGCAGGAGTGACACCACTCGGTAGTGAAGCAGGCAAATACTGGTAGTTCGCATTCCAGCACTTCTTTGTCGAAATCTCGTTCGGTAATCTCTTTCATAGCTCCACCCTCCTTTCCACGGTCATGGAGGTCACTGTGTTTTCTCCTTCTCCTCACACTCTGGACAGTAACCTTCGAGGTATAAATCAACCTTTGTCACGTTGAAATGGTGCTCCCGCTGAACTACCTCTACCAGCTTTCGAACCAGAGAGTTTTCAAACTCGATGATTTTTCCGCAGCACTGGCAGACCAAATGCACGTGCTCCAGCGATTGCTTTATCTCGTAGGAGCAGCGTGCCTTAGCGAGCCTTCTTTCATCAATCAAGCCTAGCTGCTTGAAGAGGTTAAGGCTGCGGTACACCGTGGCCCAGCTGATGGACTGGTTTCTGGCGCTGGCTCGCCAGTACAGTTCCTTGGCATCTATGGGCCCCTGGGCTTCCTGGAGCACCTCTAGAAGGCGGCGGCGTTGGGTCGTCAGGTTATGCTCTTGGATCGGTATCGTTTTGCGAGTGAGTCTCATTTTCACACCCTAGAATACTTCTTACCACTACCTTTGTCAAGTGGATAGTAAAATATGACTTCGACGCCGAGCTTGAGCACATGGCGGTCTTTGGAACTTGCAACCGCTGCCGTGGCTAGTCGATACAATCACAAAGGGACGCCTGAATCTTCAGTTTGCTTATAATATAGTGGCGCTACTTCTGATATCCCCTTCTCTCAATACTTATTGATTTAGGTATCGGTAGGACCTGAGGATTTTGAAAGGCAGAAGACTATAAGGAAATAGTGTAGGGCAGGACTTGACAAATCAGGGTGCAGTGAGTTATAGTAGTTATGGGCATATGGGTAAAAACGTGCCTTTACGGATATAAGTCCAAAATACATAGCGACGGAGACTTAGGGATACTATGGGCAGACCACTGCTGTGGCGGCGAGTAAACTTTATACCACCAATAACCTATTTTAAACCGGCTGGGGTACCGTTAACTACTCTTCAGGAAGTATGCCTTTCCGTGGAGGAGGTAGAGGCAATTCGTCTCAAGGACTTTGAGGGGCTGGAACAGGAGGAATGCGCTCAGAGGATGAATGTCTCTCGGAGCACCTTTGCCCGTGTGTTGGCTTCGGCTCGGCAGAAAATGGCTGACGCTCTACTTAACGGCAAGGCGATAAGGATTGAGGGTGGTAACTTTGAAATGGCTTTGAGCCGCTTCAGGTGCATTAATGGTCACGAATGGGATGTACCATTTCAGGTTATGATAAATACACCTCCCCAGTTCTGTCCTACCTGTAATACACCAAGTATCATGCCGCTCCAGCCTCTGGGACCACGCTGGGGTGAAGGTGGTCGTGGGCACCGCAGAGGAGGACGCAATTGGTGAGGATGTCCTCTCTGTGTTCAATGAGAAGAAGCGTTTGAGCAGTCATGAAGATTTTTGATGACTTAATTTCGACACTAAATCCAGAGGCCGGAGTAAGAGATATACGCCAGGGATTTTTTCATACCGGGGTATTAACTCGTGAATGTGGGCTGGCAGCAACACTTCCTCGAGATGCTCTTCGACAGGAACAACCCTCGGTAAAGGAGCCTGGTTTACTACTGGGGAAAGGTGCATTGGAACTAGCCCGAATGGCTTACTCAGAGGGCATACTTGAGGCGGCTATTGGCATGGCAACTATTAATTCACTTCTTGAAATTGACGAGGGGTGTTGTGAAGACCTCAATGCCGGTGACCTCATTGCTGAAAAGGGCAAGAATAAGAGGGTAGCCATCGTGGGACACTTCCCCTTTATATCTGAACTTCCTAAGATAGCAAAGGAACTGTGGGTAATCGAGAAAAATCCGCAGGAAGGTGACTTCACTGAAACTGAGACGGAAAATCTTATTCCACAGGCTGATGTTGTTGGTATCACCGGTACTGCTTTTACCAACCATACTGTCGAGCACCTGCTCAAGCTGTGCGACTCTAAAGCCTATGTAGTGATATTGGGAGACACCGCTCCCCTTTCACCAGTTCTCTTTGACTATGGCGCCGACGCTATATCAGGCACAAAGGTTATTGATTCAGACTTAGCCCTGCATTGCGTGAGCCAGGGAGCCACTTATCGGCAGATTAAAGGAATTCGGCAGCTCACCATGACGAGGTGAGAAGCAAGAAGGGGGCACAATGACACAAGCAGAAATAGAACGATTGGCTAGGAAGGTGAGAGCTAGAGGCCTGCGCTCTTCCTGGCAAGAACTGATGCAATTCTCTAAGGATGTAGTTGGCGGATTGGCAGATGCCTATCAAGCATTGCTAAAGAGCACGGCAAAGTCGGATAAGATTTCTGCAAGCAATGCTGATGATGTGCAAAAGGTGGTGAGGGACAAGCTGGCTGCAGTGCTAACCCTGCTAACCAGTGAGGCACAGGTGGCTAGATGGGAGTCAGAGGTTCTAGCTGGAAATAGTGTCCTTGGCACGCGAGAAGTAGACAACTCAGGGTTTGAAGAAAATTAGTCATAAGCGTAATCAAGGACGGCAGGATTTTTGCAATGGCAGGTCAGTTGACTGAGATGCAAAGCAACATAGATGGAAAATTAAGTCGACGCAGCACAGAGCAGCGTCAGCTAATCTTAGAAATTATCCAGCGGGCTAAGGAGCACCTTGATGCTGATGAAATCTACCGGCAGGCTCGTCAAAAGTCGCGCAGCATCAGCCTGTCCACAGTATACCGCAGCCTGCAACTATTCAAGGAACTGGGGCTAATAGAAGAGCACCAATTCGATGGCGTGCGCCGGTGTTACGAAACTACTCCTCGACCCAAGCATCACCATCTAGTGTGCCTAGGCTGTGGTCGAATATTTGAGTTTGAGTGTCCATCAGCAGAGGAACTTAAGTCTAGAATCAGTAGAGAAGAAGGGTTTAAGGTCATCGATGCAGAGGTGCGCCTAGCAGGCTATTGTCCTGATTGCCAGCAGCGGCTGTCAGGTAACATGCCCAATGCTAAACAAAAACAATAAATACTGAAAAGGAGGTGAGCCGGATGCCATTTGGAGATAGAACCGGACCGAGAGGAATGGGGCCGATGACCGGGAGAGGAGCTGGTTACTGCGCCGGTTTTAGCCAGCCAGGCTTCGCTAATCCCATACCGGGGAGAGGGTGGTTTGGTTTTGGCTTTGGCTGGGGGCTGCGGCATAATAGCTGGGGAGGTAGCTGGGGTCGCGGCAGAGGTCGCTGGTTCGGCTGGCGCTGGTCTTCGCCCTACCAGTATTCTTGGTGGTAGGACGATAACGCAAATTTTTTCTTAGGAGGTGAAAAATGCCTAACGGATTTGGTGGAGGTAGAGGTGCAGGATTCGGTTTTAGAGGAGGTATGGGCTTCGGCTTTAGAGGAAGCTCGCCTCCCTGGCCCTACGTGGGCATAGGTAGAGGGGGGCTACCAAGATGCGGCTACTTCCTGAGCGGCGCAGCCGGAGCACCGACACAATGGCCATACCAACAGGCTCCCTATCCTGCTGACCCAGGGTTTACTGCCGGGCAGACTGCATACCCCTTCCCTGCAGCCACGCCACCTGCTCCTGGAACTATGCCCTTCGCCCCGCAGGTAACCCCGGAACAAGAGCTTGATTTCCTGAAGAACCAAGCCGAGGCGATAAAGGGGCAACTGGAGCAGATTGAGACCAGGATACACGACTTGGAGAGTGAAGAGTAAAAGACAATTTAATAAGGAGGTAAGTTATGCCAGGATTTGATGGAACAGGCCCTAGAGGAATGGGGCCAATGACAGGCGGAGGTAGAGGCTTTTGCTCTATTCCGTTACCAGGTAGTTGGCCGGCATACATGGGAAGAGGAGCTTATCCCCCGTATGGTGTGCCCTGGGGTACGCCTTACTATGGAGCGGGACCGGCTGCTCCCGGTGCTATGCCGTTTGCTCCCCAGATGACCCGTGAGCAGGAGCTGGATTTTTTGAAGAACCAGGCTCAAGCCATGAGAGGGCAACTGGAGCAGATAGAGGTCAGAATTCAACAACTGGGAAGTAAGAGTTAATCCCTGCTTAGGATGATTAACAACTAGGAGGAGTAAATTATGAGAATTGCCATTACAGCTACAGGCCCAACCCTGGATGCTGAGGTTGACCCTCGTTTTGGTCGATGTCAATACTTTATCATTGTTGACCCGGAGACAATGGAGTTTGAGGCTCTGGAAAACTCCAGTGCCATGGCTGCCGGCGGAGCTGGTATCTCCACCGGCCAGATGATTGCTGGAAAAGGGGTAGAGGTGGTGCTTACCGGCAACTGCGGCCCCAATGCCTACCAGGTATTGGCTGCCGCTGGGCTTCAGGTAATAACCGGCGTTTCTGGGAAAATAGGGGAAGCTATCGAGGGCTACAAATCAGGCAAGTTCCAGACCAGTTCGCAGCCTAATGTAGTTGACCACTTCGGCATGGGTGGTGGTATGGGAATGGGTGGTGGCATGGGAATGGGTGGTGGCATGGGCAGAGGCATGGGCAGAGGCATGGGTATGGGACGAGGTATGGGTAGAGGTATGGGTATGGGAGCCGGGATGGTGCCACCGGTTAGTCCAACACCCCAGCCAGCGAGCCCGGAGCAGGAACTTGAAGCATCCAAGGCTCAATCACAGGCGCTGGCGCAACAGCTAGCTGAAATTCAACGCCGTATCGAAGAACTAGAAGGGAAGAAGAGGTAGCAGTCATGCCAATCTATGAATATCAGTGTGCTCAGTGCGGAGAGAAGTTTGAAGTCCGCCAATCTATAGGTGAGGATGGCTCCAAGCTAAATTGCCCTAAGTGCGATGCCCAGAGTCCGAAGCGTTTGCTTTCCTCATTCTTCAGCCTAGGTTCAAGCACATCAGAGCCTTCGGAGATAAGCTGTCCTACCTGCACTACGGGCACATGTGGTCTACCGCCAATGTAGTATAAAGCTAATCATTATTTATTGGAGGTGTAGCTATGCCTAGAGGAGATGGCACCGGCCCTCCCGGGGGGAGTGGTCCGGGCACTGGGAGAGGTACTGGCAGAGGAGGTGGGGGTGGTGGCAGGATGGGAGGTAACCGACCTGGAGCTGGTCCCAGTGGGGATTGTATCTGCCCCAATTGCGGAGCTAGGGTATCCCATCAGGTAGGAACACCCTGCTACAATTTGAGCTGCCCTAAGTGTGGAACAAAGATGGCGAGAGGGTGAGATGATAATATCTGTTGCCAGTGGTAAAGGAGGGACGGGCAAGACCCTGGTAGCTACCAGTCTTGCCCTTTCCTTGAAGGAAAGAGACAATGTGCAGCTTCTTGATTGTGATGTAGAGGAACCCAATGACCACGTTTTTATGAAGCCGGCCTTTACCCGCAGTGAAGCGGTCTCTATCCCGGTACCTAAAGTGGATGAGGAAAAGTGTACTTACTGCGGTAAGTGCGCTGAGGTCTGTGCCTATAACGCCATTGCCGTGATGAAGCAGAAGGTACTCATCTTTCCTGAGCTTTGCCACGGCTGTGGCGCCTGTAGTTATCTCTGCCCCGAAAAGGCTATCTCAGAGGAAGAGAAGGAGATAGGTGTGGTGGAATCAGGCTACTCAGGTGGCGTGGGATTTGTTCACGGCACGCTCAATATAGGTGAGGCTATGGCACCACCGATTATCAGACAGGTGAAAGAACATGCTAGCCATGAAGGTACGGTTATCATTGATGTTTCCCCGGGGACATCCTGTCCGGTAGTAGAAGCAGTCAAGGATAGCGATTTCTGTCTCCTGGTAACCGAGCCCACACCATTCGGGCTTAATGACCTTGTTCTGGCAGTAGAGACAGTGAGACAGCTTAATATTCCCTGCGGTATAGTCCTCAACCGGGCTGGTGTAGGTGATGGTAAAACAGAGGAATATTGCCAAAAAGAGAATATACCAGTCCTACTCACTATTCCTCTAAACACCGAGATTGCCGGTTTCTATTCCCGAGGCATTCCTTTGGTCGAGGGCATGCCGCAGTGGAAGGTCAGTTTTCTTGAGCTTTCCGATAAGATTAGGGAGATAGTAAATGAAAGAAGTAGTGATACTGAGCGGTAAGGGAGGAACAGGGAAAACCAGCATAGTGGGTTCTTTTGCTGCTCTGGCTCAAAGCAAGGTACTGGCTGACTGCGATGTGGATGCTGCCGACCTCCACCTGCTGCTCAACCCCTCAATTAAAGAGGAAATTGAGTTCTGGAGCGGAGAGGTTGCCGTTATTGACGACGAGGAGTGCACCCAGTGTGGCCTATGTCAGGATGTATGCCGTTTTGACGCCATTAATGATTTCAAGGTTGACCCTATCTCCTGCGAGGGCTGCGGTTTCTGCTCACATATATGCCCGGTTGAAGCTATCACTATGATGGAAAGCCTGTCCGGGCACTGGTTTATCTCCGACACTAAATACGGTCACTTGGTTTACGCCCGTTTAGGAATAGCCCAGGAGAACTCCGGCAAGCTGGTGGCGCTGGTCAGGCAACGGGCCAAGCAGATTGCTGAAAGAGAAGGGCTTAGTTACATTATCAGCGATGGTCCACCAGGTATCGGATGCCCGGTCATCTCGTCTTTATCCGGTGCAAATTTGGCTCTTCTGGTAACTGAGCCGACGCTATCAGGTATACATGACCTGGAGAGGGTGCTCGGTGTTTGCTACCACTTTGGTGTTCCGGCTCTGGTTTGCATTAACAAGTATGACCTTAATGAGGACAATACCCGCCAGATTGAGAGCTATTGTCTTAGTCAGGGAGTAGAGGTAGCTGCCAAGATTCCCTTTGATAATGCTGTCACCGAGGCAATCGTACGCGGATTGCCGGTAGTAGAATATTCACAAGGTAGGGTTTCTCAGGAGATAGAATCACTATGGCAACATATCACATGTGCGCTGGACACGCGAGCAAATAAACCAAATGCTTAAAGGAGGAACAAAATGAGAAAGGCTGATGTAGTTATCGTGGGGGGGAGTGCCGCTGGCATCGAGGCAGCGGTTACTGCTCAGAAGCAGTACCCCTCTAAGAAGGTTATTGTTGTTCGAAAGGAAGAAAAGGCTCTCGTTCCATGTGGCATCCCGTATATCATGGGGACTTTAGGCTCTGTAGAGAAGGATGTGATACCTGTCGCCCTTCTAGGCGATGCCGAGTTGATAGTTGATGAGGTTACCTCTATTGATAGAGAAGCGAAAACTGTGACCACCGCTGGAAGCGAGACCATTGGCTATGACAGGCTGGTACTGGCTACAGGCTCACGGCCGGTGGTGCCTCCCATACCAGGCGCAGACCTGAACAATGTCTTCACTATCAAAAAAGAGACAGATTATCTTCAGCAATTGCAGGAGGCTCTAAAACAAGCTAGGGACGCAGTTATCGTTGGTGGTGGTTTTATTGGGGCTGAATTTGCTGACGAATGCCGCAAGATGGGACTTAATGTAACCATTGTCGAATTACTAGAGCACTGCCTTATGTTGAACTGCGATGAAGACTTCTGCATCCGAATTGAGGACAAGATAAGAGAAACCGGGGTGCAGGTGAATACCACATGCCGGGTAAAATCAATTGCTGGTGATACGAAGGTGGAGTATGTAGAGTGTGATAAAGGACTGCGTTTTAAGGCGGATGTGGTAATTCTAGCCATAGGCGTAGTCCCTAACACTGAGCTAGCCCGTGATGCTGGACTGGGGATTGGTGAACAGAAGGGGATAGGGGTTGACCAGTATATGATAACTAATGACCCTAATATCTTCGCCATCGGTGATTGTGCTGAGAAGTTCTGCTTCTTCACCGGTAAACCCACGGCTACTCGCCTTGCCTCAGTAGCCACCAGAGAAGCTAGAATCGCTGCGGCTAATCTCTTCCAGACACGGCGGCGCAGAAACCAGGGCACCATAGGTGTATTCGGAACTATGATTGCTGATACTGCCATAGGAGTAGCCGGGCTCACAGAGAGAGCAGCCAAGAATTTTGGCTTTGACTTGACTATTGGAGAAGCAGCCGCGGTGGACAAGCACCCTGGGTCGATGCCTGGTGCTAGAGAACTGCGTGTTAAACTTATCTTTGACCGAAGTTCGGGGAAAATGATAGGTGGTGAGACCTGTGGAGGCATAACTGCAGGTGAGATTGCCAATGTCATGGCTCAGGTTATCGCTGGCGGAATGACAGCGGATGACATCGCCGCTGCCCAGATAGGCACCCACCCTGCACTGACAGCATCACCATTAGTTTATCAGATTGTAAACGCTGCTGAAGAGGCAGCAGTGAAGTTGCGTTAAGGAGGAAGAAAGCCGTGCCGATTTACGACCTCAGGTGCCGGGAGTGCGGCAGGGTATCGGAGATATTTCTTCGGAAGGCACATGCCGTAGAGAGTAAAGGCGTATATGCAAATATTAGCTCAGGAGGTCTATAAATGAGGTATGCAATACCGGTAAGTAGCGGTGGGCTATCAGCACACTTTGGTCACTGCGAGTATTTCGCTTTGATTGACGTTGATGAAGAAAGGAAGGAAATTCTGAGAAAGGAGCTTGCTCCCTCACCGGGGCACCAGCCCGGTCTTCTCCCCGAATGGCTGGCGGAGCAAGGTGTCTCGGTAGTTATTGCTGGGGGTATGGGTTCCCGTGCTCAGAGTCTTTTTAACGAAAACCACATCGGCGTTGTCATTGGCGCGCTTGAGAATGACCCGGAGAAGGCGGTTCTGAGCTATCTGAATGGCGCACTGGCTACCGAGGATAATATATGTGACCACTAGGATGGAAACTGAATTGGAGGACGATTTATGATAACTGAGGAGCAAATAAGGGAGAGCCTGAACGGAGTGCTTGTTCCTGGTGCGATGCGGAGTGTAGAAGCTTTGAATCTGGTTCGTGAGGTCACTTTCCTTCTGAATCGTGGGGTTAAGGTTACCCTGGCTTCAGCAGCGTTAAGCAGCGAGGCGCAGGACTGGGTTAAAGCCAAGACGAAAGAAGTCTTAGAGAAGCTACCTGAAGTAAACGAGGTCGAGGTAGAGTTTACAGAGGCTAAGCCAGCAGAGCTAAACAAGATTGGCCATACCTTTGCCGTAATGAGTGGCAAGGGAGGTGTCGGTAAGTCACTGGTAGCTAGCCTTGCTGCGGTTGCTCTAAAGCGTCAGGGCTATGAAGTGGGTATCCTTGATGCTGACATCACCGGTCCCAGTATTCCTAAGATGTTTGGCATCACTGCCCGACCTACTGGTAGCAACAGCGGGATACTGCCCGTCTTATCAAGGTCTGGTATAGCGGCCATGTCTATCAACCTTCTTCTACCCAGTGAGGATGATGCTGTTATTTGGCGTGGACCCCTCATCAGCAATACCATTAAGCAGTTTGGCGAGGAGGTACTCTGGGGCAAGCTCGATTATCTAATTATAGACCTGCCCCCGGGCACAGCTGATGCAGCGCTTACTGTAATGCAATCGTTCCCAATATTGGGGGTGATCATCGTTTTCACCCCTCAGGACCTGGTTGAGATGATAGTCAGAAAGGCAGTAAACATGGCTCAGAAAATGGATAAACCCATTCTCGGCGTAGTGGAGAATATGAGCTATTTCTATGTCCCTGAAATAGATAAAAAAATTGAACTCTTTGGTAAAAGTCACGGAGAGGAAATGGCACAAGCAGCCCATACCCCGCTTCTGGCACAGCTGCCCATAGACCCGGAGTTGGCTAAGCTGTGTGATGAGGGAAATATTGAGCGTTATGATGCTGAAATTATGAATAGCTTCAGTAAGTCTCTTTCTGAAGCTATATCAGCTAAGGCAGGCTGATACAGGAAGCAATACGATGACTTCATCATGGGAGCAGTTTGAAGAACTCGTCAAAGCCGAGATGAGGAAGGTCTACTCTGAGACGGCTATTGAGCATGCCATGAACCCCAGAAATGTAGGCGATATGGAAGATGCCGATGGCTTTGGTAAGGTAACCGGTCCCTGTGGTGATACTATGGAGATATGGCTTAAAGTAAGAAATGACACTATTACGGGAGCTACTTTCATGACTGATGGCTGCGGCACCAGCATCGCCTCGGGCAGCATGGTCACCGAACTGGTCAGAGGAAAGAGTGTTAGCCAGGCATTAAGGATAGGCCAGGAGGGCGTGCTGAATGCCCTGTCAGGGTTACCCGAGGAGAGCGAGCATTGTGCTCTTTTAGCTGCGAATACTCTGAAAGAAGCGGTAAAAGACTACTTTGCCCTCAAGAAGGAACCATGGAAAAAGGCTTACCACAAACATTAAGGAGGCGAATAGACAATGCCGCCCATAGTTTCAGTCATAGGTAAATCAAAATCAGGTAAGACAACCCTTATTGAGAAGCTCGTTCAGGAATTGAAGTCGCGTGGTTACCGGGTGGCTACCATCAAGCACATCCCTCAGGGGGTTAACTTTGATGAGCCGGGTAAGGATAGCTGGCGCCACATTCAAGCGGGAAGCAAAGCTACAGCTGTCAGCTCCCCGGATAAGATTGTGCTTATAAAGCCTGTTGCTCAGGATCCCACCCTTGACGAGACGGCTCATCTCTTAGGTGAGGACTACGACATTATCTTAACTGAAGGCTTTAAGCAGGGAAATGCCCCCAAGATAGAGGTCCACCGCAAGGATGCAGGCTCACTGCTCAAAGATATTAAGAAGCTTATTGCTATAGTCACCGATGAGCCTCTGGAGACCAAGGCTAGACAGTTCTCATTTGATGACGTTAACAGGCTGGTTGACCTTTTAGAAAAAGGTTTCATAAAGCCCCAAGCAGAGCGAATCTCTCTTTACGTCAATAATACATCTATAACTTTGACCGCTTTCCCCAAACAGATTATCACGAACGTGCTTCTGGCTATGGTCTCCTGCCTTAAAGGGGTAGGGGAAATCAAGAATCTCCAGATTTTCTTGAGGAAGTGATGAGCACAGAAAATCGTGTCGCCTTTCAAGATTATGCTATTGTTGCCTGCGGCACGTTGAATATGGAACTAAACCATCTGAAGGATAGCGGCTTTCTGGATGCTAGAAAAATCCTGTACACCAAGCCCGGACGTCATGAGGTCCCCCGGGAACTCGAAAGCCAGTTGATAAGACAAATAGGCACCGCTAAGAAATATGCTTCCAACATCATCGTGGTCTACGGTGGGAAATTCTGCTACGTCAATGTTGATAACCTCTATCGAAGGATAGATACGATAATTCAGGAGCAAGAGGAACCTCGAGTCAAAATTTCCAGAATAAGAGCCACCCATTGTGTTGATATGCTGGCCAGTGCTGAAGAAAGAGAAAAGATAAGCCAGGGTAAAGACATCTACTGGCTTACCCCGGGGTGGATGAAGTATCGCCATTATGTGTATCAGGGTTGGGATAAGGGTTTAGCCAACGAGAATTTCCCAAAGCACACTGGCGGAGCTATAATGCTGGATGCCGTGGGTTATTATGATGAGGTTATGGAAAAAGAACCAGAAGAAATCCTGGAGTTCTCTGACTGGATGGGGATTCCCTTGGAATCATATAGGATTACACTAAATCGGTTGAGGAGCTTGCTTCTAGACGAAGCCAGAACTGAAAAATAAGGAGGGCGAGCCAGAGAGACAAAGTGGCTATTATCATTGACGTGGTGGAGACAGTGGTGGCAAGGCTAGGGCACATGGAGGCAGAATAGCGGTGAATCCTATCATCTATGGGCCAGTTCCATCCAGGCGACTAGGGCACAGTTTGGGAATCAATAATATCCCTCCTAAGATATGCAGTTATTCCTGCGTTTATTGCCAACTGGGAAACACTGTGAACATGCAGGTTGAGCGTGAGACTTTCTACAAGCCAAGTGAGATAGTTCAGAGTGTGAAGGAGAAGGTTAAACAAGTCAGAAAAAATGGTGAATCAATTAACTACCTAACCTTTGTCCCCGATGGTGAGCCTACTTTGGATACTAATCTTGGCAAAGAGATTGAACTTTTGAATTCTTTAGATATCAAAATTGCGGTTATTACTAATGCTTCCCTTATCTGGCGTGAGGATGTTAGACAAGATTTGCAAAAAGCCGATTGGGTGTCACTAAAGGTAGATGCGGCAAGTAAAGAAGTATGGCGCAGAATTAATAGGCCACGGAAATCGCTGAACCTTGAAGTAATTTTAGACGGCATGCTCAAGTTTGCTGATACTTTTAAGGGTGAACTAACCACCGAGAGCATGCTTATCCAGGGTATTAACGATGATAGTGGGGAAATCGAGAGAATAACCGGCTTCTTGGCAGAGTTGAAACCGGACAAATCCTACTTGGCTATTCCCACAAGACCACCAGCAAAAAGGACGATAAGTGCCGCTAGTGAACAAGCCATCAACATGGCATACCAAATTCTTAAAGAGAGACTAATCAATGTAGAATATTTGATCGGCTATGAAGGAAACGCTTTTGCGTTTACCGGCAATGTCGAAGATGACTTGCTTAGTATTACTTCAGTTCATCCCATGAGAGACGAAGCTGTTATAGAACTCCTGAAGAAGGCTGATACCAGTTGGAAAGTTGTCGAAAAGCTAATAGAAGATGGCAGTCTCATGGAGGTGGAATATCAGGGAAGGAAATTTTATATGAGGAAATTGCCCCGACGTAGGAGGAAACTAGCGGAGGGCGGTTAATTAAATATTTGGTGCTCAATAAGCAAAGAGGTAGGAGTTTAAAAGGTGAAACAATGTTACAAGTAAGAAAAGACTTGTGTCTTGGCTGCGGGCTCTGTGCTGAGAATTGCCCACAACAAGCTATTTCTCTTTTTTCAGGTCAGGCTGAGATAGACCAAAACAAGTGTAATCAGTGCTACCTTTGCCTTGAGGTATGCCTGCGGGGGGCAATTGTGGAAATGGTCCCAGTATCAAAGCAAGAACTACAAATTACGGTTGTTTCACTGAAGCAAAGGACGGAGAACCTTATCGAGCGGATCGAAAGGCTGAAGCACCAGAAGGCTAGCTGGGCTGAAACTACTGGTAAAAACCGGGAGGAGCAGACTTGAGAGCTTACCTTGATTGCCTGCCATGCCTATTGAGTCAGGCTCTAAAAGCGGCGAGAGCAGCAACTGATGACGAGGAGGTTCACCGCCAAGTCATAGACGCAGTAGCCGCTATGATTCCACGTCTTTCGTTAGGCTTGAAACCACCAGAGATTGCACAGCAGGGGTATAAGCTAATCTACCAAATTACCAGAAATGATGACCCCTTCCGCAAGGCAAAAGTTGAGGCTAACCAGGCGGCGTTAGCTCTTTACACACGCCTCAAGAAGGTCGTGGCAGATTCAGAAGAGCTGTTGCTTACAGCATGTAAGCTGGCTATAGGCGGTAACTCGATTGACCTTGGTCCTAATTTCGAGCAGGTTGATATGGATAGTATCGTGAAAACGGCTGTGTCATCTCCACTAGCCATCAATGACTATCACGAGTTCCGAAACAGTATTAATAACTCACGGCGTATCTTATACCTGGGAGACAATGCTGGTGAGATTGTGTTTGACCGCGTGCTTATTGAGGAGCTTCACAAGGTAAAGGAGCTGGAAATTGACTTTGTGGTAAGGGAAAGACCAATCATAAATGACGTCACGTTAGATGATGCTATGGCTGTGGGTATGGATAGGGTGGCTAGAATTGTACCCAGTGGCTCAGATTCCCCAGCCACCATTCTTTCTCAGTGCTCCTCCGAGATGCTAAAACTCTATTATTCCGCTGACGTGATAATCGCCAAGGGGCAGGGGAACTATGAGTCGCTCAATGAAGAGCCAGATAACATCTTCTTCCTCTTAAGAGCTAAGTGTCCATTATTAGCAGAGTTGCTGGGGGTAAGCGTTGGGGATGCAGTTCTCAAGCAAAACCTTAGGGCAGGTTATTGAGAAATATAAGAAGGGCGACCTGGAGAAGGGCATGACAACCGTTATCAGGTGCCGCATTTACGACCCTATTACAGTGAGCGGGAACAAGTACACGACTGATTTGTTTTGGCTTTTGAGGCCCTATCAGTTAGACTTTATCGATAACAATTTCAAGGAATCTAAGGCAGGGCTCTCTTGGGAGGGAACCATCAGCGATACTGCGATAAGCATTAAGCTTAAGTGCCCACCACAAAAGCGCCTATGAAGCTTGGCAACATCCAGTCGGCCACTGCCATGGACATATATGGCGGCCACAGCTTCTCAGTAAGTTAATAAGGAGGGAAGATGAAGATTACAGTTGTTTATGACAATGAAATAAAGGAGGAGAGGCTAAGGCCTGGCTGGGGGTTTTCTGCTCTCATTGAAAGTGAAAAAACGCCACCAATTCTATTTGATACTGGCGCCGATAGCTCTACGCTGGCACATAATATGAAAGAGCTTAATATAGCCCCGAAGAATATAAGGACAATCGTGATTTCGCATGCCCACGGAGATCATACTGGAGGACTTTCTGAGATTCTGAGTATAAACAAAGTAGCTGAGCTTTTTCTACCCGATTCTTTTAGAAGAACGTTCCCGGGGAGAAGGGTAACTATGGTCAAGGAGGCGATACAAATTTGCGAGGATGTCTTTTCCACTGGTGAACTTGAAGGCGTAGAGCAATCCTTGGTGCTCAAGACAAAGAAGGGAATATTTGTAGTAACAGGGTGTGCTCATCCCGCCATGAGAAATATCCTCGGCGCTGCCTCAAAGTTCGGGAAACTCTATGGCATCGCTGGAGGCTTCCACGGGTTTCGTGACTTTAAGCTTTTCGAGGGGTTATCAGTAATCTATCCCTGTCACTGCACTCAATACAAGAGGGAGATATTGGATTTATTCCCAGACAAAGCTTTACAATGCGGAGCTGGATTGGAACTAGAGCTATGAGCTGGTCGAGAAGTTGGGGGAGCAGCTTTGAGGGATTACATTCAAAGTTGGTTGAGTAAGAGGCTTGTCTGAAACTAGTTTCTAGAACACTACTGGTGGACAGGTAAGAAACATGTGGTATACTATTGGAAATGGTCTCAGAAATCGACAGTGGAGTTCGACTCTCCCCCGCCTCCACCAGAAATTTAGAGGCGCCAGCTTTGCCGGGCTGGCGCTTTTTATATTTGGGATTCACTGCTCCCGTGGCTTGGGCTTGAATGTCACCGAGGGCTTGAATCTTGCTGAGTAGCTAAAGCCCTCGGCCTCTACTGCATCTCCATATTTCGCCTTGAGTTTATCCAAAGGGCCGGCATCCAGGGCATACATGGGGCAAGCCTCGACGCAGATGGGTTGCTGACCTCGCTCTAACCGCTCCAGGCAGAGGTCGCACTTCTGCATCTTGGCGTTTTCTTCAGGACCGAACTGCGGTGCCTTCCAGGGGCAGGCATTGAGACAGAGTGTGCGACATTCTCTATTGCCCAAGCACTTCTCCTGGTCGACCACCACGATGCCATCGGACTCTCTTTGGGTAATGGCGTCCACCGGGCAAGCCAGGACGCAGGGCGGGTTAGCACAATGATAGCAGGGTGAGGCTAGATAAGCAGCGGAAAGATTAGGGAATTTGCCGTTCTCGATGATGTGTACCCGCATCCAGTTGACTGGTCCGGCATCAATGTCGTGCCAGTCCTTGCAGGCAACAGCGCAGGCGTAGCAGCCCGTGCAGCGCGTCTGGTCAAAGTAGAAACCCATCTGGGTCATATTTTAGACTCCCAACTGTGCCACTTTCGCTGACGATTTATAGTTTCGAACTCGGTGTCTATCCCCGACACGTGATTAAAAATCCTCCTTTAGCCCTGCGGCGCCAGTTCTACCTGAACCAGGGCAGTGTTCATAGGCACGGCTCCGCCGGGGGATTGCTCATCATTGGTAAGCACATTGGCACACCCCCCGTGGTCTACGCCCTTTTCATCGGGCTCATACCAGGCTCCCTGGCTGACGTTAATCACGCCAGGCATGATGCGCTCGGTGACCTTGGCCGGGATGCGTATTCTCCCCCGCTCGTTATAGACATCCACCAAATCGCCATCCTTGATGCTGCGAGCCTCAGCATCAGCAGTATTTATCCAAACAGAATGCGGCTCTAGCTCTCGCATCCAGGGCACGTTGTGCCAGGTAGAGTGCGCTCGCGTCTTGTAGTGAGTGGTGAGAAGCTGCAGAGGGTACTTGGTGACCAGGGGGTCATCGTAGTTTTCCCAGTGGCTGATGTAATTAGGGATGGGTGGGATTGTGGGATTGTTCATCTCGGCCAGATGCTCGCAGTATATCTCAACCTTGCCCGATAGGGTAGGAAACGGGTTATTCTCCGGGTCTTCGACCTGCTGCTTGAAAGAGACAATGGGCTCCGGAGTCTTGATTTTGAGCACTCCGTCACGCTTCATAGCTTCATAGTCAGGAATGTCGCCACGGGTGGCAGCGATGGCGCGCAGCAGCTCGTCCTCAGTCTCGTCGCCAAGCGTTTGAGGGATGCCCAGTCTCTTGGAGAGCTCACGGCATATCTCCAGGTCTGACTTCGACTCGTATAGGGAATCGATGGCCTTGTTGAGGTAGATGTAGTAGGGTGAGCCTAGCCATGGGGGTGCGATGTCACTGCGCTCCATGAAGGTATTCACCGGCAGCACGATGTCGCCAAACTTGGCGGTGGGGGTCATCAACTGCTCATGCACTACAATAAACTCTAGAGACTTAAAGGCTTCCACGCCGCGGCGCGTATTAGGGTTCTGGTTAATGTAGTTAGTCGCCACCACGTATGCCATTTTGATGTCGGCGGGGTAGCCTCCAGCGCGACCTCGCAGGATGGCATCAAAAATCTTAGCGCTGTGGATACGGGCGCTATTGGGATTAGTGCCGCCTCGTAGCTTATAGAGGCTGTCTTTGCGTGGCGGGGCTCCTTCCTCCACCGGATTGCCTGACCCGTGTGGACCGCGTGTTTCACGGCTGGAGTAGGCCCTCATAAAACCGGAGGCATAGCCGCCGTGGATGCCAATGTTGCCGGTCATGGCAGTAAGCACGTTGGCGGCTCGGCAGTATTGCTCGCCCATGGCGGCACGGGCTGGGCCCCAGCCAGCGATGAGTGCCGCCGGCTTGGTAGTAGCGTATTCCCGTGTCAGGTTGGCGATGACCTCGGCAGGCACGGTGGTGATAGCCTCGGCCCATTGTGGTGTCTTGGCTATACCGTCCTCCTTGCCTAGTACGTAATCCTTGTATTTGTCGAAGCCCACGGTATGCTTGTCAATGAAAGCCTGGTCCTGAAGGTTCTCGACGATGATGACATAAGCCATAGCGATGAGCATGGCGGTATCGGTGCCGGGACGAATAGGAATCCACCGGTGAGCAAAGGTGGCTGCCGAGTCCGTGTAGCGGGGGTCTACAGCCACAATCTTGATGCCCTTCTCCCGAGCCTGAGCCAGATAGAGGCTGGTGCCGGGGTCCTGAATGGTGTTGGCCGGGTTCCAGCCCCACATGATGATGAGACGGGAGTTGAGCAGGTCATCCCGAGTGTTGCCAGTGCTGATGGTGCCATAGGTAGCCATAGAAGCGAAGAGTGCCCCCTCATAGGAGGCTGCGCCCCAGGTGCGGGTGAAGCCGCCGAAGTGAAGGAGCATCAGACCTACCGGATTGACGCCGTGGAGCATGCCTTGGTTACCCGTGCCGCCCGCCAGGAGAATGGCTGAGTTACCGTAGGTTTCTTTTATCCTGACGAGCTCCGAGGCTACAATGTCTAGTGCCTCGTCCCACGAGATGCGTTCAAACTGTCCCTGCCCGCGTTCCCCGGTGCGGCGCAGGGGGTATTTCAGCCGGTCTGGCGAATAGACCCTCTGCCGGTAGGCACGCCCTCGTAGACAGGCACGTATCTGAGGCTCCTCGCCGTTATCGGTCTCAAGCCTGATAATCTTACCGTCCTTAACATGAGCCTTGAGCACACAACGGCCACCGCAGTCATGGCAACAGCCCGTAGGCACAATGGTGACATCGTCATCAGATGAAATCGGCTTTTTCTCGGTCATCTCCTACCTCACCTGGAGCTTACTTTGCTCCATAGTCAAGTATCGTGGGGCGCTTTTCAGGATAACACAGGCGATGAAAAGCGGTCAAACTGGAGCCTTCTGAAATTTTATGAAATTTCAATGCTAATTTTATGGCTAATTTATTTTCATGTCGTAAGATGGAAGTATAGCAAAGAGGCAAAATCTAAGAGAGGGGTAAGACAAATGGCAGAAGATGATATGAAAGACATTCTCCTTATGGCCCTCTTTATGGTGACTAGGAATGACGTCCTGGCTTGTGCCAATGAGTTGGGGATGCCCGAAGAACAGGTAACCGATGATGTAATTGCGATGGTGAAAGATAAGGTTGGCCAGAGCCTTGGTGACTGCCGAGAGGTAATTAGGGGCATGATTAAGGATGCTTTTCAGAAAGAGGTTTTTCAGTGCCCACTCGGCTTGGTTTGCTCCCCTTCCTGTGCTTGGCTGGAAGATGGCAAATGCGTATTAATGCATATTACCGAAAAGGGTTAAGTAGCAGCCAAAGATGTCGCCCCCCTCAACCTACCCCTGATAAATAGCCACGGCTACTGTTGCTTGGTAGCACTTCCTCTAACACCGGTATATACGAACTCTGGGTTCAACTAATCTGCCTCTGGTTTGTCAAATTCTATTATCATCCGGAGCTATTACACAGTACGCCCTTTTGTTCAATGAGGTAACAATTCAAGCTATTGTTACGCCTGCTATCCACCTCTTGATTGTCGGCGGTTGGAATAGTAACATAGCCACAGTAGTTGATAAAGGGGGAGAACCTGAATGAAATTAAAGTTCGGTGGTTTTATCAAGAAATAGATTAGGAGGTCAAAAATTGGCTAATCGAATACTTCTGTACGAAGTTAAAGATGAGATTGCTTTTATAACTATGAATCGCCCAGAAAAGCTAAATGCTCTAAATGCTGAGTTGAGTGACGCACTGCGGGAGACGTGGGGACGTTTCGAGAAAGACCCTGATGCCAGAGTGGCTATTCTTAGCGGAGCAGGCAAATCGTTTTGTGGTGGTGCTGATATAACACCCGGCGCAACAAATCCAGAGGTTCCCTTTCAAGTCCACCAAGCCTATCCTGCAAATGGGATATCGGTATTCAAACCTATCGTAGGTGCTGTTCATGGATATGTTCTGGGTAGCGGCTATGCCATAGCAATCAGAGGCTGTGATATTACAATCGCAGCAGAGAGTGCCTTAATCGGGTTTCCAGAGCCGAGAGTTGGTTTGCCACTACCTCCAATAGAATATTTACCGTACATGCCATTTAAGATAAGCCTGGAATTCATGTTGCTTGCCTGGGATGATGGACAAATAATGAGCGCTCAAAGGGCCTACGAGGTGGGTCTCGTGAACAAAGTCGTTCCCGATTCGGAGCTTATGTCAGAAGCAATTAGGTGGGCAGAATTGTTAAAAAGGATTCCGCCACTGTATATCAAAGCAGTTAAGTATGGGCACTATAAAACAACAGATAACAAGGTTAGGGTAGATGAAAGAGAGCATATAAATTTCATATGGCCTCAAGAAATAAGCGAAGACAGGAAAGAAGGACTTAGAGCCTTTTTGGAGAGAAGAGAGCCGCATTTTAAAGGACGTTGATTATACGTCGTATCAGTATTTGCTTAAGTTGCATAGTAAGGAAATTTATTATGCGGGCTTATGTAATTAGAGATTCGCTAGCACTCTACCTTGATGCACCCTACTATCGACCGGATGTTGTTAGGTCCAACAATTAGCCAAATGGTCACCCCCGAAGCTTTGGCTTTATAGGCGATTAGGCATAACAACATCCAGGAGAATGAGGTCAGGCTCTTAATATGCCGGTTGCATTGCCCTTGCCTCATCCTCCGTACCTCCTAAGCCAATGCCACCTTTAATCTCTCTTTAAATCATTTCACATGCTGGGGCTTGAGTTTAGTTCTCTATTGGGACTTTGTCAATACATGCTTTCAAGGCGGTGGTGTTGACCTAAGAGCTACATCAGTTTATATCTTGGCCCATCTCCTCCCTCTGGAACCTCCCACTTTATAACCTGGCGGGGGCATTTTACCCGGCATGTCTGACAGTGCACGCAGTTGGATGGGCTTAAAATCAGTTTGTCGTCTTCGAATTTATATACCTCTCCCGGGCAGAATGATTCACAGGGGTGGCAGCCATATTCTTCTCCGCAGGCGGCACATTGCCCGGGGTCTGAGAATGTAATGTGGGAAGGCTCGTCTTCCCGATGAGCGGTACCAGAAAGGCTAACCGCAGTCAGCCGGTCAATACCGCCGCTATATTGTCTTTCTAGCCTGGCTTTTTTCATGCCCTCATAGTCCGGCTTAGTCCCCAATCTGAATGGAATCCACTGCTGGACAAGTGATAAGGGTGCTCCCAGATACAATCCAGCTCTTCCCGTTTTGGTAAAAACCTGCCGGTAATTCCTGGCTGCGTGGAGGTCTTTCATTACGAAGCTTTTCTCCAGCAGGTCTTCATACGTCTTTAAGGTATGCCTGGAGAAATCTTGCTCCTCAATCGCCTTAAAAATAGCCTCGGCGGCAAGCATTCCTGATTTGATGGCATAATGCAGTCCCTTAAGCTTTCTTACGCTGGTCAAACCGGCGGCATCCCCAATGATAATGGCACCGTTGGTAGCCAGTTCCGGTATTGAATAACAGCCGCCTTCTGGCAGTGTCTTGGCTCCGTAGGCGGTAACCTCTCCACCCTCAATCATTCTCTTGACAAAGCTATGGGATTTAAAGAGCTGGAGCTCCTGCTGAGGATTGAGGTCGCAATACCTCCAGTCCAGGGCTAGGATAATGGCTACTGCTACCATATTTTTCCCCAGGCTATAGATGGTGCCTCCGCCAAAAGTATCAGGGGTTAATGCTTTATTAGGGAAACCCATGGTATGTATCACGCGATTAGCCCCAAAATTATTTTTTTCTGGTAATCTAATAATCTCCTTAACCCCAAGAGAATAGACCTGTGGATTTCTACCATTTCCGAGATTAAATCTGTTAACCAGCTCCTCGGATAACAGGCCTAACGAGCCCTCACCAAGGACGGTTACTTTGGCCTCTATTATTTCCCCCGGTGAATAATTTGGTTGTGGCTTGCCATCCTTGTCCAGTCCCTTATCATCAAGTTTTACACCCCTAACCAGATTATCTTCTACCACCATCTCTTTGGCGGCAAAACCAGTATATATCTCAACACCTAGCTCTCTGGCAATACCAG
>Ga0307432_1000829_pt1 | contig 21123 bp, 16 predicted proteins | sample SalMarWE160150MG_FD_202158 | JGI IMG/M metagenome (GOLD analysis project Ga0307432, IMG submission 202158) | Salt marsh sediment microbial communities from the Plum Island Ecosystem LTER, Massachusetts, United States - WE1603-150 | ecosystem: Environmental > Aquatic > Marine > Intertidal zone >...
GGAGCATCCCGGGAGTCGAGTCCATCTTGTCGCTCCGCGCCCTATGGCTATCCCAGGACGACCGGTGGAACCGGTATTGGAATACCCGACCGGCCTATTCCAAAGCTGCCTGATCTGTCACGGACCCATGAAGACACGACCGACTGGAAAGTCGGTCCCCACGTTGGCGTGAGCCCTACGTGAGCCCGGTGTGAGCCACAACGAGCTAACAGACACGCCCGATCCATCACGGTCGCCTGTCTGTGCGTGTCCGCACGCAGACAGGTGGTTCGGAGGAGCATTCATCCCACCGCCTTCATCCTTCCAACGCCCGCTCCCTTACGGTCGCGGTTCGGAACACTGCCCGGCGCGTGGTCCATGTCCTTTGGACATGGGGGAGACGATGATATACGCACAGGGATTCCCCCCATACATAAAAACCAAAAATCGCTCTAGATCACTTTGATCTTGTTGTTCATGCCCTCAAGCAGGCTCGTATGCAGTGGATACTTGCAGTGAGCCGGGATGCCGTTGATTTTGTCGCGTAGTTGTCGGGCGAAGCGGTTGCTGACGTAGGCTTTTGGGTCTTTTGGCAGACCCGCCGATCATCTACAAGACATGATCCACGGCCTCGTTCCTTCCGATGCGCGCCAAGTCGGCAAGCAGTGTTTCAATGCACAGTTGTGTGTTGGCGTTCAGATCGAGATGATGCTCCGCTCGGGCTATGCGATTGATCGCCTTCATGGCGAGCGCAGGATCGAGTGACCGGCTTACCTGGGCGATCTTCGCCCGCCAGCTCGTGTTGACAACAGCCAACTCGTCTCCACTGCCAACCCGCAGAACATCCGCATACCACGTGGCTGCCAGTTGGAAGATGGATTTGAAGCCGCGCCGGCCGGCCTCGGTATCGGTGACGTCCGGATCACGCTTGCGATAGCGGGCGCCGAGCGATTTGGACTTGTCGGTCCAGTTTTTGACCAGTTCGTCACTCCGTCTCGTCGGCAGGTCGACAAGCTCTTCAAGCACGTGCCGGTTGAGCCCATAGAGATCGTCATTGGCGCATTGCAGCGCGCAGCCCAAACTGCCATCGCTGAAGCGCGCATACCATTCGATCTGCTCGGAAAGTAAGTCCGGCAGCAATGCCGAAATTCCGGCCCGCACGAACAGAGTCGGCAGAGCGTCAAACCGCACCACCTGACATCGTGAGAGCGTCGTGGGCAACAGTCGATCCACCGAAGTAACCAGCAGAATAATGAATGTGGTGCCGGGCGGTTCTTCCAGCGTCTTGAGCAGCGCGTTTTGGGCCTGCACCGTGATCCGGTCCGCTTCGCGAATAATAAATACCTTCGCCCGGCCGCGGATGGGCGTAAGCCCCACGCTGGCAATGACGAAATGTCGGAGCACGTCCACGCCGATGTCAAGCGCTTTGCGCTTTCGTACGACCGGATCGGGGTGCTCACGGTTGAGTTGACGATAGATCAGGTGCAGATCCGGGTGAGTCTGCGATGTCACCGCCCGGCACTCCTCACACTCCCCGCAGCCGGTGCGAAGCCCGCCCACACCGACAGATTCCGCTCGCTCCCCGTCGAGCTTCCGGTCAATCGGTGAGTCGCACAGCAATAGCTGCGCGAGTCCCAGTGCCAGTGTCTCTTTCCCGACACCGTCAGGCCCGTGGAACAGATAGGCATGCGGCACCCGATCCCGCGCGACTGCACGCTGGATCAATCGCTGGGCGTATCCCTGATGTTCAACATCACCAAGCGACATCAAGGAGCCCCTCGACAACGCACCGATGAACACTGTCCGCGTCACCGCGACCATCCACTGTAATCACCGTTCTGGGGTAGTATTCATGTACCTCCAGGAACATCTGCCTGACCCGCCGGTGGAACTCGACCGATCGGGCCTCCATTGCATCGGGCCGACTGCCTTCGAACAGCGTTGCCTCCCCGGCTGCGCGTTGCCGGTTTTTGCCGGCGTGATGCGGTTTGCGGCCAATGCGTTTGAAACCTTCCTCGACATCGACGTCGAGGATCACGGTCACGTCGGGCCAGCAGTCACCTATCGCAAAGCGTGCCAGATCAATGACCCGCTTCGGATCGTACCCGGCCGCACCCTGGTACGCACAGGTGGATGTCACGAAACGATCACACAGAACGGTCTCGCCGCGTGCCAATGCGGGGCGAATGATCTCAGATACAAGCTGTGCGCGCGAAGCCATAAACAGCAGCGTCTCGCAGTTGACATCCATCGTACTCAGGTCATGATCGAGCAGCACCGAGCGAATACGATCACCGATCTCGCTACCGCCCGGGTCACGGCATGACACGACATCGACACCCACAGCCGCAAGGGCATCGGCCAACAACGCCCGCTGCGTCGACTTACCCGAGCCGTCGGGACCGTCGAACACGATGAACTTGCCCTTAACCTTCTTTGAAAGTGTGGCAGGGTTGCCGTTCACGGGGATGTCCCACACTCACCTTCTCGCCGCGGTTTTCCCGCTGGGAACAGCTGCCGGCGGCACTGATCGAACACTTCGGACGCATTGTAGCTCGATCGCACGAACGGCCCGGACACGACGCTGAGAAACCCGAGCGACCTGGCGCAGTCGCCAAGCTGATTAAACTCCTCGGGCGTGTAGTATTTCACGACCGGCATGTGATCCGCCAGCGTCGGTTGTAGATACTGGCCGATCGTTAGAACGTCGCAATCGACCGTCCGAAGATCCTCAAACGTACGGTGCAGCTCGTCGACCGTCTCACCCAGCCCCACCATGAGACCAGACTTCGTGATCATCAACGGTGCAATCTCTTTTACGATGCCCAACACCTCCAACGATCGCCGATACCCGGCTTGAGGCCGGATCTTCGGAGTCAGCCGTTCCACCATCTCGATATTGTGGTTGTACAGCTCGGGCCGTGCGTAGCATAGCGTCTCGATACAACATCGCCGTGCGTGGAAGTCGGCCGGCAGCACCTCGACCGTCACCTCCGGGCACCGCTCGTGGATCGCCCTCACACAGCGAGCAAAGTGGTCCGCACCCTCATCCTCCAGGTCATCGCGCGCCACAGCCGTCAGGACAACGTGGCGGAACTTCAATCCGGCGACTGCCTCGGCCAACCGCTCCGGCTCATCTTCCGCCGGCGGGTCGGGCCGGGCGGTCTCGACCGCACAGAATCGACACCGCCGCGTGCACTTATCCCCCAGAATCATGAACGTGGCGTGCCGCTTCGACCAGCACTCCGCCAGGTTCGGGCACTTCGCCTCCTGACACACCGTCGCGACGCCGCTTGCCGTCACGATCGCCCTCGTGGCGGAGAAATCCCCGGAGGGCAGAGGCCGTTTCAGCCAAGGCGGCAGACGCCGCTGCGGACGGCTCGAATCGACTGTGTTTACGGGTGACTTCACGGAATAATCCTCGATTTACGGTGGGCGGAACGGCGGCTCCGAGGTCCACCCCGCCGCTACTCGCAGATGATTCTATACGAACCTGCAAGCTACGGCACCATCGAGAGGATTTGACGCCTCCGGATCGCACCCCTACGATAAATTGGTTTGAGGGTCTACGATGCCGTGAGGGACTCCGATCATGTCCATGAAATTCGAGAGGATCCTGTTTCCGACGGACTTTTCCGATCTTGCACACGCAGCGCTCAGACACGCTGTGGAGCTCGCCGAGGCGTTCGATGCCGACCTGCATTGCCTGCACGTTGTTGACGATGCGTACCGGTACTGGAGTGCGATGGGGCCTGAGAGTATCCCCGTCGGCCCGCCGCCCGAGGACTTACTGGAACTTGCCCGCACACGGATGGACCAGTTCCGCGACGAGAACCTGTCGGATTTGAAGAAACCGCCGGTCACACACGTTGTGATGGGACGGCCGTTCGCCGAGATAATTGCCTACGCTCGGCAGAGCGAGATCAGCCTGATCGTGATGGGAACGCATGGCCGGGGCGCGATTGCGCACGTGCTCCTGGGCAGCACTACAGAGAAGGTCGTACGCAAGGCACCGTGCGCGGTCATGACGGTCCGCGCCCCCGACCACGATTTCGTAATGCCCTAGCGCTCCGTGAGACGTGAGGGTGCGGGGGCGGCTTGCCCGCCCGTGTCTTGCCGAAGGACAGCACTGGCAGCAAGCTGCCAGTGGCACTTGGCGAGCCGCGGATTCCAACCACAGCGGACTTTGGAATGCAACCCACACGTCACAACACGACACCGCCCGAAATCGCATCCCGCGTCCGACAAAACGCCTGGTCGGCCGCCGTCGCCGCCGCGTGTTTGCTCCTCTTTGGCTTCTTCGCAGGCTTTGCAATCCCGATAGTCACCAATCTCTTTACGCTTGGCGACGCTGTTTTCAACTACACGCTGCGATTTGGTGGTGTACTGATGGTCGCTGTGGTGATCGGGTCCTTAAGCGGATGGGTAACGGCGTTGTTGATGGACGCGGTTGTCTCAGTCGCTATTGGTGTTCTGCTTGCGTTCAGCGGCGTGGCGATGATCGTGGGCGGCGGCGTTATCACGCTCAATTACATACTCTACGTCATCTTCGGCGTCATGTTCGTCTCATCCGGGATTCGCAATTGGCGAGAGTACTTCTGGCTGATTCCCAAGATCGATTGCCCGGTTGCGCCCGCGCCCAATCGTTTGAGCGTCGATCCGACACGTAGCGAGGACGAGGCGCCGTCGGCACTGCTCGGATCGTTGCTGGCGAGTCAACTGCGCGAGCGAATGTCCATCCCAAGAGACGACGCGTCGACATCGCCCCCACAGCAGGCACCGACATCGGCAGCGGATCAGTCGTCAAGCGTCTCGGCCGCTCCGTCAAACGCGCATGCGGACACCACGGTATCACCCACCCAGGAAGAGAAACGTCTTTCGGATGATAAGACATCAACCGGTGAACATTCGGAGCAAGATGGCGTGCCGGACCCGGACGGCTTTCTTGCGTCGTTTGCTGACGAGGGGCAACCACCGAAAATCTGAATAGTACAGATCTTGAGTTTCACTCACTTCGGCATGACCATATGAGTTTGTGGTGCGTTGAACCGAGCCCCAAGCGCGAGCGCGGGGTCCTCAAAGCCAACGCGCGAGGGTAGGGCATTCAAATCCCTCGCTGGCGTTTGGGACCCTTGTTGTGCGACGGTTACGTTACAGAGATGGCGGCTTCGCAATGGAGCGCCGCTTAGCGGCATAGAGTTGTGTCCATCACCGCGGATGGTGAATCGTATGACAAAGCAAGCACAAATCGGCATCATTGGTGGTACCGGGCTTGGCGAAGTCCTCGTAAAGGAAGTGGGCGGTAAGACGGTGACCGTGGAGACACCGTACGGCCCGCCAAGCAGCATGCCCATCCTCGCCAACTGGGAGGGTGTGGACGTTGCCTTCCTGTCGCGTCATGGCCCGGGGCACAAACTGAATCCTTCAAACGTCCCGTACCGGGCGAACATCTGGGCGCTCAAATCGCTCGGCGTATCCGCGATCATCGCCAGCGGAGCGACCGGGAGCCTTCGCGAGGACATCGAGCCGGGACATCTGGTACTCTGCGATCAGGTGATCGACAAGACGTTCCGCCGCGATAGCACCTTCTTCGATGAAGGCATCGCCGTCCACGTGGAGCTGGCTGAGCCGTTCTGCCCGCGGCTTCGGAAGCTGCTCGCCGAGGCGGGAGGACGGGTCACGACCACCGTACACCATGCGGGCACCTATGTGTGCATGGAAGGACCGCAGTTCTCCACGCGGGCGGAATCAGAGATGCATCGGCAATGGGGCGGGGACCTGATCGGCATGACGTGTATGCCGGAGGCCAAGCTCGCGCGGGAGGCGGAAATATGCTACGCCCTGGTCGCCCTGCCAACGGATTATGACTGCTGGCATTTGCCCGACCCGCGTCGCGGTCGGGATGAGCTGCTGCGCGAAATCCTCGACAACCTCGAGCGGGCATCGGATAACGCGGTAATGCTGATCCGTGAAGCATTGAAGCTGATGGGCGGTCCACCGTCTCCCTGCCGTTGCCGCAAAGCCCTGACGCTGGCGATCTGGTCGGACAAGGCGCTCATCGACCCGGCGGTCCGCCGGCGACTCGATACATTCATCGGACGCCACTTGACCGATAATGACTGTGGCGCATTGTAACGACGCTTTCGATTCGTAACGGGGGATGGCTTGTTGGGCGGTGGCTGCCACAACGTCATTTGTTTGATTACATGCCTTTTTGGTGTGGCGGCGAGTGTTTGCGCCGAGGAGGATGAGCGCATCGACGCCGGGGACGGGCTTCACGCGGATGCGACGCACACGGATGTGTATGTGAACGATAGTTTCGAGGCCGCCGACGCGATCGCAAGAGCGAAGGCGCTTGCCGGCCGCCGACGGTGGAGCGAAGCTGCCGAGGTGTTCCAGCGGACGCTGGAGACGACCGGTGACAAATTGGTCCGTGTCGCTCCCGGCTATTACGTGGGCATCGGGGACTATATCAACGCGCTTATTTCCGACTGGCCTGAAGAGGGAATCACGACCTATCAAAATCTGTTTGAGCGCGAAATCGAAGCGCTGCTCTCGGCGACGACAACGTCACGGACGACGCAGGAGCTGCTGCCGATATTCAACCGCTATTTCTGTACGGCCGCCGCGGCCGGACTCGCCGACACGATCGGGCAACTGGCGATCGAAGCAGGTGATGCGGCATTGGCGGAGCACGTGTACCGGCGCGTGCTGGAGCATCATCCCGATCGGGCCGAGTATGCGGCGCGCTACCGCGCGATGTTGACCGTCATAGCCGCGATGCGCGGCGAGCCTGACATTAACCGGTCACAGCCGGATGAAGAAGCAAAGATTCGCTGGATGGGGCAAGACCGGTTCGTCCGAGAGGTGGTCGCAGACATAAGGGGATATTTTGGGTCTCTGCGCAGTCGTGCTTCGCGCTTAGAGTGGCCCATCTTTGGTGGCGACGCGGGCCGGAACCGACTGGCTGCAACGGATGTGCGCGAGCTCGGTCTGTTGTGGCGTTTTGACGCATTCGACCGGACGGACGGTGACGGAAGCGGCGACGCGATCGACGTGACTATTGGTGGCGAGCACGATTGGGCTCGATACCTGTCCATCAATCCAACCGTCGCAAATGGGCTTGTCTTTGTCCAGAATCTGCGTGAGATCGTCGCTTTGCACCGCAACACCGGTGCGGTGGCGTGGCGGTTTCGCGCGGATGACGCAGGGGTAGGGGGATACAGCCTCATCGAAGAGCAACCTCCCGGTTGGGACTCGCCGACGGTGCGTAACGGCCGACTCTATGCGTCGATACCGGGTGACACGGTCCCGTATTACGCGTACGAAACGGCCCGCAGCCCTCCGGAATTGGTTTGTCTTGACGCCGACACCGGCCGGATGATCTGGCGAATCAACCAGGAAGCGATCGAAGAGGCCTTCGCCGAGGTCATGTTCGATTCTACGCCGATCATCGAGCACGGCTGCCTGTACGTTGTCGGACGTCGCCGCCGTTCGTTCGGCTTTGAAGATTGCTATCTGTACCGCTTCGATGCTGTGAGCGGGAAGTTCGAACACCGGACGCATCTGGGCAGCGCGTCGACGGGGACATTCGGATCGCGGCAGGCAACCAAAACGATCATCGCCATGCACGGCGATGTCATGTACGTCTGCACGAACCTCGGCTCAATCGCGGCCGTGTCGGCCCATACCGGTGCGGTTCGTTGGCTCACGCTGTACGAACGGGACCGGAACGACGACAACGAAGGGTCCAGCCGGTTTGCCAGGGATACCAAACCGTGGCACTTCAATCCGGTGATCTGGTCTGAGGGGCGGATCATTGCACTACCAACCGACGCGAAGCACGTGATGGTGCTGCGCGCTGAGGACGGAATGCTCAGCCAATTGGTTCCTGTCGGCGCACTCGCCGGCATCGAGACGATCCTCGGTGTTGATGGTGATCTGCTGTGCGGGGTGGGTTCGACCGCCGTCTGCTACGATCTGGCGACGAACAGTCTTCGCTGGTCAACCCCGTTGCCTGACGAGGCAAGCATCAGCGGGCGCGGTGTTTGGGCGGACGACCGCTTGCTTGTTCCGAGCCGTGGGTGGCTGAGTACATTCCGCGTATCGGACGGGACTCGATCCGACGCCGCATGGGATTCGGAGAGTGAAGGGGGCAATCTTCTTGCCCTTCCGGATCAGGTGTTGGTGGCAGGGGCTGGTCGCATCTTTGCCTACGTCAGAAAATCGCAAATCTGGGAGGTGTTGCGGGAACGGATGGCGGCCGCACCGTCCGATCCGCTGCCGGCGCTGGAGCTGGCGGAGATCGCCTTGAGCAACCGTGAGTTCTCCGAAGCGGTCAAGGTTCTCGACGAAGCCGTGCGGCGCGCGGAGCGCCTCGGCAAGCCGCTGGAGCCGATGATGGCGCGGCGCCTGTTTGACGATGCGATGCTGTTCGGCGGGCGTCTCGCAGCACATTCCAAGCTTGACGCAGATCTGCTCGACAAATTGTTCATCTATGCCGCTCAGTACGCGCCGGATACGTCGGCCCACCTGAACTATCGCTTCCGATTCGCTGAGCTGTTCGAAGCAACTGACCTGCCGGAGCGGGCGGTACGACTTTACCAGCAGGTTCTTCGGGATCGGTCACTTCGTGAGGAACCGATCGACGCTTACGCCGGTGGATTGGGATCAGCCGGCGTTTTCGCGCAATCGAGGATCGCCGGATTGATCGTTCAACACGGTCGTTCGGTCTATGCCTCGCACGAAGCCGAAGCTAGACGCTGGCTTGACAGCGGACGATCCGGCAAAGACGAGGCGACACTGCGGCGTCTCGTATCAACGTTCCCCAACAGCGAAGCGGCTCCACTTGCCCTGATTGCTCACGGTGATCTGCTCGCCCGCCGTCGTCGGCCGCAGGAGGCTGCGAAGCACTTTGCAAGGGCGCTGCATCGCTATTGGAAACAGGTGGATCACCCGACGCTGCTGCGGAAGATCGCGGATGCCCACGAACAAGCCGGCAAGGCGGATTATGCGTATCTGTGGTTGACCAAAGCGGCCCGCGAGCATCCCAGCGTCCGCATCGAATATCAGGGACGGACCGTCACGTTTCTGGAATATCGCGAGCGACTGGCCCACGTGCGAAATCAGGTTGAGCCCTCGCGCCCAAACATCGTTCCGCCCCTTGAAGTCGGCTTTGCGAAAGAGTTCGAGGGGACCATATCACTCCTGGTCCCACGATTCGGTGACGATCCGGCCTCTTGTTGGTCCCGGTATTTCGTCCACACACCGGCGGGGATTCGTGCGTTCGACACACCGGCGGGTACGCAGCCGTGGTCGCAGCCCGCGGCGGTCCGGGGCAACGTGGAGCTGCTCATCGCGACATCGGAGGTGGCTGTGTTCGCCACATCGTACGAGGTGTTTGCTCTGGATGTTGTGACAGGATTGCGACGCTGGTCCCATGGTAAACACCCCAAACACGAAGGCGACATCCTCGGCGATTGGGAGGACAGCGACGCCTTCCGGGCACACTCGCTCCACGGCCGGCACCTGCTGAGCGTGCGGGACAACGGGGACATGCTGCGAGTCGCCATCGACACCGGCCGGGTTAGCTGGACCCGGACGCATCGCCCCAAACCAACGGGGCAGGTGAGGCACTCCGACGCGTGGGTCGTTTACGCGGTCACACAGGATGAGCGGGTGGTCATTTGTCTTGTTGATGCCACCACGGGTGCGTGGTTCGATGCGATCATGACCAATGAGAAGCGTACGGTGGAGGATCTGTTTCTGACGTTCGACGGTCGGCTTATCCTCGTGACGTCGCGGTCGATCTCGTGCTATGACCCCGAGTCCGGCGCGAGGCGATGGCGGATCGCGCCTGGCGGGCACATCCGACGGGCATCGCTGCTGCTCGATCTGGACGCTTTCTATTTCTCCGACGACGGTCAGCACCTCAAGAAGATCAGCCTCGAAAACGGACGTGAACTGTGGGGATCCGAGCGTCTCGTGCGGCGAGGTGACGACGGCCTGATGGTCCAGCGGGAGGGCAACAGCCTCATCGTCAGTACGGCGTCATCCGTGACCGCCGTTGATGCTGTCACAGGGTTGACACTGTGGAGGGGAACCACACCACAGCACCCGCGGTTCATTGCCCGCCTGTTGACGCGGTCCTATGTGCTCGCAGTCGACGCGCCGGGCGGACTCCTCGAAGCCGACGGCGTCGCCTACTTCTATGATCATCGCAACGCCAGCGGGATCATCCCCAAAAGCGGCGGCGCGCGCGACCTCGGCCTCCTGCCGGACGTCCGGGCCGTTCTCGCTGCCGACAACGTGCTTCTGGTCCAGACCGGAGCCACCGTCAGAGGGTGGTCTCACAAATAGAGCGTCAGGGGAAGGGCTGACACGTCGGGCAGAGAAACGTGGATCGACCGGCCACCAGGATTCGCTCAATTGTTGTGCCACAGGTACGGCACGGATTGCCTTCCCGGCTGTACACACGGTGATATTTCTGAAAAGAACCCGTTCGCCCGTCGGCCTGCCGGTAGTCGGTAAGCGTTGATCCGCTGAACCGGATCGCTCGTTTCAACGTGGACTTGATCGCACGCAGCAGACGGTCGGCGGTCGCCCGATCGAGATCGCTTGCACGAGTGAGCGGGTGGATGCGGGCCGCATGCAGTGCTTCGTTACAGTAGATGTTGCCCAGGCCGGCAATCACACGCTGGTCAAGCAGTAGCGCTTTTACCTGCCGGCGCCGGTTGAGCATCCGTCGAAATACAGCCGGAGTCAGCTCCAACGGTTCCAATCCCACCTCGCCGAGCTTTGGTCCAACGTGCCGGTCGCCACCCGCGAAACACCATACGCCGCCGAACCGCCGCGGGTCGCGGAATCGCAGTTCGCGCCTGATTGCCCTGAATCGGATACGAAGATGCGTGTGCTTCTCGACCGGGTCATCAACGTCGCACAGGCATAACCGGCCGCTCATCCCCAGATGAAACACGAGCTGAGCGGTGGGTTGAAGCTCGAGTATCACCCGCTTGGCACGACGGCGGACATGATCGATTCGCCTGCCGTTAAGCAACGCACCGAGCGGGCGCGGATCACCGTGAATCACGTCCGTTCGGAGCGGCTCGGCGCTGTCGATCGCCCTTCCGGACAGGGCTTCGTCGAGCTGACGGGCGATTGTCTCGGCTTCCGGTAGTTCCGGCATGTTGTTGCGTTTCGCAGTTCAGTGGGAGGCACAAACGAAAGACGTTCTAGGCGCCGGAACGCTGCGTCGCCGGTGTTTCGAGGTAGAGGACTCGGCCGCACACCTTGCAGATCTGGATCTCATCACGCGACTGCAGCGAGTTGATGACCTCGAGTGTCAGCTTCATGTTGCAGCCGGAACAGACGTACTCATCACGCTTGGGGTGCAGCTTGACAACAGGGACAATCGCCTCACCGTCGTGATGCTCGGCGACACGATCGAAGTTGGCCAGGGCAGTCGGCGGAACCTTCTCCGCACACGCGTCGCGCTCGGCTTGCAGACTATCGCGCTGTTGCTGCGACTCGGCATCATAGGTGTTCAGGGCCTCTTGCGCTCGGGCCAGGTCTTCAAGCAGCGAAGCCTTTTCCGCATCGACTCGGACGGTTTCGTCCTTAAGGCCTTGACACACGTCCATCAGTTGAAGGAGCTGGGTTTCAAGCTTGGAGTTGTCGGCCTTTTCGGTGTTCATCGCGGTGAGGATTGCCGCGTATTCCTTGTTCGTTTTGGCTTTATTCAGCGCCTGGCGATGCTTGTCGACAGATTCCTCGCGAGCGGCAATGTCAAGCTGAATCGCATCGAGCCTGGATTGACGTTCGCGGAACGAGGCCCGACTCTTCTGTAGCTTTTCGTCTGTCTTGGCGATCTGGCGTTTGTGGTATTCGATCCGGCGTGTTTTGGCCTCTCTGGCACGTCTGAACTCCGCAAGCTGTAGTTCTACGGCCTGAAGGCGACGTAGCGCTTCTAACGTCTCACCCATTCGCGGCTCCGCGGGCTGCTGTGACCCTATCTAATTGGCTCGCTCGCACCGAGCGAGATGAAACCACTGATTATGCCCCAAGTCGACGGATGTGGCAAGGACTAATGATTCAGCTTTGCACTCGAGGGCTGGCAAGACGGTGGTTTGGCGTAGACGAAGGGCGCAGGCGGTCACGGCTTGGCCGAGGCGAGTGAGGTAGTACTTGTAAGTGCGTCCGATCTTCTTGATCAATCCGTGCAGCCGCAGGCGTTTGAGCAGGCGCGAGACCTGGCCCGCCGTTTTGTTGAGCCGGACCTGCAGGTCGTTATTGCGCAGGACGCTGATGGTGAACTCGCCGCGAACAATTGCTTGAAAGAGGTTCAAATCATCCGCCTGGAAGAGATTAAAGCCGGAGTAGCTGCGGACCTCGTGGCGGGCGGTCGTCAACGACCGGACGGGACCTTCCGGCGTGTTTCTCGTCGCGGTTCCACCGCCAAGATATGCGATCGTCCTTCGCCGGGCACTCCCCGTGAAGTGCAACCGCTAAGGAGAGCGACTACGCCGTAGATTGCCTCCACGTGATGGGGTACGATTCCCAAGTCATGAATCAAAACGCCGGGATGCTAAGGTTATCTTCGATTCGTTTCCTGTGGCTGCTCACGCTGACGGCACCGCCCGTCACGTTTGCCCAATACGCACCGCCGCCCGTAGATACACCCGAAGCGGAAACTGAAGGTGCACGGCAGCAGCAGACGGGTCGCACGCTCGATTTGAGTAATCCGCGTGCCGCGATGCGCACCTTCCTTGTGGCGATGCAGGACACAGCCGGTGATCACCCTGAACGCATCGATGATGCTGTGAAATGTCTCGACACGTCCGATCTGGGGGGTGAGAGTGAGGACCTGGCCAAGCACGCCCGATTGCTCGCCAGCCGCTTGCACAGCATCATCGATAAAGGAGGCGTCAATCTCGACGACATCCCCGAGGAAGGGGAAGGCACTGACTATCTCTTCCATCAGCTCAAAGTCGAGGAAGGCGTCACCTCGATTCCCGAGATCAGACTTGTACGTGATCCGGCGAGTGGGCATTGGCAATTCAGCGCGTTGACGCTGGCTTCAATCCCGGCGTTGGAGGAAGCCACAGTCAAGCAGGCCGAACCACCAAAGCCTTCTGAGAGCAAGATCGCATCTGCACGTCGATCACCGCGGGCGACGATGACCACGTTCCTCAACGCGATGAACGCCGAGCCACCCAATATCGAAGAGGCCGTCCTGTGCCTCGACCCCAGCGGGAGAGACCGTGAGGCGTGGAGCGTTCGCGGGAATGACCTGGCCATCAAGCTCAAGAATGTGATGGATAAGATCGAGGAAGTGGTCTTGTCTGAGTTTCCCGATACGCCCGACGGTTCGCCCTTTGTCTGGTACACGAGTGACACAGGGAACATCGTAGTCGGACGGATTGAGGTGGAGCCGGCGGCCGACGACAATTGGCAGTACACGCCGCAGAAGGGTGAGTGGCGGTTCACATCCAAGACGCTCGACAGAATCGATGACCTGTTCATAGAGTTTGAAGACAAACAAATCGTCGATGCACTTCAGGAAGCCGGTGTTACGGAGGATTTGCCGCTCCGGTTGCGCCTGGAGCGACAGTTCCCGGAGTGGATGCGTGCCAAGTTTCTCTACCTGCACGTGTGGCAGTGGATGGCGCTGGCCGCTCTGCTGCCTTTGGGATGGTTGATTCAGATCATGGCCACAGAGTTTGCAGCGCTTGTTCTGCGAGCCTGGCTGAAGCGGCGGAAGATCACGATCGAACGCAAGGCGCGACGACGGGTGGTGTCATCGGTGGGTACGTTAGTGATGATTGTCTGCTGGTTCTACGCCATCCAACAGTTCGGGCTTCCGGAGGCATTACTGGCCTTTCTGCTCAAAGCGGCCAAGCTGGTTCTGGGTGTTTCGGTCGTGTGGGTCGGGTATCGTTGCGTCGATATCATCGGCGGCCATATCGCTGCCGACAAAGATGTCCGGCTCACCCATTTCGACGACGTTCTCATCCCGCTGCTGCGCACCGTCCTGCGGTTCTTCATCATCATCGTGGCCGTGCTGCTGGTGTTTGACATGCTGGGCTACAAGCCCTTGACCGTGCTCGGTGTTTTGGGGATCGGTGGTATCGCGCTGGCGTTTGCCGCCCAGGACACGTTGGGCAACTTCTTCGGTTCCATCACTGTTCTGTTCGATCGGCCGTTCGGGATCGGGGATTGGATCGTGGTGGGCGACGTCGAGGGCACCGTGGAGCGCGTTGGCTTTCGCTCCACGCGCGTGCGCACGTTTTACAATTCCGTGATCACGATTCCCAACTCCAAGATGGTCAACACCCAGGTCGACAACTTCGGGGCGCGAAGGTTCAGGCGCGCCAAGATTATGCTTTCTATTACGTATTCGACGCCGCCGGGAAAAATTGAAGCATTCTGCGAGGGCATCCGCGAGCTGGTCCGGCTTCATCCCTACACGCGAAAGGATTACTACCACGTTTACTTCAACAAGTTCGCCGGATCGTCGCTGGATATTCTGCTCTACATCTTCTTCGAGGTGCCGGACTGGAGCACGGAGCTCCGTGAGCGGCATTATTTCTTCCTGGATATCCTGAGACTGGCTAAGCGCCTGGGCGTCGAGTTCGCCTTCCCGACGCAGACTGTCTGGCTGGGGCGGACCGCGGCGGGTGCCAGGGCACCGGAGGAGCCCGCGAAGGCACCGGTTGAGGTGGACGCGGATGCGGATACGATCGGGGTTGGTGAGGCCGCCAAGGTGTATGGAGAGGTCTACGGGGCCACGCCCGCCTATCGAGGCCCGGTTGTGATCGACGGCAAACCGCGATCCAAACAAGATCAGGCTGACGGAGCAGCTCACGACGGCGGACGTTCCTAGAGTAGTTTCCGTTTTGTGCAGCGAGCCGCGGGATCAAAGCCCGCGCAGAATCTGGGAGGCAAACGTTTCTTCCATGAGTCCGAAACCGTTACATGAAATCGAAAAACGCTGTAGTTGTCAGGACGGACAGTCGCGACCATTCATTCCAAGAACGCCTGCCCGATCGCTACTGTTGGCAGCAGTCGCACATGAGAGATTGCGATGCGGATTCTGATATGGCACTGTGACTCGTTCAAATCCCAAGTCACCCAGAAGGGAAGGTCGCCGTTGCGCGAGAATGTGATAGAGCCGACGGTCAGCGCCGCCGAATGCCTGCTGGTCTACGCCGCGTGCGAGAAGCAGGATGAGGCTGACCCGTCAACCGTTGTCGATCGTGTTGCGGCGGAAGTGGTCAAACTGGCCCGGCAGCTCAAGGTCGAAACGATCGTACTGCACTCCTTCGCACATCTGTTCGTGGAGCTGGCTTCGGCACAGACGGCATTCGACATGCTCAAAGCGGCAGAGACGAAGCTGCGCGATGATGGATTCACCGTCTTCCACACCCCCTTCGGCTGGTTCAATACGCTGGAAATAAAGGCCAAGGGACACCCCATCAGCCGGGTGGCACGCGAGATTCGCGTTGTGTAGAGTCCGGTTCGCTCCATGAGCAGACTCATATTCTCTACGGAGGTGCTCCGATCCGCAGACATTATCGGCCTATAATCTCGCGAAAGCTGTGGGACGGGCTTTTCAGCCTGTCGGAACGGGCTTTCTGGATGGCGGAGACCGACTGGAAAGTTGTTCCCACGGGTGGACTGGATTTTTCAACGGCCTCCTCGGGCACCGGTGAACTTCCACGTCGTCTAACAGGTTGAGCAGGGCGCAGCACTGTCTGGCTTTGCGGGTTGGAATCCAGCTCTAAGATAATCCTGACTTGTGCGTAGTAAAGAGTGACAGGGGCAAAATGATCGCTGGGAGCACAGATGAACGATGCTGAGCACCCAACCAAGCCGGAATGGCTGCGGTCGATCCTCGACGAGTATGAGGGGCCGCTGACACGGTACGCCGCGCGGATCACGGGTGACGTCGAGCGTGCACGTGACGTGGTGCAGGAGACGTTTCTGCGGTTCGGCTCCCAGGACCCGGCCGAGGTCAACGGGCACGTGGCACAATGGCTGTTCACCATCTGCCGCAGCAAGGCACTGGACGTTCGACGAAAGGAAGGACGAATGCAAGCCTTGAGTGATGTCCAAGCCGAAGTCCGCGAGAGTCCCGACGGTGAGCCCTCGAGAATCGTCGAGCGCCAGGAGGTTTCCGGGCAGGTGCTTCAAGCGCTCGCACTCCTGCCGGACAACCAGCAGGAGGTCATTCGGCTGCGGTTTCAAAACGGCCTGAGCTACAAGGACATCGCGGCGGTTACGAACCTGAGTGTCTCAAATGTCGGCTACCTGATTCATACGGCCATCAAAACGATCCGCGAGGCACTGAACGTGAGGACTGGAACAGAACCGCGACTGTAAAGGAGCGGAATGGGTGGCATGGGCAAGCGCCAGCTTGCCCGTGGGAAGGAAACGACTGACATGGGCAAGCTAGCGCTTGGTTCGCGTTTGGCGTCCCCCCTTGCCAAGGGGGGATTGAGGGGGATCTGTAAGTCGGCGCTGGACCTCCCCCACCCCCTCCTTGGCAAGGAGGGGAGCTACCCGGCGGGCTCCGGGCACGCTAAACACGTACAGAGCTTGCCCATGCCACCCAATCGGGAATAGCGACGAACGTGTGAGGAATAAACCATGAACATCGATCCTGATGATCCGAAACTTACGGCCTATGCGTTGGGCGAGCTTGATGATGCGGAGCGTGCCGAGGTAGAGGCACTGCTAAAGAAGTCCGAGGCCGCCCGGAACGCTGTCGATGAGATTCGCAAGACCGCGGCACTCCTGGAGAAAGAGCTTACCACCGAGCCTGCGGCCGGTCTGACACCGGAGCAGCGCAAGGCCGTCGAGGCCAGGATTGCACAAGGGAACGGAAAGCCAGCCGGGGCCCTCCACACAAGACCACTCTTGCTACGGAAGTGGTGGATTCCGACGAGCCTCGCGGCCTCACTGCTCATCGTTGGCATGATCGGCTACGTCCAGTTCGGGCTTCCGACGCTCAGTCGAAGTCGAGCACTTTTCGATCACGTCGATGGCGCAGCACCGCAGGGCGCAACGCGCCTGGCGCTGGGCGACCCCTCAAGTGGTGGTACTCCGACTGATCAAAGGCAGTTGAACTCACTCGAAGATGCGGTCTTGGCAGGCCCTCCACCCTCTGATCCACGACGTCAACCGGCTCGCATGATAAAACTCGACAAGCTTCCGGCAGGGGAAATAGAGCGGTTGATCACCAAGCTCCGCGCGACGGACCAGCAACCGCGTCGTCGTAAGCGCGCGCCTGCAACCGAGGCCACCAATGGGCACGACAAGTCCCTCATCCTACGATATCCGGCTTCGGGCGAGCAAATTCAAGTTACATGGTCAGACTCCGGTGCCGGGAGTGCTGGCGGTGGCGGTGGTCAGAGCGTGTTTTCTGGGGGCTCGGCGGGCACGAGCCCGCCCGGAGGGCAAGTGATGCGCGTGTTGGGTGAGCAGTATGTAGATGCGAGGCGTAGTGCTCGCGTTGGCGGTGTGGCCAAGCTGGATATCGAAGGCTACGACAACGCGAGCTACGGCTACATGGTGCCGCCTAATCCGGAGGAGATGGACGAGGAATGGAGCCTGGGATTGTCCACCGAGGCCTACGATCACGTGGTCGAGAATCCGTTCTTGTTGGTCACACAGAATCCGCTTTCGACGTTCTCGATCGACGTCGACACGGCCTCATACGCGAACGTGCGACGACTCTTGAACCAGGGCACGCTTCCGCCACCGGGTGCGGTGCGGATCGAGGAGATGGTCAACTACTTCGACTATGACTATCCACTGCCGACCGGTGGCGATCCGTTCTCTGTCAATGTCGAGGTGGCTAATTGTCCATGGAACGGCGAGCACCTTCTCGCGCGGATCGGGATCAAGGGTCAGGAGTTCGATCCGGACGAGCGCCCGCCGGCCAACCTGGTCTTCCTGATCGACGTTTCCGGATCCATGCGGCCGCCCAACAAGCTCCCGCTGCTCAAGAGGGCAATGGAGCTGCTGGTCCAGGAGCTTGCGTACGACGACTCAGTGGCCATCGTCGTGTACGCCGGTGCTTCGGGCCTGGTTCTTCCATCGACGTCGTGCCAGGACTCCGGCACCATCCTCTCCGCCCTGGATCAACTGCGCAGCGGCGGATCGACCAACGGCGGAGCGGGCATCCAGCTCGCGTACGACACGGCCATCGACAACTTCATCGAGGGCGGCATCAACCGTGTGATCCTGGCTACCGACGGCGACTTCAACGTCGGAACGACCAGCCAGGGATCGCTTGTCCGACTCATCGAGGAGAAGGCCAAGAGCGGCGTCTTTTTGAGCGTGCTGGGATTCGGGATGGGCAACTACAAGGACTCAACGCTGGAGAAGCTGGCTGATAAGGGCAACGGCAACTACGCCTATATCGACACGCTCATGGAGGCCCGCAAGGTTCTCGTCGAGCAGATGGGCGGGACGCTGGTCACGATCGCCAAGGACGTCAAGATTCAGATCGAGTTCAACCCGGCGGAGGTGACCGCATATCGGCTGATCGGGTATGAGAATCGGCTATTGGCGGCGCAGGACTTCAACGACGACACGAAGGACGCCGGTGAGATCGGTGCGGGGCATACGGTAACAGCCTTCTACGAAGTCGTGCCGGCCGGTGTGGACATCGAGCTGCCGAGTGTGGACCCGCTGAAGTATCAGGCGCCCGTGTCACCGTCGGCGACCGCTGACAGCGGTGAGCTGATGACCGTCAAGCTGCGGTACAAGGAGCCGGATGGCGACACCAGCAAGCTCATCGAGATGCCTGTGACAGACACCGGTCTGGCACTGGCCGATGCCTCGGATGACTTCGTGTTTGCCGCGTCGGTGGTCTCGTTCGGTATGTTGCTTCGTGGGGCTGGTACCCCCTCTACCCCCCCCTTGGCAAGGGGGGGAGAGGAACACGCCCTGCTGCCTAACGAGGGAAGGTACGGCGACAACGGGCCAGAGACTCTGGGCGGGTTCACGTTTGAGGCCGTTGTCGAGATGGCGCAGGGATCAATGGGCGATGATCCACACGGTTACCGGGCGGAGTTCATCTCGTTGGTCGAGCTGGCGATCGAGCTGCAAACGACGCCATGATGGTCATGCGACATCGGGTGTAGTCATACTCTGTCGTACATATGAATAGTGCGTATTTTTCTGTAGCGGCCGGCGTCCCCGCCGGCCGCCATTCGTAATTGCTCACCCAGGGGAAACGGCCTGCGAGGACACAGGCCGCTACAATCCTCCGAGAACAATATTATGACACAATGCCGCAAGACGTGACCGGGTCCGTGACAGTTCCGGCGGGATCTGGTTGCTCGATCAGAGCCGCGACCGTGAGGGAGCGGACCAATCGCACCCGCGTGAGCATATCTTGCAAACCACCTGCATTTCTGGTATACTGGTGCCGTTCGGGTTTTAATGTCTCTCTTTTTGGAGGATGCGAAAATGCTACGCGCAATCGTTCTTGTTCCAGTGGTCGTTCTGGCACTTGGCCCGGTAGCGGCAGGGCAGACGCCGTTTGTGGCAAACCACCTGGTTTCTGATGCAGCCTGGATTGCCTCAGAGGGAGACCCTATCCCTAACTTCATTGATATTGTCGGCTCTGAGCAGACGCTGGACATCCCGGCAGGCACTGCCCTTATAACGTGGGCGTCTACGATGTGGCCGGATCAGATGTCACGGATACGACCGCGGATCGGCACCAGTTATCCGGCCGACGGGACTGTCGTCCGTGGCGCTCAGTCTTCGGGATCCTGGCTTACAACAACTGAGGGAGGGACGGTCACCATTGCATTGCAGGTGAAGAACGAGACCGGAGGTACCACAGGCCAGGTATCCGGGTCGGACTCGCTTTCTTGGTCCCTTCTAGTTATACCTGAGGCCGCGGCCGGGAATGTCCCAGCGATAGGGACCGTCGGGTTCATCGTCATGGTAATTCTGGTCCTGAGCGCCGGTGCCGTATTACTGTTACGGCGCAGGCAGCCCGTCGTTTGATGTAGTCCGTTTGCCGCGCCCTGACAAGTTGGCTCTCGGAAGGCACTCCGGGTACCAACCGCAACGGTGTCGGCAACGTGTTCGTGCATAATGACAGATTGGACGGTACTGACGGCCCAGCGGATACGTAGCCGAGTCTGATACATGATCACTCGGTTGAGGGGACAGGCCGGTCGTGGCGGGGCTGGGGCCGTGTAGCTCGGGTGTCCAGAAAGGTAAGAGGTATTCTCATGCATTCCAGAAGAATATTGCTGGTCGCGTTCGCTTTGGGCACGTGTGGTCTGATCAATGTAGTGTCCGCATACGATTCCGACGGCGACGGCGTAGATGACCATCTCGATGTATGTTGCGCTACACCAGAGGGCAGGTCGGTCGATGAGGAGGGGCGGCCGATAGGAGACCTGGACGGTGACTGTGACGTCGATCTGGTCGACTTCGGCATACTCCAAGGCAATTTAACCGGCGAGCTGTATCCGTACACTTTCTGCGACACCAGCAATGACTGCGCCATCGACGAGTACTGTGCCAGACTCCACACTGACTGTCAGCGCGAAGGCACCTGTAGTCCTCGCCCGTCTTCGTGCCCGGATGTCTGGGAACCGGTTTGCGCCTGTGACAGAGTGACATACGACAGCGCTTGCCACGCCGCGCTTGCCGGCCAGAGCATCAACTACGAAGGCGAATGCCAAGGAGTCTGCCAGAGCAACATCCACTGCGACACAGGCGACTACTGCGCCAAGGACGACGGCGACTGCGATGGAATCGGAGAGTGCGAACAACTCCCGGGCGGATGCATACCCGGCGGAGGGTCATCCGTCTGTGGCTGCGATGGCGTCACCTATACCGATAGCTGCTTCGCGGCTTGGTTGGGTGAGGTAAGCATCGCGCACGTAGGACCGTGCGAGCCATGACCTGATTCGAGATTACACGGATTTCAGTCAAATACTGACGAATCGATTTTCCGGCTCTATCGGGTTTTGCAGTGCCGCGCGGGCTTCGATGGCCGATGCCGCCTTGTGCATCTTCGCGATCTGTGGGTTTTCGTACAACGCCCGGTGTCGATCCGCGTCATCAAAACAGTCCTTCCCGCCGGCACAAGCCTTGGTCTGACACGCT
>Ga0307432_1000830_pt1 | contig 21111 bp, 16 predicted proteins | sample SalMarWE160150MG_FD_202158 | JGI IMG/M metagenome (GOLD analysis project Ga0307432, IMG submission 202158) | Salt marsh sediment microbial communities from the Plum Island Ecosystem LTER, Massachusetts, United States - WE1603-150 | ecosystem: Environmental > Aquatic > Marine > Intertidal zone >...
AATGAAGCCGGCGGGTATCTTTCAATGTATAAAGAATATTTAATGTCTACAGGAGATACCTCAGGGGCGGACATTATTCAACGCATTGCGTTGGAATATTCTGTCAATCCCAGGCTGCTGTTGGCTTTCCTGGAATACAAGTCGGGTTGGGTCTATGGTTGGCCTGCAGGCGCGGATACAGATGATTATCCCCTGGATTATGAAAATGAGTTGAAGAAGGGATTGTATCTCCAATGCGCCTGGTTTGCCAGCACGATGATGGATGGCTACTACGGCTGGCGGGAGGGGCGGCGTTTGGCCATCACTTTCCAGGATGGGCAGGCTCTGCGCTTAGCACCTGAATTAAACGCGGGCAGTGTTGGGTTGATGAATGTTTTCACCTATCTTTATGATTTTGAGGGGTGGGCTCATTCGCTGTATGGTGAAGATGGTTTCATTACCTTTTATGAAAATATGTTTCCCAATCCGTGGATCCGGGCTCAATCAGTAGAGCCGTTGATTCCTGCAGATACGGTTCAACCTGAGATGATTCTGCCCTTTGAAGTTGGCAAAGTGTGGGCGTTTACAGGCGGGCCGCATGCTGCCTGGAGCGCTGCCGATGTCTGGGCTGCGTTGGATTTTGCACCCGGGAGTGATGTCCACGGTTGTTATGAGTCTGACGCCTGGGTGGTTGCTTCTATGTCTGGACTGATTGTTCGGACCGGGAATGGGGTGGTGGTGATTGACCAGGATGGGGACGGTTATGAACAGACGGGCTGGACATTACTCTATTTGCACATCGCCACGAGAGATTGTGTTAAAAAAGGAACCTGGGTGGAAGTTGGCGACAGAATCGGGCATCCCTCCTGCGAGGGGGGGAGATCGACAGGGACTCACGTCCATATAGCACGGCGTTATAACGGTGAATGGGTGCCAGCGGACGGGCCGCTGCCGTTCACGTTGAGCGGATGGGTGGCTAAACGATGGAACAACGCTTATGAAGGATGGCTGATCAGAGGAGAAGATAAGATTTTTGCCAATACTGCTGCAACATATGACACGCAGATTACTCGGGATGAATAATCATATAATATCCACCCAGTGATTTATCCTTATTTAGCCTGATTTTTTAAATTGGACTTTTTTCTATCTTCGGAGTATGATTGTGTAACTTTGATAATGCATTCTGACTGCCAAATTGAGGTTTTTGGCTGTTTTGTTCGAAATCCCTGACAATAATGAACCGAAAAAGACTTTTCACCCTGATAATAATCATTTTATTGCTGACTGCATGTTCACCAAGCATGCAGCCGACGATGATTTTCCCGACGGCAACTAACGAGCCGAATGTGGAAGAGATTCCGGATATCACGCCTTTTCCCACCAGACCTGCGTATGAACCTGGGGAGCTGGTGGAGTATGTCGCCCAAACTGGAGATACGCTGCCTGCTCTGGCAACAAGGTTTAACACCAGTATTGAAGGAATCCGAGCTTCCAATCCGAACATCCCGGAAGATGTGACCACTATGCCGCCTGGGATGCCGATGCAAATCCCGATTTATACCCGAGCCTTATGGGGGACGCCTTATCAAATCCTGCCTGACTCTGTTTTTATCAATGGGCCGGATACGGTAGGTTTTAATCCCCAGACGTTCATCGTGCAGCATCAGGGCTGGTTGGGGAATTATCGGGCTTGGGCTTTTGGCGGCACACGCACGGGTGGGGAGATTATCGCGTATGTCGCTTTGAATTATTCGATCAGTCCGAAACTGCTGCTCGCTTTATTGGAATACCAGGGAAGTGCTCTTTCCGAACCTTTTCTGTCTGAAGAAGATGAAGAAAATATCCTGGGGCTTGAATCAATGTATTGGACCGATGTCTATCTACAACTCGCTTATGCTTCGAATATTCTCAATGACGGCTATTATCGCTGGCGCGAAGGATCCCTGATTGAATTTGAGTTGTCGGACGGTTCTCTAATTCGTCCCGATCCCTGGCAGAACGCAGCCACGGTCGCGCTTCAATATTTCTTTGCACATGCGCTGGATACACCTGAATTCTATCAGGCGATTGGACCTGATGGTTTTATCCAGGCATACCTGAGGTTATTTGATGACCCGTGGAACGTTCCAACCCACATTGAAGGCTCGTTACGGCAGCCTGAGATGCAATTGCCCTACAAGAATACAGTTTCATGGGCTTTCACGGGCGGTCCGCATACCGGTTGGGGGAATATGGCGCCGTGGGCTGCGCTTGATTTTGCCCCGCCGTCTGAGACAACGGGATGTTTCCCGTCCACTATCCCTGCGACCGCCGTCGCAGGTGGGCTGGTGGTGCGGGATGGAGAGGGTATCCTGGTTTTAGACCTTGACGGCGATGGACATGAACAAACAGGATGGGTGGTTTTCTATCTGCATATTGCTGAAAATGGGCGGGTTCCGGTGGGGACACAGGTTAGTGCCGGTGATTACTTAGGATTTCCATCTTGCGAAGGAGGTGAATCCACTGGGACGCATGTCCACATCGCTCGGAAATACAATGGAGAATGGATCATCGCGGACGGCGTGATCCCCTTTGTTTTGTCCGGCTGGGAGCCGGTGCGGGGGGATGCACCTTATAAAGGGTACTTGATCAAGGATGATATGATCGTGGTTGCCAATACGAATCCGGATAACCGGAGTGAGATCCCATGTGAGGAGGGGGAATGAAATGGGTATTAGGCGATTAGGTACTAGGTATTGGGTAATTTGGTATTAGGCGATTAGGTACTAGGTATTGGGTAATTTGGTATTAGGCGATTAGGTATTAGGTAGTTGGGAAATTAGATATTGGGGAATTGGGGGAAGTGTGTTTGATGTGTCGTAATGTTATATCTTTATATTTCAGATTTCTATCGGAGGAAATTCCAGGGGTTGACGGGCTGATTGCTTAGGCGCATTTCAAAATGCAAGTGGGGGCCTGTGGAATTGCCTGTGCTGCCCATGGCAGCGATCAATTCGCCTTTTTGTACGTTTGTCCCGCAGGGCAGCATAGTGCCGTCCATCAAGTGGGCATAAAAAGTCTGCCAGCCTCGGTCATGGTCAATGACGATGATGTTGCCGTATCCCCGGTCTGACCAGCCGGAGTAGACAATCACGCCGGAATCCGCTGCGTAAATCGGGCTGCCGAAATCGCCGTCGAAGTCGAGACCGTTATGGGTAGGCGGTGTGTAGTCATATCCAGAGAGCCAGGTGGCTGTTGTCGGCCAGGTGAAGGTGGTTGTGCCGGATTGACTGTAAATACTTACCTCGCAACCTCCTGCCCCAAGATAAGAGATTCTGCCGGATACCGGGTCTTCACGAGCAGTGATCCAGGACTCAACCTGGCGGGTTCCACCTGGAATGAACACCATGGTACCAGGTTCGATGTTAGGATTGGTGTAATCACCGATGGTTTCTGCATCAAGGTTGTTAGCAGGGTAGTTGATGATATCTTCGGGGGTCACGCCGTAATATTTAGAAACGCCATTAAGGCCGTCACCTTCATACCATTGATGTAAAGCCCCATCCATGGGATAAATTAATAATTCCTGACCGATGGATAAACCATCAGGGGTATCGCCGAGGGTGTAGCGATTCGTCCACAGGACGGTTTCGGGTTCCAGGTCAAATTTCTCAGCGATATCGAAAATATTATCGCCTTGTTGAACGGTGTAGGTGAAGGGTTCATAATGGGTGATGACTTTGGCTGAAGTGGTGGTGTTAATTTCCGGCTGACGGATCAATCCGCCGCTGCCTTCACCCGCTGAGAAAACAGGTGTTGTGAGCCCCTCTGGATAAGTAACTGCTGTACTGCTTGGTGTCAGCGTGAACTGAGGGGCGGCTTCTGTATGATTAACGATGAGCATACCGATGCCCCATACGATCAGGACGACAACGATGAATGCAACGGCATATAACCCAATTCTCAGGACGGTGGGATTTGTAAAGAACGATTTTGTGGACTGCCCGCTGTCTCCAGTGGGGGATTCGAGTTCTGTATCCATGATTGGATCTTCATCAGCAGATTTATTTTTATTATCAGAAGCATGTTCTGCCATTGTCTGTTACTCCATTGGCATAATAACATTAAATATCCGAAAGTCAAGCATTGCGAGGCTCTCATTTCGTATAATAATCGTCAATATATGAAGCGTTATTATTCGAAAGATGAAGAAAAGTATTGGTCGATCAGTGGGGTCAGATCCATATCTGTATGCTTACTTAGAATTGAGAAGAAGCCCTCCGCTGTGGCGATTTGATACTGGTATTGCCTGATGTAGTCCTGGATGAAATTGAAAAAGGCTTTATCCCCCATCATCTCGCGTAAATCCTGGATAAAGAGAGAACCGTTGCGATAGACGATATCCCGGTAGTCAAACAGATCTCCACCATAATAAATGGTCGTGTCGATCTCGCCGTGGGGGTTATGAGCAGTGATGTAGTTTTCTAAATACCACTCAAAGTGATCAGGATAGTAGCGTTCGTAAAACAGCCTTTCAGAAAATGTTGCCAGGGCTTCGTCTAACCAGGGCTCCATTGCCTGGTCGTTGCCCACCAAACTAAAGAACCATTGGTGGGAAATTTCGTGAGCGGTATAAACGTGAATATTGGATTTCGGTGTGCCGGGATAAAGGTTATAGAAAGCGGGGCTGAGGAATATCAACCCATCAAATTCCATGCCGATATCGGCGTTGAATTCAACAATGGAGAGTGTGTCACGAGGATAATCCCCGTACAGTTCTGAATAAAGACTGAGGGCTTCTACCGCCACATCTGCCACGTCCTCCCCCACAGGAGCATGTCCTCCTAAGAGCGTGAACGCCTGTATCTTTGTCCCATTGACCTCCCGTTCGGTGATGACGAACCGATCACTGATGGAAAGCGTGAATGTCCTGGCAAGTTTGAGTTGGTAATTAATAACGCCGTTTTCTTCCTGCGGCAGCGCAGGTGCAGCGATATTGAAATTTTCTCTTCTATCGGTGAATTGCAGGGTGATATCGAAATCTGCGGCTTCAAAAACGAGATATTCGCCGATGTAAAAACTGTTGACCAATTGGGGTTCATGGGCAAGCCAACCCTCGGTTTCATCGTAGGGCGGGATGAAGGGAAACCAATAGGACAGGTTGAGTTCTTCACCCGTTTGTCCGAAAACGCCACCCCGGTCGGGCATGTATAATTCAAAGGCATAAACGATTTCGATCTCTTCCCCGGGCAGGAGCGATTCATTTAGAGGTATGACCAAACGGTGACCATCCCACTGATAATCGGTGATCGGGCTGTTATCTCCTACGGTCACACTCTTTGTGTAGATAGCATCATACAGGGCTGGATAGACGATGAACACAATCTCATTTAGAGGAACATTGGATTTATTGGTATAAATAGCGCGGCTGTTGGCGGTGATAAAGCGATTATAATAGTTGACTGTCGCGTCAATAATGTATTTTGTCTGCTGTCCATTAAGAGGCAAAGGCGTGGATGTGGACGTGGGTTCCGCTGTGGGCGATGGTGTGACTGTAGCCGTATTCTGCGGACTGGATGTCAACGTAGGCGTCGGTGTTTGACCAGGCGAAGGTGTGCACCCTATCAGAGTGGTAAGGATAAACAGGAAGATGATGAAGAATTTTAAATTGGATTTATTCATTATAAGAATGGCCGTCGAAATTTGGATTCAACCCTAAGATTCTACCAGATAATGCATGAAGTGATAAAAGCTTTGAGTCGGTCGTTAGCCCGTGATTGATAGGGGTTCATAAAGACTTTTTGATGAACGGAGTGAGATAATTGCCAAAATCTAAGGGATTGCGAGCATTTTTAATGGTCTGGATTGGGCAAATTTTTTCCATGATTGGCTCTCAAATGACGCATTTCGCCATGGGTATTTGGGCATGGGAGAAGACAGGTCAGGCGACTCCATTGGCTATGGTAGCCTTCTTCTCATTCACACCCTTAATAATCTTTTCGCCAATCGCCGGCGTCTTTGTTGACCGCTGGAGCCGCAAGTGGGTGATGGCGTTGAGTGATATCGGTGCAGGGCTGATCACATTGGCAATATTTATTTTGATGATAACGGGGAATCTTGAAATCTGGCATTTATATATCACGGGCGTGGTGGGAGGTATCTTTGGCGCTTTTCAATGGCCGGCTTATTCAGCAGCGATCACATTGATGGTCTCCAAAGAGCAATATGCCAGAACCAGTGGGATGATTTCTATGGCTGGTTCCGGGGTTGGAATCGTTGCGCCTATTCTGGCAGGTGTTCTGATCCCCCTGATCGGGATGAAGGGCATCATCGCCATTGATCTGGTGACGTTGTTGATCGCATTGGGGTTCTTGTACCCGGTTGTGATACCAGAACCGAAGAAGCTGCCCAAGGACCACAGACCTGGATCCTTCTTCCGAGAACTCCGTTTTGGGTTTCAATATATCCTGGACCGAAAACCCTTGCTGTATCTTCAGTTGGTTTTCTTCTTCGGGAATTTATTTTTTACCACGGCTTACACTCTCCTGGATCCGATGATTCTGGCGACGACAGGGGGTAATTCGACCATACTTGGCTCCGTGAAATCCGCCGGGGCCATCGGTGGCTTGGTGGGCGGTGTTATTTTGACCGCTTGGGGCGGGCCGAAAAAGAAAATCGACGGCGTCCTGGTAAGCTGGATCATCGTTGGCGTATTGGGATTGAGTGTAATGGGACTGGGACGGTCGCTGCCCTTTTGGCTGATTGCCCATTTCTTGATGATGTGTGTCAACCCTTTACTCAATGGCTCCAATCAGGCTATCTGGCAGATGAAGACAGCGCCTGAAGTGCAGGGCCGAGTGTTCTCCGTGCGGCGGTTGGTGGCACAGATCACAGCCCCGATTTCAATGGCGATTGCCGGCCCTTTGGCGGATGGTGTCTTTGAGCCACTTTTTTCATCCTCCGATCATTGGCTGAGTAAATTACTCCATCCTATCATTGGGACAGGACCAGGCACGGGGATGTCTGTATTGATATTGATTAGTGGTATACTGGTAGCAGGAGTTGGACTTGGGGCGTATCAAATCAGGCAAATTCTCTACGTAGAAAAATTGATACCCGATCATGACGAAGGCTGATGGTGTGCCGCTTATGGAAGAAAGCTCAAAACATTACAGCGCATCGAAGAATAAGAAATCCAATTTGACTGGATTCATCCTCATTTGGGTGGGTCAGTTCTTTTCAATGACCGGCTCATTCATGACCAGCTTTGCACTGGCCATTTGGGCTTGGGAGAAGACGGGCTCCGCACAAGCGCTGGCAATGGTAGGCGTGTTCACCTACGCCCCTCTGATTATTGTGACACCTTTTGTGGGGGTATTAGTCGATCGCTGGAACCGCAAGCTGGTGATGATGCTCAGCGATTTGGGGGCTGTGCTGGCATCATGTGTGGTCTTTGTTTTGTTTTTGTCCGGGGAACTTGAGATCTGGCACATTTATGCCACAACGGCGTTTGCCAGCGCATTTCAGGCTTTTCAGTGGCCAGCTTATTCCGCCTCTGTTTCCCTTATGGTGCCCAAGAAGCACTACAGCCGGGCGAGCGGCCTGATCAGTATGGTGGAGAGTACATCTAACATCGTGGGGCCAGTTTTAGCGGGGGCTGTGATTGGATTTATTGGCGTTAAAGGGATATTAATCATTGATATCCTGACCTTTTTCCTTGCTATCGTCACGCTGCTGGTGGTGTTCATCCCCCAACCGAATACCCAGCCCCTGAAATTAAATATTCAACAATTTTGGGCAGATATGACCTACGGCTTCCATTTCATTTTCAGGAAGCCTGGTTTGTTGGGGCTGCAGTTGGTGTTCTTTGGGGCGAACTTTATGACCGTGATTGCCTGGGCAGTGGTTTCCCCAATGGTGCTTGCCCGTACCGGGGGCGACGCACAAATCCTCGGCCTAGTGCAGTCCTTTGCTGCCTTTGGAGGTCTGATGGGGGCGATTTTCCTGACGGTGTGGGGCGGCCCTAAGAAGTTGGTTTGGGGAGTTTTGATCGGTTGGGTGCTGAGCGGTCTGTTGGGACGGTTGTTGATGGGCATTTCTCAGGATCCTTTACTTTGGATCCTGTCGGCCTTCTTACTGGCTTTCTTTATGCCCACTGTGAATGGGTGCAATCAAGTCATCTGGCAGCGTAAGGTTCCCCCTGAAAAGCAGGGACGGGTATTTTCCGTCCGGCGTTTTATAGCGCAAATTACGATTCCCGTTTCCATGTGGATTTCGGGTTGGCTGGCGGATCATTTCTTTGAACCGGCTTTTACTGCCGATGAAGGATGGGGGACGAGGTTTTTTTCATCGATATTTGGTTCGGGCGAAGGCGCAGGACTTTCTATGATAATTGCCATCAGCGGGGTGATGGTCGTCCTGGTCGGTCTATTGGGGTTTACCAACCAGGAAATTCTATGCGTCGAATCAAAATTGCTCGATTATGATGATGAAGTGGAACCGCAGGAGACCAGCGACGATCGGATCGTGGAAATGAATTAGGGACTTAGGTCTCTTGTTCTATGGTGATTTTATGGGTGATTTCCGCAGTCTCTGCTAACATGGCTTGAGCACCGCAATAACGGGTTTCAGAAAGTTCCACAGCGCGCTGAACCGCTTTTTGGTCGAGGTTCTTCCCCTTAACTTTGTATTCAAGGACGATCTTCGTAAAGACTTTAGGATGTTCTTCTGCGCGCTCAATCTCTGCGGAAACCTCAAATTCCGTCACGTCCTGGTGTTTCTTTTTGAGAATGGAAATAACATCCATGCCTGTGCAGCCTACTAAACCCACTGCAAACAACTGCAGCGGTTGGAAACCCAGTTCACGCCCGCCCACTTTTTTATCGGCATCTAGGGGGATAATATAACTGCCATCGCTGGTGCCCGTGAAAGCCATACCGCCTTTCCAAACAACTTTTCCTTTCATGTTCTGACTCCCTTTCTGGTCTCTCACGGAGACCGTGGTCAATGTGTTATCAAGTGCTGGCGCCTGCTTCTGTCAACCCGCAGTTGGGGCAGACGAGCTGCAGCAAGCCGTTATATTCAATTTTCGCTTCCTTGCACCGAGGGCAAAGCATGCCGGCTCTGAGTCCTACCTTGGGATTAACCCAGCAAACAAGCGGTTGTATCTCTTGTGGGGTTTCTGGTGTCAGCGGTTGCTGTTCTTTATTCGTCACGGCTGGCATCATCTTCCAGTGCTAAACAGGCAAACAAACGGGTGCGGACATCTGGTGGAAGGGTGGTCTTTTCACCATCCTTTTGATAGATATCAATGGTCTTTTTCATGGTATCCACCACGATCCTGCAATTCTGACAGGTCTCCAAATGTGTCTCAATTTGTTGACAGACGTCCTCATCCAACTCCCCATCAATGTACGCGCTCAAGTTGTTCAGTATCATTTTACAATCCGTGTCATGCTGATGCATCATACGTTTTCCTCCGCCATCCGTCCTTTGAAAAACGCAGTCAATTCCTCCCGAAGCTGCATTCTGGAGCGCATCAGACGTACTTTCAGGGCTGATTCGCTGATATTCAGAGCTTGTGAGGCTTCACGGGTGGAAAGCCCTTCCACATCGCGCAGGAGAAATGCTGCCCGGTTGGCATCGGAGAGGGTTTGAATGGCTTTTCGGATGTGATCCCTGACTTCACTGCTCATCAGTTCCTTTTCGGGCAGGCAGCACCAATCAATGATCTGCCGGGGGATGATATCGCCGTTGTCCTGTTTAATCCCTGCGTCAATGTGGGTGACGCCGTCTTTACGTTTGCGCAAAAGCATTAAAGACTCGTTGACGGCGATGCGATAGAGCCAGGTGGAGATTTTCGAGCGCCCCTCAAATCCTTCTATGCTTTTGTAGGCTTTGATAAAGGTCTCCTGAAGGACATCTTCCGCATCCTGTTCGTTGCCAACCATTTTCAGAGCCAGACGATAAATCCGATTGGAGTTCTGGTTCACCAATTTTGCGAAGGCTTTTTTATCTCTTTGCTGCAGCGCTTCCAGATCAATCGGTTCTGTATGGGTTTGTTTACTCATTGGATGATGTTCAACTGTGGTTGGTTACATTGCTATAGGTTAAGAAAGCGGCCACGTGGGGAGCACGTCAAAATCAAAGGGGCTGAAATCGTTCTGAATGTAATGGTAATACGCCGCACCGGCGATCATAGCAGCATTATCGGTGCAGAGCGAAAGAGGCGGGATGTGGACAGGGCGTTTACTTTCAGAGAGGATTTTCTCACGGAGGCGTTTATTGGCTGAAACGCCGCCCGCCACGATGATATCTCGAACTCGGTGGGAGTCTGCCGCCATGAGCGTTTTCTCAACCAAAACATCCACGACCGCAGCCTGGAAACTGGCTGCCAAATCTTCAACAGGAAGGGGCCGGCCTTCAGCTCGTAAAGCTTCAACGGTTCTAAGGACAGCGGTCTTAACACCGCTGAAAGAGAAATCCCAGGTTTCTTCCATCATGGCGCGTGGGAAATTAAACGCTGTTGCACTTCCGGAAAGGCTTGCTTTTTGGATCGAAGGGCCGCCCGGATAGGGTAGGTCCAGCAGGCGGGCAACCTTGTCAAATGCTTCCCCTGCAGCGTCATCCAGTGTACCGCCCAGACGTTGATATTCCAGATGGTCCTTGACCAACACCAGCTCGCTGTGACCGCCTGAGATCAATAGAGCCAACAGGGGAAAGCGAGGCGGCTGGTGCGGTGAGGCGTTGGCAGGATAGAGCCAGGCGGAGTAGATATGCCCTTCGAGGTGGTTAACACCGATGAGGGGTTTTCCTGTTGCCAGAGACAAACCCTTGGCCATATTGACGCCCACCACCAGAGAGCCAGCCAGGCCGGGGCCGCGCGTGACGGCAACGGCGTCAATATCCTGAATATTTAGGTGTGCGCTTTCCAGCGCCTGGGTCACAATGGGGTAGATAGCTTTGACGTGTTCGCGGGAGGCTACTTCAGGGAAGACACCGCCGTATTTGGCGTGTAGGTCCATCTGGCTGGCGACCGCGCTGGAATGGATCACGCGGCCGTCGCTGACAACCGCTGCTGCTGTTTCATCGCAGGAAGTTTCTATACCAAGTATTCGAACTGTTGGAAGGGTCATCATTCGTCATCCACACCTTTCATTTCATAGGCAGGAGGAGGTCCATGGGATAATCCACAAATTTCTCAAATCTGCCCTCTGGCGTTACATAATAAGTATCTTCAAGCCGGACGCCCAATCCCCGCTCGGGATAATACAATCCGGGTTCAACGGTGAACACGGAGCCGGGGAGGAGCGCGTTGGTTGGGTCATCCTCACAGCTGAACCAGGGTTTTTCATGGATGTTCAAACCCACGCCATGCCCTAGGGAGTGAACGTAACCTGATTCCACAGCAGGATCCTGGCGTGTGGTGGCATGCCCCATCGATTCAAAGAGCTCGCAGGTGCGTTCCTGGAAGTGGGCTGCGTTGCGTTCTGACTCCAGTTCAGTAACGATTTGTTTATAAACTGATTTTACCTGTTGATACAGTTCCTGAGCTGGCTCTGGCGCATATCCCAAGCACCAGGTACGGGTGAAGTCATAGAAATACCCACCGCCTTTTTCACATGGGAAGATATCAAAAACAATGGTCTGCCCCAATTTTATGGGGTCGCTGGGGGTACCGCTGCTGTGTGGGATACCGGCATCCCTGCCAATGGCAAAGATGGTGTCCTCCGGGTTCTCGGCGCCAAGTTCCGCCAGCCACAGGTTGATCTGGCTTTTTACATCGCCAATTAAAAGCGGGGTTCTGTTCTCTTTGGTCAACACCTCATCCACAACTTTGTGCTGGGTGAGAAAATCCGCCACGCGGGAGACAACGGTGACCACCCGTTTACCCATATCCCGTATGCGTTCAATTTCATCAGGCTCTTTGGTCGCCATAGCCTGCAGGAGAACGGTATCATCGAGATCGCCTTGAAAATCCAACCCGGGGAGCAATTCGCTGAGTTTGTTGAGGAGAGCGTAATGCTTCCCGGCATCAGTCCTGCCGTAAACGAGCACCTTGCCCTCTATAAGGTTCATCTCTTCAAATATGTGCTTGTAGAGTAGGGCATGGGCGGCAAGGCGGTCGCCTTCCGACAGCTTCAACCGATCATTGAGGGGGAACTTGCTGTAATTAAGGGTGCGCAGCCCGGTTTTGGCAGCTTCCTCGCGCTCCATAGGTGCATGACAAAGGAGGGGGGCTTTCCCAACGCGCTGGATGACATCCGCCTGGGTCATATGCCCGCCGCCGGTCAGGTAGACCATGGGCGGGTTATGCTGCGCCGGGCCGGTGACCCACAGTGCTTCAGTTTGATTTTCCTTTAATAACCTGTCAAGATCAGATTTCATAATTCCCTTTGAATCAACAATGGTCAGATGCTGCTACCTCTCTCAGTTTACTTCACCCGTTCTCATTCTCCAATAAACGCGAGAGATTTCTGAGCAGCGGCGCTTTTTGTCCGGGTAAGACGGTTCTTGGATCTAGTAGGATTTGGTTATTTTCTATGCGGGTGATGATTGGGGGATGGGAATCCCGCAATTCACGGGAGAAATCATCCGGATTTTTTGGGGAAAGGGCTAAAAGGAAGGTGGGCAGTTCCTCAGTAGGCAGGCTGCCACCGCCCACGGTGGAAAAGCCGGACAGGACCTCGCCTGTACCGAGATACTCGCGCCAATTTTCAGCGATAGCCTTGATGTCATCGGGTCTGCTGGCGATCATCCCCCAGATGGGGACTTCTTTCTCAGCCTCATCCTTGATGTAATGCATTAGGTTGGCATTTACGCCAGCCAAGGTCAGTTTACCAGGCCTGAGGGCTCGCGCCAGGGGGTGCACTCGGATGGGCTTGAGCAGGTCTTCTTTACCGATGATAATGCCCGCTTGCGGACCGCCAAGCAGTTTATCCCCTGAGAAACACACCAAATCACAACCGGCATTCAGGGAATCGAAAACCGTAGGCTCGTGTGAGAGACAGTAATCGGCGGTATCCAGCAGCGCGCCGGAGCCGAGGTCATGGACCACGGGCACGTCATGGCGATGGGCGATGGTTACGATTTCCTGCAATGCCGGTTCACTGTGGAAGCCGATGACCTTGAAGTTGGAATGGTGGGCGATTAAGACCAGTGCGATTTGTTCTTCCTTGAAGGCGTTTTCAAAATCGTATAGATGGACGCGGTTGGTTGTCCCGACCTCGAACAAGTGCGCGCCTGACTGGCGCATAACATCCGGGATGCGGAAGCCCCCGCCGATTTCCACCAGTTGAGTGCGCGAGACAAGCACATTCTTGCCCCGCGCCAGTGCGGAAAGCACCAGAAGCACTGCGCCGGCGTTGTTGTTGACAACGAATCCCCCTTCAGCACCGGTCAACAAGGATAGCAGGTGATGGGCATGCACTGAACGTTTCCCACGCTTGCCTGTCTCAAGGTTAAACTCCAGGTTGGAATATCCAGCGGAAATCTCACTGATCGCCCTTCGCGTGGCATTGCTGAGGGGTGCCCTGCCCAGATTGGTGTGCAGGATCACGCCTGTGGCGTTGACGACGGGGATCAATGTGGGTTCCAGCCAATCCTCTATTTGCTCTCGGATGTTCTGAAAGATTCGTTTTTCCTCTGGAACTTGGAAATCAGGCTGATCCGACTGATTCCGGACCTCATCCAGAACAGCCCGCATGGCTTCCAGGGTTAACGACCTGCCGTAATCCCCCAGAATAGGTTGGATTTCAGGGGTCCTTAAGAGATAGTCAATTGAAGGTAATTTACTTAGATCTGCCATAAGTTTATCGTGAGTTTAAAGATAATAAGTCATTCAATCGTTTTGATTGGGATTCCAACGGCTGCGCTCGAAAAGTCGCAGCAAAAATTCGATGAGGATGAATACACCAGCCAGAATCAACACTAAACCGGGCGTGAGGACACGCCCTAATTGAAGCCAGGAGATCGTTCCTCCGCACACGCCGACCCACAATGCCTGCCGGAGGATAACCATACCCTCGACAGGCGGATCGCTGGGGAAGCGTTTGTTGAGATAGTAGACGATGGGCAGGGCAGGGCCTGTCAGCGCCAGGACGCTCAGGAAGAAGAACAGCCAGCGGGGTATCAGCTCCGGGACGGTGGTGTAAATGATAAGAAAAAGCCCGCCCCAACCCAGAAGCGTTAGTACGATTGTGAGCAGGAGGTAGGTTGGTATGAATTTCAGTAAGGTTTTTTTCATCATATTTCCTTTGAATATTATTGTAACGCATTAATAATCCTATGTACGGGCGAACTTGATATATCATTTACAGGGCAATCGCAAAGTTCACCAGAGATAATTCTGATACTGATAGTAAATTAATAACCTCATCCCCAGCCCTTCCCCTTGCCAAGGGGAAGGGCGCCCGAAGGGCGGAAAGGGGTTATTTTTGGTTGTTTAAAAAGTTACACAGACTAAAACGAATGACTTTGCGATTGCCCTGGTATCATTCATATGATTCAGGCTATTGATGATAGAATGCGGTAGAATTCAACGGACTGGAAGAAAAATTTCGGAGTGAAACAATGGCCCTAAAACACGTTGCAATTGACATCGGCATGACCAATATTGACCTGGTTGTGGAAGACATCCATGGCTTGAGGATGCATATGTTGACCAACCGGCATGAAAAAGCGGCAGATCAGGTGCGGGAAGCGCTGAATGCTCTTGGGGAGGGCCTTACGGCAGGGATGACCCTGGGTGTGACCGGCGGGCGTTACCGCGACCTGCCCGATGAATTGGATGGATTTCGCATTAAAAAAGTGGATGAGATGCAGGCTATGGGCTTGGGCGGATTGGCACTGGCAGAAGTGGAGTCCTGCTTGGTGGTCAGCGCGGGGACAGGGACCGCCATGGTCGCCGCGCGAAGGGAGGAAATCAGCCATGTGACAGGATCAGCCGTGGGCGGGGGGACGCTGTTGGGGTTATCGAAACTGACCCTGGGTACAGCGGATGTGCATGAGGTGAATGATTTAGCACTGGCTGGTGATGCGGGCAAGGTGGATGTGATGCTGACGGAGGCGGTAGGCGGGGAAATCGGGCGGCTGCCAAAGGAGGCGAATGCGGTTAACCTGGGTAAGCTCGTGCGGGATGTGGATTTTGTGCGGGAGGATTTGGCAGCGGGGCTGGTTCGCCTGGTGGCGCAGGTGATCGCCGTGATCGCTATCAACGCTGCGGATGCTGAAGGGCTGGAGGAGATCGTGATGATCGGGCATTTGATGGACCTGGAATCGATACAGCAGGAAGTGAGGTTGGTGGGGAAGTTTTATGACCGCGATTTCACCATCCCAAAGAATCCTGGGTTTGGGACGGCGATGGGGGTGTTGGAAGTGTTGCGGCGCGGATAGGTCATGCATGACGGCGAAGCTGCCTGCGTGACAATAAATGTTTTTGGTAGGGTGGGTAGCTATCCCACCATTATTTCTTAACAAATCCAGGCTAAAGTCTCTACTCCATAAGTTGTTTATCTATTCAATCATCATTTCACTAATGTAACTATTATGGCGTGAGGACTCTAGTCCGATGTTTTCCCTTGATATGAGCCTTTGAAATTGAGTGTTATTCCCCTTAATGATTCTTAGATTACCACATCACCACCTGTATTATGTCTCGTGATGGCAAAAAAGTCGTAGTGTGGGTTGCCGACCCACCAATATTTTTTATTTGATAAGCAAAAGGAAATATGACAAAATTGTAAGAAATTAATCAAGATGATTTTGATTTTTTTTGATAATGATCTAGAATTCCTTTCAGTCGATCTGCGTTCATTTGTTCAATTGTGCGGTAATCCAAAGGAAAATGAGAAAAAGTTGCTAAAACATATAGCGGTAAAAAGAAATTTGCCTGTTCATTGTATTCAAAATGTGAGAAAAAATTAATTCCAAATAGTCTTGAAACAAGAGGTTTTCTCTTGAATGAAAATACAAACCCAAATGGAGGAAAAGAAAATTCTGAAATAATATCTACTCCATTATTACTACCCCGAGCAGATAGTGGAAAAAACCTACCTCTACCCCCCAAACTCATATACATGGAAATGAATATATCTTTTTGTATATATTTTCTTTCACGATTCATTACAAAGTTTACTAAATCTGGATTCGCGGATGCTAACCCCGGGGTGTTTATTGAAAAGAAAATAGTCACAACCTGTTTGATTATTCTTAATGGATGGAAAAGGCCTGTATTAAATAAAAATTCTGGTTTATAAGCTTGTTGTAATGCTAACATACCTAGGTGTGAAAAATTAACGTAATCTGAGCCATACCAACTGCCAGTCTTGTTATTACAACTTTCGCATAGTGTGTAATCGCCATATCCGCCTTGTTGGATTCTATAATTTCCGATTTCATCAGGCGGGATCTGGTTTTTTAGTAGGTCTTCTAGTGTTTCTCTAAGAACTGTTTTATTGTTATATGCTGATCGAGGGGGAACATGTTCAAAGCTTAATAAGCCCTCATATCCACAAATATGGCATTTACCACTCTTTTTCTCCATAAACAATCTCATTATAGCTCAAATGTTCAAAAAACAACAATACATATTCATGTTACAAATAGATAATCTTTGTTAATTAATCCTTATTTACGAACATTGATAAAACTAATTTTATTAATGGCAAGAAAAAATTATAAGAATGATTTTCCATTGTATAATTGATTTCACAGAAATCCAGTAAGTTGTTTATGACGACACTAAATTTTTATTGACAAAAAAGGAATATGAGGGTCATTATGTCAAGAAGAAAAGAAAAATATGCGATGGATCCCAGACCGCTTGGCAGAGGGGGTCAAGCAGAGGTTTTTAGAGCAAGAGATAAACAAACCGGAGAATATATTGCTTTGAAGCGTATTATTAGTCGATATAATACTAATGCGATTGCCCGTATGAGGCGTGAGATTACAGTTCAAACAGAAATTTGTCATCCTAATGTTATGCCGATATTAGATAGTTCAACATCTTATATTTGGTATACAATGCCTCTTGCTGACAAAACTTTACAAAACTTAACTCCTCCTCTGAACGATACGATAATATTAGAGATTGTTCAATGTATATCGCAAGGTTTATTAGTTGCCCATTTAAATGGATTTATCCATCGAGATGTAAAACCTTCAAACATACTACTTCTAGATGAAGAAAAGGGTAATTGGGTCATATCTGATTGGGGATTGGTTCGTACTCACGGTCGAACAACTGAAACTAGAACAGCGGCAGGTAATTATTTTGGTACGGCTGGATATGCTGCGCCTGAGCTTTATATGGATGCTCATAATGCTGATGAAGGAGCGGATGTTTACAGCCTTGGAAGAGTAGTTGTTTGGTGTTTAACAGGAGATATTTTACCTCCGAATATACCAGTAATTCCTGATGGAATATGGAGTGATTTTGTAAAGAAAACAACTGAACCAAATAGACTAAACCGTGTTTCAGATATGCAAACGATATTGACAATAGTTGAGCCAATTAAGAAGCTCATAGGAGTAATTGGTAATGAAGAAGTCACTTATTTTGAACCTATTAAAATTGTTAATGTTATAGAAGATGAAGTCACTTTACCAAGAGGAGATGGTTCGAGAGGTAGTGGTCTTTATGCTATACCATTTCAGTTGTCAAGAGAACCACCGTATGATTGGGTAAAGATTTTCACTCAAACCTGGAATAACCCTCCAAGGTATTCAACAATGCACAGGAAGGGAATCGCAAAAGTAGTTGGTGATTCTATAGTTCTAGATGGTACTACAATAGAAGAGATAAAGCACTATCATTTAGAAACGCTTAAGTTAGCAGTGAAAATAGCTAATGAAGAGTGTGAAAAATCAGAAAAGCAAAAACAACTTAAAAAGATTAAAGAGTTAGATAAATCTCAAAAGCATAGCGAAAATATAAGAAAAATAGCTAATGATTTGGATTTTGATTTAAATGATTAATTATCATTATGTATGAAAAAATATTGTCACATATGTTCAGGTTTTCGACGCCAAAACCATGCATGACCTTCGCCTAATCACCTCATCGCCTAATTCCTAATCCCCGCCTCAAATTGACTTTGACCTCTTAATGTGATAAACTCTGTCTAATTGGAAAACTCATCCAGAGAGGTGGAGGGACCGGCCCGATGATACCTCGGCAACCACGATTACCAATCGCAGGTGCCAAATCCGGCAGACCCCGAGAAGGGCAAATCTGGAAGATGAGGTGAAGTTACCAAGCGGTATCAAGCGCCTCTCATCCCTTGAGAGGCGATTTTATTACCCGAAGGTGACGTTTCCGACAACGCGGAAAGGACAGTATGAGCTCACTATCGAAAACCTTTACCAATCGAAGCTATCTGGATGCACTCGACGACAGCGTGTTGCTGTTTGACGGCGCTATGGGCACAAACCTGGACAGGCAGAACCTGACGGTGGAGGATTTTGGCGGTGAACGCACCTTTGGCTGCAATGACGTCCTGGTCATCACCAAGCCTTCGGCAGTGGAAAAAGTGCATCGCTCCTTCCTGGAAGTTGGGTCCGACGTGATCGAGACGGATACCTTCCGGGCGAACCGGCTGACCCTGGGTGAGTTCGGTTTGGACGAGCGGACGCTGGAGATCAACCGCACTGCGGCGGCGCTGGCCAGGCGTGTGGCGGATGAGTATGCCTCGATGGATAAACCCCGCTTTGTGGCCGGCTCCATGGGCCCCAGTGGGAAGCTGATCTCAACCGAAGACCCGGAAATGTCGGCTATCAGCTTTGACGAACTGGCGGATGTCTTCCGCGAACAGGCAGTGGGCTTGATCGAGGGCGGTGTTGACCTGCTGTTGATCGAGACCTCACAAGATATCCTGGAGGTCAAAGCCGTCATCCACGGGATTAAGGTTGCCTTTAAAGAGACAGGCGAGGTGCTGCCCATTCAAGCGCAGGTGACCATGGATACGACCGGACGCATGCTGCTGGGGACGGACATCGCTGCAGCCCGAGCTATTTTGGAAGGGATGGGAATTGACGTGATCGGGTTGAACTGCTCGACCGGTCCGGATTACATGCGTGAACCCATCCGCTATCTGACAGAAAACTCAAAATTACCTGTTTCCTGCATTCCCAACGCTGGGCTGCCCCTCAATGTGGATGGGGAAGCGGTGTATCCCATGAAGCCAGAACCCTTTGCGGAGCTCATTTTGGAATTTGTGGAAGAATACGGCGTGCGGGTGGTGGGGGGCTGCTGCGGGTCGCAGGAAGAGCATATTAAGTTGATCAATGAAGGGTTGAACCGGAAGCGGTCTAAACCCACAACCCCGGAACAGGAGCCCATGCTGGCATCCCCGGTGCAGGCTGTGGGCATGCAGCAGACACCGCCGCCTTTCCTGATCGGTGAGCGGCTGAACACCCAGGGTTCCCGCCGTTTTAAGCGCATTATCCTGGCAGAAGACTTTGATGGGGTGGTTGAATTGGCGCGCACACAGGTGGAAAGCGGCGCACACGGCTTAGACGTTTGTTTGGCGCTGACCGAAAAGGATAACGAAGTTGAGTTAATGAGGAAGGTGGTCAAGAAACTGGCCAATGCGGTACCGGTACCTCTTGTGATTGATTCCACTGAGGCGGATGTGATCGAAGCCGCCCTGAAGGCCAATCCCGGGCGCAGCTTGATCAACTCCACCCACCTTGAATCTGGCCCTGAGAAGGCGGGAGAGGTTTTGTCCCTGGCAAAGCGCTTCAACTCGGCGGTGGTTCTGCTGACCATTGATGAGGAGGGTATGGCAAAGACCGCTGACCGGAAGGTGAAAGTTGCAAAGCGGCTGTTTGACCTGGCGGTGGGGGAGTATGGGCTGGAGCCGCAGGATTTGGTTTTTGATGCCCTAACCTTTACCCTGGCGACGGGGGATCCTGACCTGCGGGATTCGGCAAATGAGACCCTGGCGGGTATTCAGCGCATCAAGAAGGCATTGCCCGGTGTGTTGACCTCATTGGGTGTGAGCAATGTTTCATTTGGATTGTCGGGACCGGCGCGGGCGGTGCTGAACAGCGTCATGCTCTATCACGCCGTTGAAGCAGGATTGGATATGGCTATTGTCAACCCGGCTCATATCAAGCCTTACGCTGAAATCCCCGACGAGGAACGGGAACTGGCTGAGGATTTGATCTTTAACCGCCGTGAGGATGCTTTAGAGAAGCTGATCGCCTATTTTGAGACCGTCGAGGACACCGGTGGAGAGGAGGATCAGCGCGGGGCGGACCTTGAGGTGATGACGCCTGGGGAACGCTTGCACTGGCGCATCCTGCACCGCCACAAGGCAGATGTGGAATCGGACATTGACACATTATTGGCGGCGCAACCAGACAAGCCCGACTCCGAGACAGCGGTGACGATCCTCAATGAAGTGCTGCTGCCGGCGATGAAGGATGTGGGTGATAAGTTCGGCGCGGGGGAGCTGATCCTGCCCTTTGTGCTGCAGAGCGCCGAAGTGATGAAGATCGCTGTAAATTATCTGGAGAATTTCCTGGAGAAAAAAGAGGGATCCACCAAAGGGAAATTGGTCCTGGCGACCGTTTACGGCGATGTCCATGACATCGGCAAGAACTTGGTCAAAACGATTCTGTCCAATAACGGCTACACGGTGGTGGACTTGGGCAAGCAGGTGCCCGCTGAGACGATCATCACACGGGCGGTGGAAGAAAAGGCAGATGCCATTGGGCTGAGCGCGCTTCTGGTGAGCACCAGCAAGCAGATGCCCTTGATCATCAACGAACTCGACCGGCGGGAGTTGGATTTTCCCGTCCTGGTAGGTGGCGCTGCCATCAATCCCCGTTTTGGGAAGCGTATTCTGTTGACAGAAGAAGGGCATTATTACAAACCGGGCGTTTTTTACTGCAAGGACGCCTTTGAGGGCTTGTCCACTATGGACTCCTTAATGAATCCTGATAAGCGGACGGATTTGATTGAGAGCATTCAGAAAGCCGCAGATTATGAGTTGGGACGAGAATTGACCTCCAAGCGCGGACGACCGAGAACGCGCAAAATACAGCAGGTGGAGGTATTGGATGAGCTGCCCGCCCCGCCCCACTGGGGGCCGCGGGTGGTTGAGGATATGCCCTTATCAATGGTGGGGGAGCACTTATTTATCA